>Ga0114984_1000155_pt1 | contig 27008 bp, 32 predicted proteins | sample Shrwel1BS1Day1_FD_96987 | JGI IMG/M metagenome (GOLD analysis project Ga0114984, IMG submission 96987) | Subsurface microbial communities from deep shales in Ohio, USA - Utica-3 well 1 S-1-Day1 | ecosystem: Environmental > Aquatic > Deep subsurface > Shale gas/oil reservoir > Produced water/Flow...
AGGGGGGGGTCAGAATCATCAGCATGGTGGATCACAATCACTGGAATGGGTGGATCAGAACCTCCAGCGCGAGCGGATCAGATCCACTGGAATAAAGTGTCAGAACCGCAAGCGCCCACAGGCATCGAGCAGTTTGCGTTGCAATGCGTGCTTGGGCGCGGCCATGGCGCGTTCTGGATCGCCGCCCAGGGCCTGGGCTACTGAAGCGCGGTCGGCCTGAATCACCAACTCGCCGAGGACGCCGGCGTGTTCGTACTGACCGGCCAGGACATACAGAAATGCGGACCAGAGCGGGGGATAGCTGCTGAGCCAGTCGAGAATCTTGTCATCGAGTACCTGCCGATAGAGCAGGCCCGTTGCAGCGCTGTGCAGGCGGTACTCGCGACCCTGGCGATAACGGAATCGGTAGGGGCGGGTCAGCGGGCCGTGCCAGGGGCGCCAGTGGCGGCCGTCGCCGTACTCGACATGCAAGTCGACGGCGATCTTGCCGAGGTCATGCAGCAGCGCGGCGTAGGCGATGGCTGCGGTCCAGGCTTCCGCCTGGATGACCTGATCTTCGGGCGTGGTGCCAGTGGGCAGCAGATAGGACTGCCGCAGCTTGAGTGCGTAGGCAACGATTTCCAGGCCATGATCCAGCATGCCGCCAGGGTAGGCGTGGTGGTGGCTTTCGGAGGCGGGAAACTGCTGAACCAATTCGGCGTAGCGCTCCAGGGGCGCAAGGTACAGCGCGTTGAACTGCTTGCGCGAGAGCGAGGTTCGTTGCCAGATGTGTTCCAGCAGGCGTTGCCGGCGAGGCGTGGAGAGCAAGGCGGCGGCCGACTCCGGTCGCGTCAGCCCTTTTGGAACGTCGCTGGCTGGAGTAGACGGCGCGCCAGCGGTTGGTGATGCCCGTTTGCGTTGGAGCAGCGAGAGCATGGCGAACCTCTATGACCGGCTGTTCAGGGGCGCCTTTTGGCCTTTTCGGGTAGGGCCTTTCCCCTTGACCCCATTCCCTTGCCCCTTTCCAACCCTTCGGCCTTTGCGGAAGCCTTTGGGTATAGGGCAGGAGATCCTGGCGGGCCACAATCAATGTGGCTTGGCGCAAGTCGGATTGAGGCGGGAAGGCGATCTGTGCCGAGCCTACGACGGCGCTTTCCTTTTCGGGCGACGGAGGTGCCTTGCTCAGTCAGATTGACGAGGTAAGGAATAATGCTTACCTTGTAAGCATTGCTAACGGGAGAGCGACGATGCCTGAAATCCATGAGATCGCCACGCTGACCTCCAAGGGCCAGATTACGCTGCCCAAGTCCATCCGGCAGGTGCTGGGTGTGGACACCGGCGCAAAGGTGGCCTTCGATCTGCGCGAAGGTGAAGTCATCGTGTCCCGAGCGGACGCCGAACACGAGGACCCGGTGATCGGAGCCTTCCTGGGCCTTCTGGAGGCGGATATCCGGGCCGGCCGACATGTTCATGCCTTGCCGAATGATCTTGCCCTGTCCCTGTTGACGAATGCGGGCCACGCTGTGAACCTCGACGAGGACATCGAAGGCGAAGTGGCACTTTGATGCAGCGGCATGGCTGGACGCTGCTGTTTCACGAGGGCGTGATTGAGCAGTTGCGCAAGCTGCAGGTGGCCGCGGAGCGGGCTGCACAGAGCGACCCGCAAGGTTTCGAGGGCAACGCCAACGTCAAGCTGTTCCGGGCGTTGAGCCAATTGATCATGGAAGTCGTACCGAGCGATCCCTCACGCGACGAGTTCCGCCAGGGCAATACCCTGGGACCGGCGCACCGCCATTGGCGGCGGGCGAAGATCGGGCGGCGATTTCGTCTGTTCTTTCGTTACGACTCCAGGGCGAGGGCCATCGTGTTCGCCTGGGTCAACGACGAACAGACCCTGAGGTCGGCGGGCAGTAAATCCGATCCCTATGCCGTGTTCGAGAAGATGCTCGGACGGGGCAGTCCACCTGACGATTGGGCGGCGCTGGTAGCAGCGAGCCAGGCGGATTGGCGTGCATCCTAGAAGCGCGACATGCCACTCTTTTCGGCTGCATTCGCCGCATGCACGTCTGATTCGATGCGCTGAGAGATTGGATCGCAGAAGGCATTGCTGAAATCGACGTGACAGCTGTGTCTACATGGCATTCGCGCCTGATCAGAGAATCATCGCAGGATGAAATCAGGCGTACGATGGAGCAAGTATCGAGAAAGCACGACAGGAAAACCATGAGGTAGCCACCATGAAGCCCTCTGCACAGACCACTTTCGCGGAACGCACTGGCCGAACCCTGGGCCGGATGTGGCGGGCGTATTTGCGCCAGGAGCGGAAGGTGAGTGGTTGGGTGGTTGCTCAGGGCATGCCGACCAGTCTTGCCAAGGCAATGCTGGTGGTCGTCAAGCTGGTGGTGCTCGGTGCGCTGTTGTACGTTGCGTTCTGGCTGACGCTATTACTTGTGTTTGCAGCGGTTGTGGTGTGGGTTGTCGGCGGTAAGTCCTCTGATGAGGACGAGCCGGAATGGCGCATGGGGCTGTCTGGGTACGGTCTCTATCGAGGCGATACGCGCATCGACCCAGGTAGTCCTGACGATGATTAGACCACCTTGTTGGCTGCTTTGCCTCCAGCCGATTTCGCGCCATCTGACGCGTTGACCATCAACTGGGCGATGTTGCCTGCTCGCACGCCAGCCCAGCCGAGCGCCGCAATCCAAAATCCCGGCAGCATAATAAACATCGTCGCCATCACGAAGTTCACCAGCATGTCCCCGAAGGTATTGTTGAGCCCGATCAGCGGATCGAAGTTCGCATGCGGGCGATTCGATCCCCAGCCCCAGCCATAGAGTGCATCGAGGATCGTCGAATCGATCCAGCGCGCGAGCTGGAACCAGAAGTCGACGAAGAACAGCGCGAACTGCACGACGCTGATCGTGATCACGGTTTTAAGGTCGTAGGTGCCGATCACCAGCACCAGCGGGATGCAGATCACCAGTGCCATCTTGAGCAGGGCCAGCACCATTGGCAGGGCCTGGCGCATTGCATCCATCGCTGGGAAGAACGCCACCGACCCGATGGTGAGGCCGACGTCGCTGACCGCGCGGGTGGCGACATTGGGGACGCTCATCTCGATCTGGCCGCCGTAATCGCTGTAGACCGCGCTCTGGTTGAGCTTCTGCTGCCGGGGCGAGGCGATGGCGCGGATCACCGAGTCATTGACCTGCTCCTGCGACAGGAAGCTGGCCCAGCCGCCGATTCGGGTCAGCAGGTTGGTGTCTACCTGTTGCAGCAGGCGCAGGCGCAAGCCATTGCTGTCAGACCACCATTGCCGACAGGTCGGATACCCCGCGCCGCTGGGCACCTGCGCGAGGCCCGCATCGCGATTGCTGTCGTAAGGCCAACCCTCGCGCGGTGTCTTGGCGCGGTAGGTGTCGTAGTAGCCCGGCGTGTCGAGGAAGAAACGCGAACCGATCCAGGTGACATCGTGCATCTGCTCCTCGCTCAGATCCGGGCGATTCATAAAGAGCTTGGCGCGGGACGGCCCGTAACAGTCATGGGTGAAGTCGCTCACCTCCTGGGCCAGCAGCGGATCGTCGATACGCGTGGCGTCGACCTCCATGCGGATCTGTCGTAAGTCGGTTCCGCACGGAATAGCCGCCACCGAGGCACCAGTCACGGCACGCGAAATCGCGTGCATGAAGAACCACCACACCGGCACCTTGGCCGATTGGTTGTTGAGGGTGCTGAAGGATTGCGACCAACCCGTTTGCGTCGGCTCCGGCACGCTCACCTGGCATTGAACCGAGCGGGTGCGATCGAACTGAAGCGTATTGAAGTCGACATCGATGAACGGCATGCCGGCGAACAGGATGACCACGATGGCGACGAAGATGCGGTTCTCGATGCGCACGGCCGAGAGCGCGCCTTTGTTGCCTTCGTCGGCCCCTTCGGCGCGGGCCTTGAGCCATTCCTGAAGGATGATCGCCAGAAACGGAATGGCGAAGGCGCCGCTGGCGATCAGCACGGCCCAGATGCCGTTGTGGACGATCCAGGAGACGAGCGTCAGGTAGTACTCCAGGTAATCGGTGGTGTAGAGCGTCATCGCTGCCTCCGGTTATTTCGCCCGCAGGACCGGACTGATTTCCAGTACCACCACCGCGGCGACGGCGGCCATTTCGGCCCGCAGCAGGCGTCGCCGAGTGCCGGCGTCCGGTTCGCGTACCAGCACGCGGCGGCGCATCCAGAGCCAGCCATAGGCCGTGCCGGTATAGAGCAGCAGGCGCCAGGCTAGAAAATGGGTGCGGTGTGCGGTCAGCCAGGCTTGCCAGCCGTCGATGCCGCCGGTCAGGTGGATGCCGACGACATTGGCGGTGACGGCTGCCAGCAGGGCGAGGAGCGTACCCAGTACCACCAGGCCCGCGTGGCGTAGCCGTATTCCATTCATGGGGTGCCTCCGGTCTGGGCTGGGCGCTGCAGCTGGTCGAGTCGGTCGGGGATCGGGTCGCCCTCGTAGATGGCGCGCGAGCCGGCGGCGCGCGCGCTGTGTCGCTGGATGATGGCAGTGGGCGAGTTGCTCGCCAGCTCGCGGCGCAGTTCCAGCTCGGTCTTCAGGTTGTGGATCTCGCGGTCGAGCAGATCGCTTTCGTGCGAGACGGCTTTCTGTGCCAGCTCGTTGGCCGCGACGTTTGGTTCTTTGCGTCCAATCAGCAGCGTGCGCTGCAGCAGCAAGGCTTTCTCGAGCACGCTGGACAAGGCGATTTCCGAGGCCAGGCGCCGCGCCAGGATGTCCTGGTCCGGCTCGTCGCGCAGTGCCTCGATCACGCCGCGCGTGATGGGCATAGAGGCACTACCGGCCACCTGCAGGTTGTCGAGGCTCAGGGGGCGGCTGCCGCTGATCAGCGCCTGCAGTGCTGCGAGCTTGGTTTCGTATTCTTCCTGAATCAGTGGGGTGAGGCCCACGCCCGGCGTGGTCACAGTCTTGTTGCAGGTTTCGCAGGTGCGCTGCTCCTGCTCGCCCAGTACCCGCACGGCCCAGGCCGCGGCGGCCTCCGGCGAGTTCCAGGTCTGGCAGGTCAGGTTGCCGCCGCAACTGTTGGAATCGATCGAGCTGGGGTCATCGACATCGCGTCCGTTGACCAGGTTGTAGCCGGCGCGGGTCACGTCGCTGATAACCCGAATCGGACGCTGCCCGGCGCCTCCGGCATTGCTGCCGCCGACCCAGGTCACGCCGTCGTTGCCGCGGCTCGTTTCGGTCTGCTCGATGGCCGATACCGCGTCGGTGCTGGTGACGGCTTGGGTGAGCACCATGCCGTCGGCGAGCTGGCTCCAGCCAACCTGACCGCCGGCCACGTCGGCCATCCTCTCGGCCATGGCGCGGCAGGTCAGCTTGGAGCGGTCGAAATCCAGACGCGCCTGCAGCACGCCGTTGGTGAGCAGGTTGTAGAGCCCCGGGTCTGCCCGCTGGATGATCAGTGCCGGCAACGACGCCACGGCGGCGGTGGCGTTCTGGATCACCGACGACATGATGGTTTGAAAGCCATTGGTCAGGCCGTTCAACTGGTTCTGAATGGTGGTGGAAATCGACATGTCGCCGCACATCAGGTTGCTGTTCCAGCCGACGCCGACGCCAATGGCGCGCATATTTGAGACTGGCGTCATCGACACGGCGCGTCCGCCTCCAATTGAATACAGCACGTCGTCGCCGATCACCGAGCCCTGATGCTGCGCGCCATATTGGTTGACGCTGGTCTGGGCGGAAGCACTGGAGCAGGCCAGGGCCAGGGCCAGTGCGGCGGCCGGCAGGATAGCGCGCAGCGTTTCGGTGGCCGCGAGAGCAGAGTGGGTTGTCATGGCCGGCCTCAATTGAAATCCGTGCTGCCAAGGAACGTCTGGCCACGCCTGCGGCAACAGCTATAAGGCCGCCACAGCGCCCAGGCGTAATCGCCTCGCTGTGCCTGTATGCGGGGGTCGCTGTGCGGGAAGACCGCGCAGGTGCGCGACAGTCTGGGCGTCAGCTCCTGCCACTTGCCCGTCGCCGCATCGCTCTCGATCAGTGCGCCGGCCGGCCAATAGCCGTCCCGGGCGCTGGCCAGCAGCGGTTGATACAGGTGGGGCTGGCCGCGACGCGTCACGATGTCGCCAGCGCGCTGAGCCACCAACGCGGCGGACTTGTAGTCCTCGGTCTGGTGCAGGAACCCACCCCGTGGATAGACGTTGCCCCAGAGATTGCGCCCGCTGCGCGTACCGATCTCGCGCTCGCCGGGCGTCAGCGCTTCCGGGTAGAGCATCTCGGGGATGTTGTAGCGCCAGGCGAGGGTGTCGAGCGTGCTCAACAGATAGGGCATGAACGCGGTGCCGGCCCCCTGGCAGGCGTAGCCGGAAGACGCGGCGAACTGGCTGAATGCCCAGCCACCGGGGTGGCCGATGACATCGGCCTGCTTGAACCTGGCGAGATTATTTTCGTTGTCGTGGTTGGTCGTGCCATCGCCTCCACCCTGGGCGCTGGCATTGGGCAGGCTCATGGCCCGCACCTCGAGCCATGGGTTCTCCCCGGTGTTGCTGTAGCTGGCCACGACCGCATCGGGCACGTAGTGCCTGACCTTGACGGACGTACGCACCGAGCAACCGCCGCTTGAGCAGTACAGCCAGTAGCAAATACCTACGACGCGGTATTCCAGGCAGTCGGGGGAGAGCACTGACGGCACGATGGTCGCGGTGGTGAGGGCGAACGACGGCGCCCCCATCGTCAGCCAAATGGTGGCGATGCCGGCGCGCAGGCGGTGGAGGCGCTTCATTGCTGCAGCCTCCGATGCGCCTCGATCAGCGCGACCGCCTTGGCGACGTCCGGCTCGCCATAAACCACATAACGGCGATCCACGATCACCGCAGGAATTGTCGTCACGCCGAGGCTCCAGGCATCGACAACGCCCTGGTAGGCCGCGCCGATGCGTTGTTGCAGTGCGCTGCCACCCTCCGTCAGGCGCTGCTGTACGAGTGCGGCGCTGCGAGCGGGGTTGGCTGGCAGCTGAGCGCTCAGCTCGGCCTCGATCTGCTTGGGGCGGTCCAATTCGATGATTCGTGCGTCAGCGGGTGTTTGCACCGGGTGCTGGCTGTCGGTGACGGCGATGATGTCGGCGGCAAACAGGACCGGACCGAACAGCAGTGCACACAATCCGATGGCAAGTGGGGTGTGTTGGTCGAAGTGGAGGAGCCTGAGCATCGCAAACCACCGTGGTGTTGAGCCTGGCGCTAGTCGACACCCGGGCCAGCGAGCAAGCGACAAACAAAGGGGAACGGCCGCTGGCCGATTGATGCCCGGTTGCGAGAAGAACAACGGGAGCCGCAAGGCTCCCGTGGATGACACCGTGGGCTACAGCAAGCCGGCCTCGGCGAACGAGAAGGGCATCCCTCTGCCAATGATGAAGTGATCCAGCAGGCGGATATCCACGTACTCCAGGGCCGATTTCAGGCGCTGGGTGAGCACCTTGTCCGCCGAGGACGGCTCGGTGTCCCCCGAGGGATGGTTATGCGCAATGATCAGGGCGGAGCTGTTACGTTCCAGAGCGCGCTGGATGACCACGCGGGTATGAATGGTCGCGCTGTCGATTGTGCCTCGGAACAGCGTTTCGCACGCGATGACCTGGTGCCGAGAAGACAGGAAGCAGGCAACGAACACCTCGTTCGGCTCTGGCATCAGCGTCAACCGCAGGTAGTCCTGCGCGTCTTGCGGGCTCTGCAGCAGGGGCCCTTGGGCGAACAGCCGATGCTCCAGCAACGCGATGGCCTGTTGGATGATGCGATTGTCGTGCTCGTCGGATGACGCGAGGCGTGAATGCGCGTCGATGACGGTGAGTGAGCGGGGCATGGGAAACCTCCTGAAGCCTAAGGGATGGAGGTTGCCCCGCAAGAGGGCGAGCCCTCCGGGGGATGATTGAGAAAATGGCTGATAAATGGGCATCCGCCCACCGCATGCGGAGGCGGTGGTGTGTTCGCCTTTATGGATGCTCAGCGAACGGGATGGTCAGCGCGGTAGCGCCGTAGCCTCGAAGACCAGGGCTACCTGGGCATGTCGTCGACAACGACGACGGACTGCTGCGCCAGTCGAGCGCAACCCCGGGCAGGGCGCTACAACGAATCGGTAAGCAGCGTGTCCCGATTTGCGGGCGGTGCATCCGCGGTTGTCGTGCAGAGGTTGGACAGCTTGCGGATGTTCCCTGTATGTCCTGGACGGCTTCATCGCATAGAGAGCATTTTGGGTGCAAAATTAGTGCGTATTCCCTGCGTCAGGTGATAGGCCATGAACAGCGTGCTGCAAGAACCCCTCGTTGAGCGGTTCCGCGAAGCCAATACCCCGTATCTGTCCCCGTCCAAGGTCGCTGACTTCTTCGGCTTTCGGGTGCAGGAGTTGGCCGAGCGTGCCCATGTGCACCGCAATACTCCTACCGCCCGGCCCCAGGCCCCGCAGTTGCAGAAGTACCTGCAGGACATGGTGAAGGTGCTGGCCGTGGCCACCGAGATGACCGGAGACCTTGAGCATGCGGCCTTCCTGGTGCGCAATGAGCCGCTGCGGGCCTTTGGCTACAAGACCGCCGATGACCTGATTCAGGACGGCCGGGCTGAGGCGGTGATCGCTTATCTGGAATCCCTCGTCGGTGGTGCCGCTGGATGATGTCCTGAACCCTTGGCGAGGCAGGGACCTGCACGGTTACCGGGTTATCGTGCCGGTCTACACTCACCGGGCGCCGCGCGGCATGATTTTTCCGTGCGAGCCTCCTGCCTGCCCGAGCAGGGGGCACCCCGAATCAATGAGCGAGTGATGAGTCGAGGTTTTCGACAGTGGCCTGCCGGCGAGACGCGGTTACCTTGCATGTTGTTAGATTTTTAACCAGAATATCTAACAAATGGAGGTCGCTATGAGCACAGCCCAAGTCATTCGAGAACGCATCGCGGCGCAGCCTCTCGGCGAGCCCTTTACCCCAGCCCTGTTCGCCGGGCTGGGCTCGCGCGCGGCCATCGACCAGACCCTGATGCGCCTGACCAAGGCTGGCCATATCGAGCGTATCGGCCATGGCCTGTATAGCGTGCCCAAGGTGGGGCGCTTCGGCATCAAGGCCATGCCGGCGCCGGAGCAGGTGGCGCAAGCGCTGGCCGCGAGTGAGGGGGCGACCATCGAGGTGCATGGTGCCGAGGCCGCGCGGCGGTTCGGGCTGTCGACGCAGGTGCCGGCGCAGCCGGTGTTTTACACCACGGGGTCGTCGCGCACGGTGCGCCTGGGCAAGATGGTCGTGCGCCTGCAGCACGTGGCTCCGCGCAAGCTGGTGCTGGCTGGGCGTGCGGCTGGACAGGCGCTGTCCGCGCTGTGGTACCTGGGGCGGCATCAGGTGACGTCCGCGACCTTCCAGTGTATCGCCGAGCGGCTGCCGAGCAGCGAGTTCGAGGCGTTGCGCCAGGCCAAGGCGGTGATGCCGGCCTGGATGGTGGCGGCGCTGAGCAGTTATGAGCGTGGCGAGGTCGCGCATGGCTGAGGGCACCGAGCGCTACTTCGATCTTTCCCTGGCGGAGCAGGCCGAGCTGTTGTACGGCTTGGCACCGGTGCTGGGGCGCCGGGCTGAAATCCTGGAGAAGGACATCTGGTTGTGCTTGGTGTTGGGGCTTCTGTTCAGCCTGCCGTGCCGCAAGCCGATGGCGTTCAAGGGTGGCACGTCGCTGTCCAAGGTCTATCAGGCCGTCGAGCGTTTCTCCGAGGACATCGATGTCACCGTCGATTACCGCAGCCTGGTCGATGACGTACCGGAGCTGGCGACCCTTGGCAGCAACCAGCGCCGGCGCTTGTCCGACCTGCTCAAGGCGGCGTTGGCGGAGCATGTGACCGGGGAGCTGGTGCCGGCGCTGCGCGAGGCCCTGGCACAGGCGTTGCCGGGGTGGGAGATCGGTATTGAGGTCAGCGCGGATGCGGAAAAACTCTGGCTCTACTACCCGAGTGCGGTGGACAACACGGACGCCTACCTGCGCCCCAGCGTGCTGATCGAGTTTGGCGGCCGCAATGCGACCCTGCCGCAGGAGCGGCTGACCATCGTGCCGGACGTGGCCACCTATGTGCCGGAGCTGGCGTTTCCGAGCGCGGAGGTGGTCGTGCTGTCGCCCATGCGGACGTTCTGGGAGAAGGCGACGCTGATCCATGTCGAGTGCCATCGCCCGCAGATGCGCGCAGGTGCCGAGCGCCTGTCGCGGCACTGGTACGACCTGGCGCGCCTGGCGGATCATGAAGTCGGTCGTCGGGCCGTGCCCGATATCGAGTTGCTGCGCGATGTACTGAACATCAAGGAGACCTTCTACCGCAGTGGTCACAGCCACTACGACCGGTGCGCGGCCGGTGGGCTGCGGCTGGTACCGGAAGCGGCGCTGCTCGGTGCATTGCGTGAGGATTATCAGGCGATGCTGGCCGCGCAGATGTTCTACGGCGAAACACTACCCTTCGAGCGCATCATCGAGCGTCTGGCTGCGCTGGAGCAGCAGATCAACCAAGGACGCTGAGGCCGCGCCTCAACTCAGATGATTGTGAATGAGCTGATGCTGCGCGGCGGGCAGCGCCGGCATCGAGCAGGCCATGAGCGCCTGGCAGTCGCCGTTGGGCCACAGCAGTTGCGCGCGTATGCCGTTGAGCTGCAGCTGCGCCTCGCGGAAATGGCGCACTTGTGGCGTAGCGTCTTCCGTGTGCAGGGCACGCAGGCTGGTGACCGAGCGATCCGTGACCCACAGCCATTCCCGCGTGGCGGGTGCCGCAGCGGCCTGGCCGGCCAGGTGTTGGATTTCGACGAGATAGCCCTGCGCTGAGGTGAACAGATGGAGGATGTCGTAGGGCAGCGGCATATCGAGGAGGCGGGTTCCGGAGGATTGGCCGATTCTGCCAGAGATGGGATGGCTGTTCATGCTTGGATGCCTCATTGGGGTGGCTGCTGGCGGATCCAGTCCGGCGGCAGTGAGCTGATGCCACGTGCCCGGTCGATCTCCTCCGCGATCTGGAGCGCGGCGTCGAGTTCGCTGATGCCATGCTGCTGCATGAGCTGGTAACGCTCGGCTTTTTCTTCCGGTTCGGTCTGCGCGAGCGCCAGATAGAGGCTGGGCGGCACGGCGCGAAACAGCAGCTCCATGCTGCGCGACAAAATCACCCCTTCCGAGAACTTGCCGGACTCCTTGCGCGCCGAGAGCATCAAGGCTTTCTGCGCCGAGGTCAGTTCGCGGAACTTGGCGATCTTCTCCACTTCGTCTGGCGGCATGCTCAGGCACAGCCACCACTCCATCATGTTCAGCATCGGCTCGGCGGCCTTGGGCAGGTCGTCCAGGTTCTGCGTCGCCAGCCAGAACCAGGCGCCCAGCTTGCGCCACATCTTGGTGATCTTGACCACGTAAGGCGCGAGCAGCGGGTTCTTGGTGATGATGTGGCCTTCGTCGGTGACGTTGATGATGGGGCGGCCGAGAAACTGGTCGCGCTCGGCGATGTTGTTGACCGTATTGATCAGCGAGATGTAGGCGATGGAGAGCTGCGCGTTGTAGCCCTCGCGGGCATAGGTGGCCAGGTCGACGATGGTGATATCGGCTTCGGGCCAGGGCGTGCCCGGTCGGTCGAACATCTCGCCGTCTGCGCCTTGACAGAACATGTCCATCGCATCGGCCATTTCCAGCAGCCGGGCCCGGCGCAGCTCGGGCAGGCTGGTGTCGCGGCTGCGCTCGCGCAGCGCATCGCGAACGTCGCGGGTGAGCACCGTACGCTGCGTGTCCACGCACAGCCGCGCGGCGTCGAGGATGCACTGGCGGATCAGGCTGCGGTCGGCGCGGGTCATGCGCGCTTCTTCCTTGTCCTCGCCACCGGTGATCATCAGCCGTGCGGTGATCTCCAGCTCGCCGAGCACATCGCGCTGCTCACCGCCGTCGGCGGCCGTGTCGTCTTCCTCCAGCGCCTCGGCATCGAGCGTCTGCACCTGGCTGGGCGTTTCCACCAGACGCTGTGCATCGGCGAAGGGCGCCAGACTGACCCCGGCTCCGGGTGCGAGCTTGACTCGATGCACGCTGAGCCCGAGCCGCGCGGCGAAGTCGCCGAACAAGCCGAATGAGTTACCCGCCTCGACGATAAACAGCCGCGGCCGGTAGAGGGCGGTGACCTGGTTGAGCAAATTGTTTAGCGTGGCCGACTTGCCGGAGCCGGTCGGGCCGGCGAGAAACAGATGCGCGTTCATTTGCCGGTCGAGGCGATTGAGCGGGTCGAAGGTGATCGGCCCGCCGCCGCGGTTGAACAGGGTGATGCCGGGGTGACCGGTGCCCTGGCTGCGCCCCCACAGCGGCGCCAGGTTCGCCGCGTGCTGGGCGAACATCAGCTGGGTGTACCACTGCTGCCGGTCTTTTGCCGGGTCGTAGACGCAGGGCAACCCGCGCAGGTAGGTGTTGAGCGGTGCCACCTCATCCTCTTCGCGCACCGGCTGTAGGCCGGCACCGAGCAGCACGTTGCCCAGTTGCAGACCACGGGCGTCCAGTTCCGCCTGGTCGCGGCCGCGCAGGTAGAAGGTCAGGGCGCCGCGGTACAGCTTGTGGGCGCTACCGATCAGGCTGCGGGCCTGCTGCACATCGGCGCGGGCCTGTTGCGAGGCGAGGGTGTCACCTACGGCCTTGTGCCCCAGGTGGTTGAGGTGCGCTTCGAGCACATCCTGCGGGGTGATGACCAGCGTCAGGCATTGGATGGTGTCTTCCGGCAGTTGATCGAACAGCGCGTTAATCGCCTCGCCCCTGCGCGTTTCGCCGGTGACGTGACCGGTGCTGGGCGGGCTGCGCAAACGATCAACGGCGATGGCGCGGTGCGGTAGGCCATCGAAGTACCACAGGCCCTGAGCGACCTCCGAGCGCGGCTGGCTGAAGAACAGGCGCTGGCTGAAGTCCGTGCCGCTGGCCAGCTCGACCTCGCCGGGTTCCTGTTCGTCCGGGTAGCGGGTCAGGGCATAGAAGCGTTGCCGGTCGGCGGCGGTGTGGCCGAGCTGGCTCGGATGGGGGTTGAACCAGCGCAACAGCCAGGCGTGGATGTCTGCCGCGCCGAGGCGACGGGCGCGTATGCCGGCATGGGTCAGTCCACCGACAAGGCGCTCGCAGACCCGATTGAGCGCCTGTTCGGGCGATTGCCCGCGGCGCTGGGCGGTCTGGCCGACACGCCGATAGACGACCAGTCGCGTGCGCCGGGTTTGTCCGCGCCAGGGTAGGCGGGTGACGGTGCTGTCCTCGAACAGCCCGCCCGGCTTGGCAATGGCCTGCAGATGGTGGGCGAAGAAGCGCAGGTAGAACTCGGTGAAGGCGCTGCCCTGGGCACGCGGCTGAACGTAGCCGCGTAGCTCGTCGAGGTAGCGGTCCCAACTGGGGTCGTCCTGGGCGTAGAGCTGCACGACCCAGGGATTGTCCTCCAGCTCGTCGAAGGCATCCTGCAGCACGTTCTCCAGGGCGTCGCGCACCTGCAGCAGCCAGGCCGGTTCGCGACCCTCGGTGCCGACCGGCAGCAGTTCGTAGAAGGCGGCGACCGAGGCGCCGTCATCGAGCAACATGCACTGCGACTCGGGTAGGTACTCGGCCCACGGCAGCAGGTCGGCGAACGAGGGGGCAGCCGTGTAGAGCGCCTGCTCGTCGGCCCGGGTGGCCGGCCGGCGCTGGCGGGACGCGGTGCCGGGCTCGGCCAGGCCGTGGGCGTGCAGTTCGGCGACGTGGCGTGTCCAGGCGTTCGCAGGTGGCGCGGTTTCCTCGGCCTGGGCGCGACGCATGAACCACGGCCAGGCCATCAGTAGTCCTCCACGCGTTCGCCAGGCAGGGCGTACTGCACCCGCTGATACAAGGGAAACAGCGTGGTGTAGCCGGGCACCGGCACCGGATCGCTGCCGGCCAGGTGCGGAAATACGTACATCAGCAGGTCGGGATTGGGCAGGCGGTGGAACTGCCGGTAGATCTCGTTCTGCGCCGTGCGTGTGTAGCGGGCCTGCACGGCCGGCGCGGCCTGCACATCGGTCTCGCTCAGCGGTCGGCGCAGAGCCTGACGCGCATCGAGCAGTTGCCGGGCGCTGCCACCGCCGGTCTCAGTGTTCCAGATCTCGAGCATGGTCCTGTCGTTGTGTGGCAGCAGTTCATCCTTACTGGTGGCGCAGCCACCCAGCAGTAGGGCCAAGGCCAGCAGGGCCAGGCGGTCAGTCCAGGTCTTGCGCATGGGGCAGTCCTCCAAGGCGGTGATCGACGCGGCGACCGGCGGGTTCGTAGTCGAGGGTCAGGGGTTGTTCGAGGTGCACGGCCACCTGAGCGCCGGGCTTGACGTAGATCGCCGCGAACGCCTGGCCGTAGAGCTTGTTGACCCAGGTGGACATGTCCTGCACGCCACCGGCGAGGATGCGGCCCATGGCTTCGTTGGCGCCGATTCCCACGGTGCCGATGGTGCCGTCGCTGCTCATGTAGGAGACCTGGCCGCTGCCTTCGTCGATCAGCGAGGCGACGCCGGCACCGGCGGCGGTGATCAGCGCCTGCGAGCCCAGGTACTGCTGGGCGTTGCTGCGCCGCTCGCCCGATACGCAGGGGATGCCGTGCGGGTCGCTGATCCAGCCCAGGCCGTCCTGGGTGTTGTTGCCGTTGCCGGTCTGGCGGTTGCCGCCGCGCTCGTCGTCTTTCGGCAAGGTACGGATGGTGCCGTCCTCGAAGACGAAGGTGACCGAGCGAATCTGCCCGCGCACGCAGGACAGCGTCCAGTCCCCCGAGGCCGTGCCGCTGACCACGGCGCCGGTCACGTCCGGGATATCGATGCCATTGGCGGTGAGGTTGTCGCGCCCGATCAGGACTTTGAAGGGGTAGGGGTCGTTGACGGTGCCATCGATTGGCATGCGGCCGATCAGCGCCGTCATAGCGATCGAGCCCATCAGCGTCGAGTTGGTCGGCACGGTGTACACCGCGGTGGCCTCCGGCACTTCAGCGGCGCGATTGCCGGCATCGACGACGGCGCTGGCGGTGTTTTCCAGCGTCTTCTGCGCCGGCCCGAAACGGGTGGGAAAACTGAAGTTGCCGGCCGTGCCGGTGGTGCGCGTCTGGCTGTCGTCGCGCCGATCCTCCGGCTCGATCCAGCGCAGGGTGTCGCCCGGCAGGCCGTCGCTTGGCTCGAGGCCCAGGCCGACGGGCAGATCGGCGTGGTCGTCCTTGCCGATGGCGTCGAGCCGCTGCTGCAGTTGCTGCAGCATGCCCTGGGTTTGCTGGCGTTCGTGGCTGAGCTGCTGGCGATCCTGGTGCAGCTGGCTGCGCTCGCTGTAGAGCGCGCTCTGGATGCGCTGGTCGATGGCCCCTTCGCGTTGGCGCAAGCGCTGGTTCTCCTCGCGCTGCACCTTGTTGTCGCTCAGCGCCGTCTGCAACTCAGTGCGCAGTTGGCGAACCTGGGCGACCAGCGTCGCCACGGTGTCGCGCGGGGTGTCGCCCTCGATGCCCAGCGCCTTGGCTTCATCGGCCGTAAGGCGGCTGGCACCGTCTGCTGTACCGGGCGCGTCATCGCCGCCTGAGAACAGCCTGACACCGACGAACACCAGCAACAGCGCCAGTGGGATCATCAGCCACTTGAGCAGGCCATTACTGTGCATCGCGGCCTCCTGAGGGGGCGGGCAGGTTGAGGGCGGCGTCGATGGGCGCCAGGGTTGGCAGCAGGGCCTGTGCCAGGCCGTGTCCACGGGTGACGAGGTAGACGACGGTGGTGTCCTCCGGCGTGCCGCTTGGCCCCAGGGTCGAGTGCTGAAAGGTCGCGGCGAGGAAGTGCCCCTGCAGGGCGCGCGGATCCAGATCCAGCCAGTGTGCGGCGCTGTTACGCAGGCGCACGGCGCTGACCCACAGGTCGTCCAGGCGCCACGCTGCCAGCGCGTGCGCCTGCAGCGGCAGGGTGGGCAGCAGGGTGTCGAGCGGCAGGTCGCGGCGCAGGGTAACGCGCGTGACGCCGGGCACGGGTTCGACGGTGCGCAGCGGGGCGTAGAGGTTCTGCGCCGCAAAGCGGGTCAGGATCACGGGCTGCGGTGTGGCCCGCACGGGAGGGGCTGCGGTGGCACTGCCATCATCGGTCTCGGCGGCAGCCGCGGCTGACACGGCCTCGATAATGCGTACCGGCTCCAGCGGCGGCTGACCGTCCCGGGCGGGTTCGGCGGCGATGTCGAGTAGCATCACCGTGCCGGTATCGGCGTCCTGCAGCTGCAGCCGGGTCGGCTCGATCGGCTCGCTGGCCCGCAGGTAGATCGCCCCGGCGGCGCTCTGCACGCGTAGGCGGTTGCCGAGCGAGGCGGGTACGCCGACACGGACATTGCGCTCGACGAAGACCACGCGTTCCTGGTCGACCAGCAGTGGCAGGGCCAGGGGCAAGCGTTCCCAACGCAGGAGTTCGATGGCCTGGGCGGCGCTGAACGGCGCCAGCGCGAACACCGCGAGGGCCAGGGGCAAGAAGCGGTTCATGGCGTGTTTTCCGCGGCAGGGGCGGACGTGGCCGCCGGATCGACAGGGCTGGCAATGCGCTGCGGCGCGCCTTCGTAACAGTCGATGACCAGCCCGAACGGGTTGCGCTGCGGGTCGACGTCGCTGCGCAGGACCTTCAGCGGGTAGCGCACCAGGGCGCGTTTGACCTGCTCCGAGGCGTAGTACTCGTCGGCCGTGACATCGAGGTTCACCACCCATTCGCGGGTGGAGACAGTGCGCACGCGCAGCGTCGGGTTGTCGCCGTAACCGCGGCCGGGAATCTCGTAGATGCCGCGCACGCGCCGGCGCAACTCGCCGCTGTTGCGGCGGTACTCGTAGTCCTGCTGCAGGAACGCCTGGCAGGCGGGCGTGAGGTAGGGCGACAGCGCGTGCAGGTTGCGCGGGTAGTCGTCGTCGCCATTGCTCGGCCAGCGCTGCAGCTGCTGCCAGACGTAGAAGGTGAAGGCGTACACGCTCTCGGGCGGCACGTCCCACCAGGGCCGCGTACTGCCCGAGCGCAGATCCGGCGGCACATGGATGGTCAAATCGCGCGGCGCGCTCCACCAGCCGATGCCCATAACCAGCGCCAGCAGCACCAGCAAGCCAGCCCCGACCCGCAGGGTCCTGATATGGGCGTCGAGCCGCTGCACTTCGTTCTTGAACCGGCTCACCGCGCCGTGCTCCTGCGCGTGATCCAGTAACCCGAGCGGGTCACCAGCCGCTGACCGTCGGTGAAGGTCGCGAGCGCCGGCAGATGCAGCGCGATCCACCACTGCAATTGCCGGTACAGCCAGGTTTCGGGGCGGCCACGCTTGAGCCGCCGCAGTGCGCCGCCGCCGATGAAAATCCCGGCGCTGACGGCCAGCAGGATGGCCGTGGGTACGATGGCAACCGTCGCCAGCATAATGGCCAGCGCAACGCCACTTGCCAGGCCCATCAGGCCCGACAGGCCGGCGCAGACCCACAGCTCGTTCGCCGTCAGCCCGCGCACCACCACCGGATGACGATTGAGGCGGTGCGGCAGGAACAGCACCGTCCCGTCCGTGCGGATATCTTCAGTCATGTCGGCAGGCCTCGTTTTAGAGCACGCCGATGGCTTCGGTCAGCAGCCAGATGCCCACCACCAGCAGCATCGCACCGACCGCCACGGTCAGGCCGAACTGGCCCCAGGTCGAGCGACCAATGTGGATCTCCGCGTAGCGGGTGTAGGCGTGGTAGCAGACGCCGACGAACATCGAGGCGACCACCAGCAGGGCGATCAGCATCACGATGTCGTAGCCGTAGTTCTGCAGCGTTTGCAAGATCCCGGTGCCGACGCCGCGCGAGGGGTTTTCCAAGGTGGGCAGGGCGGCCTGGGCGGATGGCGACAGCACGCCGAACAGCGGCAGCGCCGCCAGGCCAGCGAAGGGACGGAGGAGAAGGGAGCGGGCGAGCGGCTTCATCAGGACGACCTCTTTACGAGAGCAGGAAAAAGGTCAGCACCAGGTACAGCACGACGAAGCGCACCACGACGACCAGGAACTGACGATGGGAAAGCTGTTCATCGGCCCAGCCGACGTAGGCGCTGCGGATCGCCCAGACGCCCCACAGGAGCAGCACGGCGAACACCGCACCGAGCAGCACGGTTGCCATCTCGGCCGGGGTGAGGCCGCTGTTGGCCTGGAATGCAGCGGTCTGCGCGGCGTTCATGGCGCCTCCTGCGCGTCGAGCGTGGCTGTAGGCTCGCGGTAATCGCCGAGCAGCTCGGCGGGGTCACGCGGCTGCGCGCGCGAAGGCGTCAGGTAGTCGCGAATACCGCCGCGCACACGCTCAAGGTCGGCGGCGAGGCGACCGTAGTCGAAGTGGTAGCGGGCGCGTTCATCGTGCGGTTGCGCGGCTTGCTGCGCGACGAGTCGCTCGATGCTGTCGAGCTGGCGCAGCGCGGCGGCGAGGCGGGCATGCTCGGCCGTGGCATCGTCGGCGACGGCCTGACCGGCCAGGCACAGACTGAGCAGTAGTGCCGGGGGCAGGCCGCTGGCGTGATGCCGGCTGGCTGGGGAGAGCAGTCGCTTGGACATGGGGCAATCCACGATTGGCGAGCAATGGCGAAATGCTCCTCGGGAATTGCGGGTGATGCTTCAATCAATGCGGGATGGGGCGTGATCGGCTTGTTGGTAACCCTGGTTTGTCGATATCCGCCGTCAGAACTTGCGACCGATAGCTCTTGCACGCATTCCGTTAAATCGATGGAGAGTGAGGAAAAAATTGGAACAATCGCCAGGAATGAGGATTTTCCTTGTGGAGTGAGGAAATCCTGGCCATCAAACGAAGGAAGGGCTTTGTAACGATCGCCGCCGCGCAGCTAAAGGTACTTCTTGAAACTGGCCGCGGTGATATTCATCGCCAGGCCAAGCAGCGCCGCGCTCGGCAGCAGCACCAGCAGCGGATGCACGCTCACGGGCAATGTGAGGTAGAGGATCCAGGGCAGGATGGCCAGCGGCATCAGGCTGGCTTTGGCGCGGTGGTAGATGAAACCCGACTCGCGGCCGGCGCCGAACTTACGAATATCGCGCCGCACCAGCCCATCGACCAGGCCGACGAAGGCCGCCAGCAGAAACAGCGGCAGCGTCAGCAGCAAAACCAGCAGCCGCACCATGAACGTCAGTGTCGTGAACGCCGCGGCGATCAGGTAGCGCTCGCTCCAGACGTAGACCTGGCTGATTGAGTAGCGCAAGTCTCGGGCATCGCCCTGGCTGGGGGCGCGCGAGCGCGCCGAGGCCTGGCTCATCCAGTCGAGCAGGCCGCTCTTCACGAAGAGCCACTGGTAGGCGCCCTCGACCAGCTCGTGCGCGGTACGCCCCGGTTCCTGCACCACGGCGCTGCGGCTGAAGTGTCTGGAAATGTGGCTCAGCTCGTAATCGAGCATGCCCTGGGCGTGCCGCCAGCCTTGCTCCGGCCAGAACAGGTGCATGCCGGCGCACTCGATGAGGATCGACAGCAGCAGCGAGCCGATCAGTACACCGAGCATGCGCAGCGGCAGGGTGAGGAGGCCGGCGAACACGCCTTGCTGGCGGGTCTGTTCGCGCTGGGTGGTGGCGGCCGGGTCCTTCATGGCCGGGCCTCGCCGTCGGTGGTCGTGTCCGGCTCGGCCAGATGGCGGAAGCCATCAAGCAGGTCGTCAGGCAGCAGCGGATCCTGCAGACCGGGCAGGCCCTGGTTATCCCACCAGTCGCCGGCTTCGGCATAGTGCTGGCGCATGTAGCCGGCGAGTTGCTGCAGGTCATCGGGCATGATTTCGTCAGGGTCGGGGGCCGGCAGCGGCATGCGGATCTTCCACAGCTGACCACCCTGCAGCAGGGCGAACGCCTGGCCTTTGGGTAACCCGACCACGTGCGCCGGCTCGATCATCGGCACGCTGGCGGTGCTGATGCGGTCTTGTGCGTTGGAGGTGAAGTCGGTCGGGCCATGGATATCGGAGCTGTCGGTGGCGCCGCTGACCAGCGTCGTGGTGTAGACGTCGACTTTCGGCAGCTGGCGGGTGAGCAGTTCGGCGGTCGCGGTCTCGCGCACCCTCAGCATGAACAGGTTGTTGAAGTTGCCGATGACCTGGCCCGCTTTTGCGCGGTTGCCGACACGCGCTTCGATGTCGCTGAGCGTCTGGGTGTAGGCCGTGACCTGCAGCCCGGCCCCGCCGCCCTTGTTGACCAGCGGCACAAACTCGTCGCCCATCAGTTCGTTGAACTCGTCGGCGTGGACGTTGATCGGCACCCGGGCGCCCGCCAGCGCACCCGGCAGCCCATCGTCGATGCCGAACTTGTAGATATGCCCGGCGACGGACACCAGATCGGCGAACATCGAATTGCCGACCGCAGCCGCCACCTCCGCATCCGACAGTGCATCCAGGCCGACATAGACCACCGCGCGTTTACGCACGATCTGCATCCAGTCGAAGATCGGCCGCGGATCGTTCAGGTCGGCATAGTTCGGCGCGAGCAACTGCGCGGTTTTGCCGGTGGTGAGTTTTTCCAGCAGCGGCAGCAACGAGGCGACGATCTTGTCGAAATAGGTGCGGTCGTAACGCACGGCACTGCGCAGCCCGTCGAGCACCGGGTCGTAGACACGCACTTGCGACAGGTACTGTTCGAGCGCGACCACGCGCTTTTCCCGGCCGATCATGTTGCGCGGGATGTTCTTGTCGTTCAGCCGGCCTTCGAGTTGGACGATGATGTCCCAGGCCTTTGGCTCGTGCCTGGCGAAGTACTGCTGCGCGTATTCGATGAACAGCGCGTCGATATTGACGACGTGACGCTGGATCAGCAGGTAGTCTGGCCGCTGCCCCAGTTCGACCAGGGCACGCGCGATGATGTTGACGAAGCGCCAGGCGAACTCCCGGAAGGCGGCCGAGTTGCCTTCACCCGACAATTGCCCGGCGATGCGCGTGGCCACCTCGCTGATGCGACCGAAGCGGCCCACGGCGTTGTAGCGCGCGCTGATGTCCGGCCAACCGAGGTGAAAGACATAGAACTCGCCCTCACGCCCGGCGCGTTTGGCTTCCACGTACATGCGCTTGAGCAGATCGGCATCGCCTTTCGGATCGAAGACGATCACCACCTCATGCTCCCCCGCGGCGTTGCGCCGGCGAATGTCCTGGGTCACGAACAGCTCGGCCAGTCGGGTCTTGCCGACCCGCGTCGCGCCCAGCACCAGCGAATGCCCGACCCGTTCGCCCAGCGGCAGGCTCACATCGACCTCGTTCGGTTCGATGCCATGCAGGCGCGGCAGGCCGCCGACCGGCGGCAGTGGGCGTAGCGGATTGAGCGGAACGTCCCAGGCGCTGAGCCTGGCCAGCTGCGACAGTGGAAACGGCGCGAACTCCAGCCGCTCCTCCAGGCGCCTCGCCAACTGGTAGGCGGGCGTGGGCTCGACATAACGACGGAATTCGGGCCGGAAGGTCTGGGTCAGGCGGTGCGTGTGCCGTTGCTCCCACCGAAATCCGCGGCCGATGAAGAGGCGCTGCTGGCTGACCGGCACCTCGCGGCTGGTCATCACGTAGCGCGGCAGGCGGCGGATGTTGCGCCGGTAGCGCAGGATGACCAGGGCATCGCGCAGGCGGATCGCGCCGAAGGCGAGAAAGGCCAACGCACTGCCCAGGCCAATCGAGGGACTCAGCGCCAGCGACCAGGGTGCCACCAGGGACAGAAGCGCGGCGATGGCGCAGACCGCCACGGTGTACAGCTCCACCGCTGGCCGTAGCAGTACCTCGATCGCATGGGGCTGGGCCATGGTCGGCGCTTCACTGCTCGATGCCGGTCGCCGTGATTAGCACCGGGTAGTGACGCAAGCCAAGGCGCTCGGCCAGGTCGTCGCCGGTAACCGGGGCCAGCGACAAACTGGGCACCAGTGTTCGCAGCGTGGCCAGGGCTTCGGCCGAGGCGACATTGACCACCAGGCCTACCGCGTCGATTTCGCGCAGGTGCGGTGCGCGCTGGCGCAGCCAGGTGCGCGAGCGTTCGTCGTCGCCGACGAGAAACAGCGGCAGCAGCCCCGGCGCTTCGATGACGCGACGCGCCACTTCGCCCGACGACAGTCGCAGCGAGCGCACCGGCAGCATATCGGACTCGTTGAATGTTCTGGCTGGTGGGCGCGGAATCTCGATGCGTGGCGATGCCATGTCGCTGCGCGGTTGCAGGTTCAGCGCCTCGTAGTACGGCAAGGCCGAGGCCCCGCCCCGGTCTTCGACGACGATCAGCGCGTCGGCATGAACAGACACTGACAGCCACGCCAGAGAGAGGCAGGCGGTGAGGACGGGCAGGGCTTTCATGGCCGGTTTCTCCGTGAGCTGATTTCCAGTCGGCGGTCGCCCTGTATGCGGGCCAGGTGCTGGCTGACGCTGTGGCGATAGCGTGCGGCCGGTGCGCCGCCGGCGGGGCGGTGGTAGCGGCCAATGGCGAGCAGCCAGTCCTCGCCTGGGGTGTGCTGCTCACGCAGGATCTCGGCGGCGATGGCCAGGTTGCGGTAGGGATCGAGCAGGTCGCAGGGTTGGGCGTAGCGCTGCGGGTGATAGCCGAGGTTGATCTGGCCGAGCCCCGCGTCGATGCGCGTGGCCGGCGTGCGCCTGAGTGCCTGGCGCAGCCCGGTGCAGGCCTCATTGCGAGTGGCGTAGCGCTGCGCCTTACCCGCGACGTTCAGCGTCCATGGCCAGGGCACCAGGCGGCCGTGCAGGCGGGTGCCGCTCTCCTGAAGCGCGACCGCGTACAAAACCGTCGAGGGAATGCCGGCGCGCTGCGCGGCGACCTGGTAGGCCGGTGGCGATATTTCCTGTGCCAGGGCCCGGCCGGCCAGTGCGCAGGTCAGCAGCGCGAGCGCAGTACGGCGCGACATTAGGGCTGCCGCTGCCATTGTCCGCCGACCTGACGCACGACCGCCGGCAGGTCGCCCGGAATGTTCAGCGACAACCAACGGCCGGCGTCGTGATTGAGCGTGACCTGGCCGCTGCGTACCTTGGCCGGGTCGATGCCGATGCGCTGTGCCCAGGCACGGATATGGGCGTCATCGGTGCCGCTGTCGACGACGTAGATGTCGAACGCCTGACCGGCGGCTTGCAGCCTCAGAGCGGTTTGGTCGCAGGCCGGACAGGCGTCCTGAACAAACAGGGCGAGCCGTCCACTCGCCGCTGGCACTACCGGCGAGAACGCCGGGCCGGCGTCGGGCAGGATGACGCGCGGCATATCGGCGTGGAGCCGCTGCCAGGCGTCGTCGTAAGCCCGCTGGTAGGCGAGCAGCTTCTCGACGCGCTGCGCTTCGGCTGCAACCTGCAGCTCGGCGTAGCGCTGCCGTTCTTGCTCGGAGCGCGCTTCGATACCCAGGGCAGTCAACGGGTCGATGTGCGGCGAATAGACACCCAGCGGCCCCAGCATCAGGTCGCGGTAGCGCGCCCATTCCTCGCCGTTCAGGCCCCAATCGCGGGCCTGCTGCTCGGCTGCGCGTTCGAGAGCCAACGGGCGCTCGCGGCTGGGCCTGTTGTCGCTGCTGAGGGTTGGCGCGCTCTGGGCCAGGCTGCTGGTCAGTAGGAGGAGCAGGGCGGGAGCGATACAACACGGTTTCATCTGCCCCTCCTACCGCGCCGGAATTGGCAGGCGCCGGCTGTCGTCGCCGTGCCGGAACAGGGCGGTGTTCCCCTCGATAGCCATGAGGTGCCAACCGGCTTCGGTATCACCAGGGCGCAGCAAGCGAACCTGCGCCAGCGCGTCGGCGGCGGCTGGCAAGATCGAGAGAAACTGCTCGCCGGCGCGCAGCTCGGCACCGATCACCCGAAATGGCGGTTCGACGGCCTTTGGTTTGGCAGGGACGACAACTCGCGGGCGGGGCGCGGCCGCTGGTGTCGGCCGAGGTGCGCTGAGCTGCGCTTCCAGTTGCTCGATGCGGGTCTGCAGCGGCAGCAGGTTGTCCGCTGCCGGCGAGCTCCCAAACGACTCTTCGATCACCTCAAGCCGCAGCTCCAACGCCCGACGCTCAGCCTCGTAGCGCGCCTGGGGCAGGGGGGGCGGTTGCTGCTGAACGTGCACGACCTGCTGGGCTAATTCGGCCAGGCGCTTTTCCAGCACGGCGACCTGCGTGCTGGATGCGCGACTTTCGACCTGTGCCGCGAGGCCCGACAGCGCCACGTGATCGATCACGACGGCGCCGCTGATAAGTAGCAGCCAGGTGACTGCGGCGACGCTCATCAGGGTGCCGTGTCGGCGAGATTCACTGCGAGGCATCGTCGTCATGGCCGCAGCTCCCCGGCGCCACCTTGTAAGGGAGTCCTATCTGCGGTGGCCTGCGTTGCTTCGACAGGCGTTTTATGCTGCTGGCTGAAGCAGACGCTGCGTGTGGGGTGGTCGACGTGCAGCGTTCGCGCCGGCCCGGCCAGCGTCAGCAGGGCATCGCGTAGCTGCAGCGGGCCGAGGTGGTAGTGCGCCGCCGGCAAGGGGAGGTTGCCCAGCGCATCTGTGTCGCCTCCGCTGCAGAGTTGATAGCCGGAGCGCTGCAACACATGACGCAGCGCGTCGGTCACATTGGCGTGCAGCGTGTCGGGAATGGACACGTCGACGACCTGCAACAGCAGATCCTGCTGGGCGGCCGTCGGAGTCAGCTCGACCAGGGTGTAGCGACCGTAGCGAACGACCGGAACGTACTCCGGTCCTGGGGCCGGCACCGCGACCTCAGCGGAAACGGGAGAGGGCGCTGGTGGCGTTGCGCAACCGGCCGCCAGAGCGGCCAGCAGCAGGCAACTGCAGTGGGGAAGGACGGCGTGCATGGCTCGGCTCTCGGCAAGGATGAGCCGAGACCATTGTCATTCTGCGCAGCCGCATCAGCAAACAAAGGGAATCGTGGTGTTGCCGATTTCCACGGGCACTCGGCAGCAGCGTCAGGTGCTGATCAAAAAAACCTCACCTGAGCCAGATGGCCACGGCTTCGAGCGATTCGAACCTTATCAAAAGGGTTATGCACAGCTTTTGTGGATAACGCGAAGCGGCCCTGGGCGGTGGGACAGGCGGAAACCGGCCAGAAGCAGCCCATTAGCATCAATACCGTGGTCTGCCCCTGCTTTGTGGGGTTTCAGGTATTGACAGCGCAGAGACCGCACGTACTACTAAACACCCGTGATCACCCTACAGTTGGATGGAAAAACGCCTACCGCCCTATATATATTGCTAGTTTCAAGCTGCGGAGCCTTGTAGTCAGGCGGGATACCAGACGTAGATTTTAAGACTGGCACAAATAACAAGGATAGAAATTTGTCTGACCTGAATTACCAAAAACAAGCACAGGACTATTACAGTAAGGCTCCTGTCATCATTTTGGGCAGCGGCGCTTCCGCTGCACACGGCATGTCAGGGATGTGGGCGCTTGCAAATTATCTCGTCGCGCACACCGACACTTCCGGTCTGTCTGCTCCTGAGCTGGAGGCATGGGAAAAGTTCTGCCACGTTTTGAATGATGGCGTAGACCTAGAGTCAGCCCTACACCAGGTAACTGCTTCTGAAGAGCTGACATCTAGAATCGTCAAGGCCACCTGGACACTAATTAACGCTGAAGACACTGATATCTTTCAGAAGAGCCTTCAGGATAATGCAATGTTTCCATTGAGCCGCCTTCTTGAACACATGTTCAGAAGCAGCCTAAAAATGATAAACATTGTCACTACAAACTATGATCGCCTGGCGGAGTATGCCTGCGATCAGGGGCGTATCCATCATTACACCGGGTTCACGCACGGCTTCTTACGCCAACTCGCGGCTCCTACAGAAATCACCTCTACGCGCAGGGCTAATATCTGGAAGGTCCATGGGTCTCTGGATTGGTTCCAGTCCCCTCTGGAGGATACTGTCGCCCTATCAAATACCCAAGGAGTACCGGATAACTACCAACCGCAGATCGTGACTCCTGGCACCCAGAAATACCAAAAAACGCATCTGGAGCCGTTCCGTTCCATTATCAATAACGCTGACCTGGCTATCAATGAGGCTGGCTCTTACCTTTGTATCGGCTACGGCTTTAACGATGAGCATATTCAGCCGAAGTTGGTGGTGAAGTGCCTTCGGCAGAAAACACCGATAACCATTATTACTCATTCGCTTTCCGACTCTGCCAAGAAGCTTATTCTTGATGGTAAAGCACAGAACTACCTGGCAATAGAACGAGGCGAAACAGACGATCAATCCATCGTTTATTCCTCCCAGGATAAGGCTCCGTTGACTGTAGAAAAGAATATCTGGAGCCTGAAAGGTTACCTGTCACTCATCATGTAGGAAGAAGAGATGCCGATTTTTAACTTTAAGGATGAAGAAGCGCTTGGAAAGGTTGCCTCCGTCGATACTACAAATGTGATCGTAGAGGTGGAGAACGTCGACCAGCTCAAAAGGTTGCAGGTTAATCATCTCGCTGTACTGCAAAGCAGCAGGCCCGGACAGCACCTCATTGGTCTCATTACGCAGGTCACCCGCAAACGTGGCGTCGAAGACATTATAAATGACGGTATCAACGACCATGCGTCAGAGTTAAACCTGTGCCGAATTGCCCTGATTGGAACTATACTGGATCGTGACGGTGACAAGGAAAACGTATTCCGTCGTACTCTCGAAAGTGTTCCTGAAATCGACGCGAATTGCTTCTCGCTCGAAGGCGAAAACCTCACAGGCTTCATGCGTACCCTTTCCAGTGTATCAGCCGATGGGAATGCTCTGACTCTCGGAAAATACACGCTGGACGAACATGCTATCGCCTACCTCAACGGCAATAAATTTTTCCAGCGCCATGCCTTCATTGGCGGCAGCACTGGTTCGGGTAAATCTTGGACGACTGCCAAAATAATCGAGCAGATGTCGGGGCTCTCCACTTCTAAGGAAACTCCGAACAAGCCAGCGCTAATCAGGCTGTAGCTCGTTTCTCGCACGTCCAAGCCGACCGCTGCCGGCTAACCCGGATTTCTCATGAGGCCGGCAGGCGTGGCCGGTGAAGCCTCGGTGTATCAACAACCTGCCTTCCACCGCTAAAAATTGATCGTTTTTTATTCAATTCCCGCGTATGGGGCGCAC
>Ga0114984_1000156_pt1 | contig 27000 bp, 24 predicted proteins | sample Shrwel1BS1Day1_FD_96987 | JGI IMG/M metagenome (GOLD analysis project Ga0114984, IMG submission 96987) | Subsurface microbial communities from deep shales in Ohio, USA - Utica-3 well 1 S-1-Day1 | ecosystem: Environmental > Aquatic > Deep subsurface > Shale gas/oil reservoir > Produced water/Flow...
CCCGTTTGCACAACAACAAGAACCGGCCCAGGCGGCCGACGGAGAACCCTCATGCAAATTTTCAAGCGCCGTGACGGCGACGAGCAACCGCACTGGCCCCTCGGCCCGTTCAAGGTGCGCCTGCCCTTCGTGCATTACCGTTGGGAAACCGCCGAGATGCTGCAGGCACTGATCATGTTCGTGGTCAGCCTGGCGATGATCCCGCTGCTGGAGAAATACCTCGGCCTGCCCTACGACGTGGCCCTGGCCTACGTGGTGGTGTGCGGCATCGGCTTCATGCTGCCGGCGCTGCTCGGCGTGCCGCTGGTACCCGGCTGGATCACTCCCGGCATCCCCGTGGTGCTGCTGTTTCTCGGTAATTACGAGCCGGGTCCTGCGGCCATCCAGGCGCTGTTCGCCCTACAGTTCCTGGTATTCGTGATCTTCCTCTTCCTCGGCGTCACCCGCCTGGGCAGCGCGCTGGTGCGGCTGATCCCCAACTCGATGAAGGGCGGCATCATCATCGGTGCCGGCATCGCCGCACTGATAGGCGAGATCAGCGCCGGCGGCCGCCTGGCCAACACGCCGATCTCTCTGGTTCTCGGCAGCCTGATCTGCCTGTACCTGATGTTCTCGGTGTCGTTCAAGGGCCTGACCGAGCGCGTGCCCTTCGCCCGCAAGATCGTCAACTACGGCATGGTGCCGGGCATGCTGATCGCCATCTTCATCGGCATCGCCGTGGGCGAGTACAAGATGCCGGACGTCAAATGGGGCATCACCGCGCCGGCCTTCGGCGAAATGTGGAACTACCTGCCGTTCAACGTTGGTTTCCCCGGCCTGGACGTGTTCATGCTGGCCGTGCCCACCGCGGTGATCGCCTACGTGATCGCCTTCGGCGACATCATCGTCGGCCAGTCGCTGATGCAGCGCGCCGATGAACTGCGCACCGACGAGGTGATCGAAAACAACGTTGACCGCATCCACCTGGTGACCGCCATCCGCAACGCCCTGCACGCCTTCTTCGCGCCCTACCCGGGCCTGGCCGGCCCGTTGTGGACGGCCGTGGCGGCGACCATGGCCGAGCGCTACAAGTACGGGCGCAAGGCGATGGACTCGATCTACAGCGGCGCCGGCACCTTCTGGATCACCGGTTTCGCCGCGCTGTTCATGCTGCCGCTGGTCAGTTTCTTCCAGCCGGTACTGTCGATCGCCCTGTCGCTGACGCTGATCCTCACCGGCTACATCTGCCTGATGGTCGGTTTCGAACAACTGAACAACAACACCGAGCGCGGCATCGCCGGCACCATGGGTGTGGTGCTCGCCGTCTACGGCGCGGGCTGGGGTCTGGCCGCGGGCGCTGCGCTGTACATCCTGGTCGAACGCACCCATCTGCTTAAATTCACCAGCATCAAGGATAAGTCGCGTAGTCCGGCGGAAGCCGACTGACGCATTTCGCTCCACGCGCCGCGCCTGTCGCGGCGCCTCCGCTGTCGAGGTTGCACCATGCCCGAATTCAACGCCCCGCTGCGCGATATGCGCTTCGTCCTTCATGACGTCTTCCAGGCGCCGAGCCTGTGGGCACGCCTGCCGGCCCTGGCCGAAACCGTCGATGCCGACACCGCCGACGCCATCCTCGAAGAAGCGGCCAAGGTCACCGGCAGCCTGATCGCCCCGCTCAACCGCAGCGGCGACGAAGAAGGCGCACAGTGGGTCGATGGCAACGTGCGCACCCCGACCGGTTTCCGCGAGGCCTATGCCACCTATACCGAAGGCGGCTGGGTGGGCCTGTCCGGCAACCCGAATTACGGCGGCATGGGCATGCCCAAGATGCTCGCCGTGGCCTTCGAGGAGATGCTCTACGCCGCCGGCTCCAGCTTCGCGCTGTACTCGGCGCTGAGCTCCGGCGCCTGCCTGGCCATCGACGCCCACGCCAGCGAAGACCTCAAGACCACCTACCTGCCGCCGATGTACGAGGGTCGCTGGGCCGGTTCCATGTGCCTGACCGAGGCGCATGCCGGCACCGATCTGGGCATCATCCGCACCCGCGCCGAGCCGCAGGCCGATGGCAGCTACAAGGTCACCGGCAGCAAGATCTTCATTACCGGCGGGGAACAGGACCTGACCGAGAACATCATCCATCTGGTGCTGGCCAAGTTGCCGGACGCGCCAGCCGGGCCGAAAGGCATCTCGCTGTTCCTGGTGCCCAAGGTGATGGTCAACGCCGATGGCAACCTCGGCGCGCGCAACGCGGTGAGCTGCGGCTCCATCGAACACAAGATGGGCATCAAGGCCTCGGCCACCTGCGTGATGAACTTCGACGGCGCCACCGGCTACCTGATCGGCGAGGTCAACAAGGGGCTGGCGGCGATGTTCACCATGATGAACTACGAGCGCCTGTCCATCGGCATCCAGGGCATCGGCTGCGCCGAGGCGTCCTACCAGTCGGCAGTCAGCTATGCCCGCGAGCGTATCCAGAGTCGTGCCGCCACTGGCCCGGTGAACCACGACAAGGTCGCCGACCCGATCATCGTCCACGCCGACGTGCGTCGCATGCTGCTGACCATGAAGGCGCTGAACGAGGGCGGCCGGGCCTTTGCCTGCTACGTCGGTCAGCAGCTCGACCTGGCCAAGTACGCCGAGGACGCGAGCGAACGGCAGAATGCCGAAGCCCTGGTGGCTCTGCTCACCCCGGTGGCCAAGGCCTTCTTCACCGACACCGGTCTGGAAAGCTGCGTGCACGGCCAGCAGGTCTTCGGCGGCCACGGCTATATCCGCGAATGGGGCCAGGAACAGCTGGTGCGCGACGTGCGTATCGCACAGATCTACGAGGGCACCAACGGCATCCAGGCGCTCGACCTGCTGGGGCGCAAGGTGGTGGCCAACGGCGGCGCCGCGCTGCGCCTGTTCGCCGCCGAGGTGCGCGACTTCGCCCACGCCCATGAATCGCCTTACCGCGAACGCCTGATCGAGGCCCTGGAACGCCTGGAGGCGGTCAGCGGCTGGCTGCTGGAGCAGGCCAAGAGCGAGCCCAATGCCGTCGGCGCCGCCTCGGTGGAGTACCTGCACCTGTTCGGCTACGTCGCCTACGCCTACATGTGGGCGCGCATGGCGGTGGTGGCGCAGGGCAAGCAGGGCGAAGACGAGGCCTTCTATGGCGGCAAGCTGGCCACCGCCGAGTTCTTCTTCGCCCGCCTGCTGCCGCGCACCCTGAGCCTGGAGGCGAGCATTCGTGCCGGCAGCCAGCCGCTTTATGGTCTGGCTGCCGAGCAATTTTGAAGATTGTGTCTGCGTTACCTGTGCAGGGGCTCATAGGGCAGTCCGGACAACGTTCGGTTTCAGCCTACCGACGGCAGTTCACGTGGGCTGAAGCGGAACGCCGCCCGGCCCACCCTACGAGGCCCTCCAACGCCTGCGAAATGCCTGACACCCGGTAACCCTTGTAAAACTGTTGAGCGTGTTGCGCGGCGCTTCGGCGCCGCGCTTTTTTATTCGAGCCTCGGCTGGCCCTGCCCAGCCGACGAGGAGTCCTTATGCGTGAAGTCGTGATAGTCGCCGCCTGCCGTACCGCCATCGGCAGCTTTCAGGGTGCATTGAGCCGCATACCCGCGCCACAACTGGGCGCCGCGGTGATCCGTGAACTGCTCGCCCGCACCGGCATTGCAGGCGAGCAGATCGACGAGGTGATTCTCGGCCAGGTGCTCACAGCAGGCTCCGGGCAGAACCCGGCCCGGCAGAGCGTGCTGCTCGCCGGTCTGCCGCATACGGTGCCGGCCATGACCTTGAACAAGGTCTGCGGCTCCGGCCTCAAGGCAGTGATCCTCGGCGCTCAGGCCATTCGTGGCGGCGACGCCGAGATCATCATCGCCGGCGGCCAGGAGAACATGAGCCTGGCGCCCTATGTCATGCCCGGCGCCCGCAGCGGCCTGCGCATGGGCCATGCGCAATTGGTCGACACGATGATCCAGGACGGTCTGTGGGACGCTTTCAACAATTACCACATGGGTATCACCGCGGAGAATCTGGCCGAGCAGTACGGCGTCACCCGCGCCGAGCAGGACGCCTTCGCCCTGCGTTCGCAGCAGCGTGCCCAGGCCGCCATCGACGCCGGACGCTTTGCCAGCGAGATCGTCCCGGTGGAAATCCCCCAACGCGGCGCCGAACCGCTGCGTTTTGCCCAGGATGAACAACCGCGCGCCGGCACCAGCCTGGACAGCCTGGGCAAGCTGCGTCCGGCGTTCAAGAATGACGGCACGGTGACCGCCGGCAACGCCTCGACGCTCAATGACGGCGCCGCCGCCGTACTGCTGATGAGCGCCGAGAAGGCAGATGAACTGCAACTGCCGGTGCTGGCGCGCATCGCCGCACACGCCAGCGCCGGGGTCGATCCGGCGGTGATGGGCATCGGCCCGGTATTCGCCAGTTGCAAGGCGCTGGAGCGCGCCGGCTGGAGCCTGGAACAGCTCGACCTGATCGAGGCCAACGAAGCCTTCGCCGCCCAGGCCATCGCCGTCGGCCGCGAACTGCATTGGGACAGCGCCAAGGTCAACGTCAACGGCGGTGCCATCGCCCTCGGCCACCCCATCGGTGCATCCGGCTGCCGCATCCTGGTCAGCCTGGTGCACGAGATGCAGCGCCGCGATGCCCGCCGCGGCCTTGCCACCCTGTGCATCGGTGGCGGCCAGGGTGTGGCCCTGGCCATCGAACGCTGAAACAATCGCCGCGAACGGACAAGAACAAGAGAAACCCCATGCGAACCCTGACCACCCTGACCGGCAACAGCCAGAAACTCGATGGCGGCGCCATGTTCGGCAACGCGCCCAAGGCCCTTTGGCAGCGCTGGATGCCGGCCGACGAACTGAACCGCATCGACCTGGGCTGCCGAGCCCTGCTGGTGCAGGAAAACGAGCGCAACATCCTGGTGGAAACAGGCATCGGCGCCTTCTTCAGCCCCGAGCTGAAACAGCGCTTCGGCGTGCAGGAAGACCAGCACGTGCTGCTCGACGAACTGGCGAAGGTCGGTTTGAGCGATGCCGACATCGACATCGTGGTGCTCACCCACCTGCACTTCGATCATGCCGGGGGCCTGCTCGCCGCCTGGCAGGCGGACCAACCCGCGCGCCTGCTGTTTCCCAACGCCCGCTTCCTCACCGGCCGTCGCCAGTGGCAGCGCGCCTGCAATCCACACGCCCGGGATAGAGCCTCCTATATCCCGGAACTGCTCGACCTGCTGGAAAACAGCGGCCGCCTGTTGCTGATCGACGAAACCGACCGCTGCGAGCTGCTCGGCCCAGACTGGCGCCTGCACTGGAGCGACGGCCACACGCCCGGCCAGTTGCTGCCGGAAGTGGCCATGCCGGGCGGGCCGGTGGTGTTTCCCGGGGACCTGATACCCGGCGCGCCCTGGGTGCACCTGCCGATCACCATGGGCTACGACCGCTTCCCCGAAGGCCTGATCGAGGAGAAGGAGACGCTGCTGGCCGACCTGATCGCCCGCGGCGGCCGCCTGGTATTCACCCACGACCCCGACGTGGCCATGGGACGGGTGACGCGAGATGAAAAAGGTCGCTACGGGCTCGATGAAGCGGTAAAAGCGGCCCATCTGCTGGCAAACTGACGCCATCGGACCTTGACGAGCCGGCCATGCAGCGCGAGCATGACCGCTTGTTTTTCGCCGTGGTCACGACCACACCAGCATCTGACTGGACTCTGCGTCGTGCCCATTTCGACAGCCCTGGGGAATCGCTTCATGAGCCTGGCCTCTGTACGCGCCTTCTTCGCCGCCAAGGCGCCCGACATCGCGATCATCGAACTGCAGACCAGCACCGCTACCGTGGCGCTGGCGGCCGAAGCGCATGGCGTATCGCCGGGGCAGATCGCCAAGACCCTGGCCTTTCGCATCGCCGAGCGCGACGTGCTGATCGTCGCCCGCGGTGACGCGCGCATCGACAACCGCAAGATGAAGGAATGCTTCGGCGCCAAGGCGCGCATGCTCGACGCGCAGACGGTGATCGAGCTGACCAGCCACCCGGTCGGCGGCGTCTGCCCGTTTGGTCTGGCCACGCCCTTGAGCGTTTACTGCGACCGCTCGCTGCTGGCCTTCGACGAAGTGCTGCCGGCTGCCGGCGCCACCCACAGCGCCGTGCGCATCACCCCGCAACGCCTGGCCGAACTGGTGGACGCCGAGTGGATCGACGTATGCCAGGAAGTGGAAACGGAAGCCTGCTGATCCCGGATTGCATCCGGGCTACAAATTTCCAGACACCGCAGCCTTCCGTAGCCCGGATGCAATCCGGGGCCGGTTATCAGAAAGTGGCGTATCTCGTTGGCCTACAACCCGCCGCTGACGCCCAGGCTTACACCCAGCGCGGTGGCCAGCGAGAATGGCAGCAACAGCGTATCGAGCAGCGCACTGGCCGGGAGATCCAGGCCCGGATAGCGCGGTGCCTCGGCGCCGAAACGATCCAGCGGGCAGCATCCGCCATTGATGGTGTACCAGTCCAGCCGGGTACCGGCGTAGACCACCGGCGCACCGGGTTTGGCCGCGTCCAATGTGCGTACCGTGGCGCAGCCGGTCAGGCTCAGCAGCGCCACGGCGCAAACGAGCAGGCGCAGGGTGCTAGTCATCCGACACCATATGATGCTCACCCCAACGCGGCAGCATGTCCTGAGGAATGCCCAGGCAGTTGAGGATACGCGCAACCACGAAATCCACCAGGTCATCCAGCGTTTGCGGCTGGTGATAGAAGCCGGGCGAAGCCGGCAGGATGGTCACGCCCAGGTTGGACAGCTTGAGCATGTTCTCCAGATGAATGCTCGAATACGGCGCCTCGCGCGGTACCAGGATCAGCTGGCGACGCTCCTTCAGCGCCACGTCGGCGGCGCGTTCGATCAGGTTGTTGCAGGCGCCGGTGGCGATGGCCGACAGGGTGCCGGTTGAGCACGGCACCACCACCATGGCCGTCGGCGCGCCGGAGCCGGAGGCCGCTGGCGCCATCCAGTCTTCCTTGCCGTAGACGCGGATCTGCCCTGGCGCTGCGCCGGTGTATTCGGTGAGGAACTGCGCCATGGCCTGCGGCTTGGCCGGCAGCGCCACATCGGTTTCGGTGGCCATCACCAGTTGCGCGGCCTTGGAGATCAGAAAGTGCACCTCGCGCTCTTCCTGCACCAGGCAATCGAGCAGGCGCAGGCCGTATTGCGCACCGGAGGCGCCGGTCATGGCCAGGGTTATTCTCTCAGGGCCAGACATCTATCCCTCCAGAGCTGCTGCCAGCTTGCCATGCAGGCCGCCGAAGCCGCCGTTGCTCATGATCACCACCTGGGTGCCTGGGCGCGCCAGGGCCTTCACGCCGTCGATGATCGATTCCAGCGAGTCGCATACGCGCGTCGGATTGTGCGCCTGCGCCACGGTGGCCGCCAGATCCCAGCCGAGATTCGGCGGCGCATACCAGAACACCGCATCGGCCTGCTCGGCTGACTCGGCCAGGCCGTCGCGATGAGCACCGAGCTTCATCGAATTGGAGCGCGGCTCGATCACTGCGATCACCAGGGTGTCGTCGCCGACACGCTTGCGCAGGCCATCGAGCGTGGTGGCGATAGCCGTGGGATGGTGGGCGAAATCGTCGAAGATAGTCACGCCACCGACTTCGGCGACCTTTTCCATGCGCCGCTTGGCGTTGATGAACTTGCCCAGCGCCTCGATGCCCAGCGCCGGCACCACGCCGACATGGCGCGCCGCCGCGAGCACGGCCAGGGCGTTGGCAACGTTGTGCTGGCCGGTCAGTTGCCACTCCACCACGCCCTCGACCTTGCCCTCGAAGCTCACCTCGAAGCGCGAGCCATCGGCGCTGAGCAGGCGAGCCTGCCACTGGCCGTCTTCGCCGGTGGTCTGCACAGGCGTCCAGCAGCCCATCTCGATCACCCGCGCCAGCGCGGCTTCGCTGGCCGGGTGGATCACCAGGCCCTCGCTGGGGATGGTGCGCACCAGATGGTGGAATTGCCGCTCTATGGCCGCCAGGTCCGGGAAGATGTCCGCGTGATCGAACTCCAGATTGTTGAGGATCGCCGTGCGCGGGCGGTAGTGGACGAACTTGCTGCGCTTGTCGAAGAAGGCGCTGTCGTACTCGTCGGCCTCGACCACGAAGAACGGCGTGCCGCCCAAACGCGCCGAGATCCCGAAGTTCTGCGGCACGCCGCCGATCAGAAAGCCCGGGCTCATGCCGGCATGCTCCAGCACCCAGGCCAGCATGCTAGAGCTGCTGGTCTTGCCGTGCGTGCCGGCCACCGCCAGCACCCAGCGCCCCTGCAGCACATGGTCGGCCAGCCACTGCGGGCCGGAAACGTAGGGCAGGCCCTTGTTCAATACATATTCGACTGCCGGATTGCCGCGGCTCATGGCGTTGCCGACCACCACCAGATCGGGCGCTGGTTGCAGGTGCGCCGGTTCATAGCCCTGCATCAGTTCGATGCCCTGGGCTTCGAGCTGGGTGCTCATGGGCGGATAGACGTTGGCGTCGGAGCCGGTGACGCGGTGGCCGAGTTCCTTGGCCAGAACGGCGAGCGAGCCCATGAAGGTGCCGCAGATGCCGAGAATATGGATATGCATGAATGACCTCTATGAAGCCCGACGCAGGGGCGTGAAGCGATGGCCGCAGGTTAGCACAGCGCCCAGCGGGCGGCTGCTGCGCCCTGCTCAGACCCATGCGTCACGAGCAAGTTGCTGACCAGCCGAAATCAAACGCTTGCTTGGATTGCGCATTCAACTGGCTTTGAGGCAGCATCGGCTAGCAGGCCGTTGAAAAACGTAGGCGAAGCAGCCAGTGCAATACCGATGGCGGCCCCGCAAAAACAGGCGAAAAAGCGCAGTTTACGAGTTGTAAATGAGCATTTTGATCGGACTCGCGCACGAGCCTGTTTTTAACGCAGCAATGGCAACGCAGGTAGTTTTTCAACAGCCTGCTAACGCTGGCACAACAGCTGCATCGTCCATCCAGTTCAATCACAGAAGCCGAGGCCCGCCATGCGCATCGTCCAAGCCACCCTGGAGCACCTGGACCTGCTGACCCCGCTGTTCGTCAAATACCGCGAGTTCTACAACGAACTGCCCTATCCCGAGTCGTCACGCAAATTCCTCGAGAAGCGCCTGCGGCGCAAGGAGTCGGTGATCTACCTGGCCCTGGCCGACGACGAGGACAAGCTGCTCGGTTTCTGCCAGCTCTACCCCAGCTATTCGTCGCTGTCGCTCAAGCGCGTGTGGATCCTCAACGACATCTACGTGGCCGAGGATGCGCGGCGCCAACTGGTCGCCGATCGTCTGCTGCAGACCGCGAAGAAGATGGCCAAGGACACCAACGCCGTGCGCATGCGCGTGGCCACCAGCCGCGACAATGAGGTGGCACAGAAGGTCTACGAGTCCATCGGCTTCGTCGAGGACGAGCAGTTCAAGAACTACGTGCTGCCGATCAACGTCGACTGAGCCTGTCAGCGCAACGGCGGCTGATCATCAGCCGCCGAGACTGAGCAGCAGCCCCAACAGCAGCGGCAAGGCGAACAGCCCCAACGCAGCCAGGCGCGCCGGTTGCAGGGGCACGCGCCGCAGCGCGTGGTTGCGCCGTTCGTGCAAGGGCTGCTGCAGCGCCAGCTGAAACTCCGATAGCGCTTCGAAACGCGCCTGTGGCTGCGGCGCCAGCGCACGGGCCAATATCCCATCCCAACCTTGCGGCACCTGCACAGCGAAGCTGGCCAGGGGCACATAGCAGTGGCCTGGGCCGACATCCTCACGCGCCGCTGCTGGCCATTGCCCGCACATCAGCCAGTAGACCAGCGCCGCCAGGGCGAACTGATCCGCACGACCGTCCAGCGCACGACCACCGCGCAGCTCGGGCGCCAGCGGCACCGCCTGTTCGGGTAGCGGCTGGCGCGCAACGCCCGGAAGAATCGCGGCCGCGCCTGGCAACAGCATCACCTGTCCGTCATCGCCGAGCAGGACCTGCCTGGGGTTGAGCCACAAACCCTGCATGCCGCGGCGCTGCAGCGAGCGCACGGCGGCGATCAGTTGCGTCACGATGCGCAGCAGCATTTGCGCATCCGGCGCGCCCCGGGCGGCGACCCAGTCGCCCAGATTGCGCATGCCGCATGGCGGTTTGGCCAGAACCAGGTACGCATGGCTGCGGGCCTGGTGCGTCGAGAGCACCTGCGGCAAGGCCTGTTGCGGGCTGCGCCGCAAGGCCCACTCGCGCTGCCAGAAGGCCTCGTCGGCATCCTCGTCGGCGAACCAGAGCACGGCTTCGCGTCCGTCCGCATCGCGGCCGACGAACATGCGCGCTGACGGGCCATAGGGACATTCGCGCAACAACGTCCAGCCATCGACTTGCTGACCGCAGGCGATCTGCCTCAATGCGGGTCTTGCGGGCGCTGGCGGCAGCGCTGGCGAGCATCGGCTCTCACCGATGCGCAGCAATACCGCAGCGCCCGGAGCCTGCAGCAAGGGTTGCAGCATCGCGTCCAGCGTCATCTCTGCAGGAGTACGCAGCCGTTGCAGATCGCTGACGTCGAGCAGCGGCTGTGGCGCCAGCAACAGATGCTCGCCACGCCCTGGCTGCAGGCTGTGCTGCACCAGCGCCAGCTCCGCCTGGGTACCAAGGGCCTGGCCCTCGCGCCCGGGCAGGATGTGCAGATCGTTGACCTGCGCGCGCGCCAGGCCGACGCTGCCGGCCTGCAGGAACTGCAACTCCTCGCCCTGAAGCAGCAACACGCCGGCATGCAGCTCGGCGATGCCGCGCCCGCCCTGCTGACGACGAAACAGTTGCAGATTCAGCGCTGCCAGCACCTGGCGCGCCGCCTGGGTTTCGCTCCAGGCCTGCGGCGTGCAGCGAAAATCGGCGAATAGCGCATCGAGCTGATGCTCCAGGCTTTGCACCACGTCGGGGCAGTGGCGCGCCCAAAGGAGCATCACCAGCAGTAGCGGCGGGCGCTGCTGGCGTCCTGCCAGCCACATCGCCCGAGCCCGCGCGGCCTGGTGCGGCAGGTCCAGCCCGGTGCCGGATGCCAGGCTGATTCCGGGATCTTCCAGCAATTGCAGCGCCATGCTCGACCCTCCTGCTGCAGCGAAGCTGCCGGTGACGTTGCAGCCTTTGTGCCGACTTGTCGCCAGGACCGGGCCCCCTTATGGTGGCCGCATGTTTCCAACGAGCCTGCATGCATGTGGTCCTTCAAGGCCTGGCGCCGTCGTCGCACCCTCGAACGCAACCCTGTCGACCCTGCCCACTGGGCGGAAGTACGCAGACGCCTGCCGATTCTCGATGGCCTCGACGAACGCGAGGAGCAGCAGCTTCGCGAGCGCGCCGTACTGTTCCTGCATGAAAAGCACCTGACGGCCCTGCCCGGCCTGCAGCTCGGCCCGGTCGAGCACCTGCTGCTGGCCGCCCAGGCGCAGTTGCCACTGCTGCACCTGGGCGATCTGGACTGGTATCAGGGCTTTCACGAGATCGTGCTCTACCCCGATGACTTCCTCAGCCCGCAACGCCACCGCGATGCCAGCGGCATCGAACACGAATGGGACGACGCCCGCAGCGGCGAAGCCTGGCAGCAGGGACCGGTGATCCTCGCCTGGCCCGGTGTCGAGGCCAGCGGCGGCTGGGAAGGCTACAACCTGGTGATCCACGAGCTGGCGCACAAGCTGGACATGCTCGAAGGCAGTGCCAACGGCCTGCCGCCGCTGCACCGCGGCATGCGTGTGCAGGACTGGGCTCACGCCATGCAGAGCGCCTATGACGCCCTCAACGCAGAGCTGGATGCCAACCCCGAGGCGGAAACCGCCATCGACCCCTACGCGGCCGAAGACCCGGCGGAGTTCTTTGCCGTAACCAGCGAATACTTCTTCAGCGCCCCGGATCTGCTCGCCGCGGCCTTTCCCGAGGTCTACCGGCAACTGACGCTGTTCTACCGCCAGGACACCCTGGCCCGCTTGCAGCGCCTGCAGGCGGAACACCCCGACTACGAGACGGTCGAAACCGCGACCAATGGCTGATTCACGTGGCGTAGTAACGCCATGCGAATCCGCCTATAATGCGCCCCACTTTTTTGGCCCTCCCTGGGAGTTCCCCCCATGAGCTACAGCAAGATCCCGGCTGGCAAAGACCTGCCGAACGACATCTACGTTGCCATCGAAATCCCGGCCAACCATGCGCCGATCAAATACGAGATCGACCATGACAGCGACTGCCTGATGGTCGACCGCTTCATGGCCACCCCGATGTTCTACCCGGCCAACTACGGTTTCATCCCGCACACCCTGGCCGACGACGGCGATCCCCTCGACGTGCTGGTCGTGACCCCGTATCCGGTCGCGCCGGGTTCGGTGATCCGCGCCCGTCCGGTGGGCGTACTGCACATGAGCGACGAAGCCGGCGGCGACGCCAAGCTGGTTGCGGTTCCGCACGACAAGCTGACCGTTCTGTACAAGGACGTTCAGGAATACACCGACCTGCCCGCGCTGTTGATCGAGCAGATCAAGCACTTCTTCGAGAACTACAAGGATCTCGAGAAGGGCAAGTGGGTCAAGGTAGAAGGCTGGGGCGGCGCTGAAGAAGCCCGCGGCCTGATCAACAAGGCAGTCGCGGCTTACCAAAAATAAGCCCTGACCACCTCCGAAAAGCCGGCCACAAGCCGGCTTTTTTATTGCCTTTGTCCCGTCCCGGATAAGGTTTACAGTCGGGACACCCAGGCAAAACGGCGCCACGCCGATATGCTGTAATCGACGCGCAACCCTGATCAGCCAGGCCCCATGGATATGATGAACCTGACCGTACGCAATCGAATCATCCTCAGCTTCCTGCTGATCATCACCGTTCTCGTCCTCCTGGCAGGCGTTTCCTATCTGCGCCTGATGAAGATCGAAGACGAGGCCAACGGCATCCGCAACGAGTCGATTCTCGGCCTTTATTACCCCGGCAAGGCTCAGGAAATCTGGGCTCGGCACATGCTCGACACCCGTCGCATGCTGCTGCGTTTCGACGACGACGGCGAATCCGATCGACTCGGTGCCTACCGTGACCAGTTCGCCACCCTGGAACAGGCGCTCGACGAGGAATTCGGCCGCTACCAGGGCGCCACCGCAGACGAGCAGGAACTTGCCCTGGCCGAACAGTTTCGCCAGGCCCAGCGCCAGTACCTGAACCGTCACGCGCAGTTGCTCGACATCCTGCCCCAGGTCGGGCTGAAGCAGGCTCGCCAGTTCAGCGCCGAGCGCGTGTTCCCGGAATGGGAGAAGGGCCAGCGCCTGCTCAGCGACCTGATCGAGATGAATCGCAGCCAGGCCGACGCCGCCGCGCTGGAGATTCGCAGCGCCGTTCGCACTCTGGAAGCGGGCCTGCTGATCGCCATTCTGCTGGCCATCGTGGTTGCGGCGCTGTGCGGCTGGCTGCTGATGCGCGCCATCACCACGCCGGTCAATCGCATCGTCACCAGCCTCAAGGCTCTGGAGAGCGGTGACCTGTCGGTGAAGCTGGACCTGCACCGGCGCGACGAATTCAACGCCATCGAGCTGGGCTTCAACAGCATGGTCGGCGAGCTCAAGAACCTGGTGGGCAACGCCCAGCGCTCGGCGGTGCAGATGACGACCTCGGTCACCGAGATCGCCGCCACCTCGCGCCAGCAGCAGGCCACGGCCACCGAAACAGCCGCCACCACCACGGAAATCGGCGCCACGTCACGGGAGATCGCCGCCACCTCACGTGACCTTGTGCGCACCATGGGCGAGGTTTCCGACACCGCCGAGCAGACCTCGATCCTCGCCGGCACCGGCCAGCTCGGCCTGGCGCGCATGGAAGAGATCATGCATCAGGTGATGGGCGCGGCCGACGTGGTCAACGGCAAGCTGTCGATCCTTAATGAGAAGGCCGGCAACATCACCCAGGTGGTGACCACCATCGTCAAGGTGGCGGATCAGACCAACCTGCTGTCGCTCAACGCCGCCATCGAGGCGGAGAAAGCCGGTGAGTACGGCAAGGGCTTCGCCGTAGTCGCGGTGGAAGTGCGCCGACTGGCCGACCAGACCGCCGTGGCCACCTACGACATCGAACAGATGGTGCGCGAGATTCAATCCGCGGTCTCGGCCGGCGTGATGGGCATGGACAAGTTCTCCGAGGAAGTGCGCCGCGGTATCGGCGAAATGGCGCAGATGGGCGATCAGCTCAGCCAGATCATCCAGCAGGTGCAGGCCCTGGCGCCGCGCATCCAGATGGTCAACGAAGGCATGCAGGCGCAATCCACCGGTGCCGAGCAGATCAATCAGGCGCTGGTGCAGCTCGGTGAGGCCAGCAGCCAGACCGTCGACTCGCTGCGCCAGGCCGGCGCCGCCATCGACGAGCTCAACCAGGTGGCCAACAACCTGCGCGTTGGCGTCAGCCGCTTCAAGGTCTGAGCATGCCGGCCTCCAGCAAAGCGGCGAAGGGCGAACTGCACCTGCAGTTCCAGCTCGGCGAGGATCGCTATGCCCTGCCCGCCAGCCAGGTGGTCGAGGTGTTGCCGCTGCGCCGCCTGAAGCAGGTTCCCGAAGCGCCGCCCTGGGTAGCCGGGCTGTTCGAGCATCGCGGCAGGATGATCCCGGTACTCGATCTCAGCCGCCGCGTGCTGGGCCGCCCGGCGCTGCCACGCAGCAGTACACGGCTGGTGCTGGTGCGCTTCGATCGAGCGCAGGGCGAGCGATCACCGGTGCTCGGGCTGATTCTCGAGCAGGCCACCGATACCCTGCGCCTGCCTGGCGAGGCCTTCCAGGCGAGCGGTCTGGAAGCGGGCCAGGCGGATTATCTCGGCCCGCTGCAACGCGACGCCCGCGGCATGATCCAGCGTATCGAGGTCGCCGGCCTGCTCGACGACGACGTGCGTGCCTTGCTGTTCCAGCCAACGGACCAGGGCTGACGGCATGATCGAGCATATCGAACGCCTGCTCAAAAGCCGCATCGGCCTGGACGCCGAATCGGTCGGCCGCAGCGTGATCGAACGCGCCGTGCGCCAGCGCATGGGCGCCCTCGGCCAGCACGATCTGGAAGGCTACTGGACCACACTTGGCGGCTCGCCGCGCGAGCAGCAGGCGCTGGTGGAAGCCGTGGTGGTGCCGGAGACCTGGTTCTTCCGCTACCCGGAATCATTCAACGCGCTGGCCAGCCTGGCCCAGGAGCGTCACGCCCAGCTGCACGGCGCCCGCCCGCTGCGCCTGATCAGCCTGCCCTGCTCCAGCGGCGAAGAGCCCTACTCCATCGCCATGACCCTGCTCGACGCCGGTTTCGCCGCCGAGCAGTTCCGGATCGACGCGCTGGACGTCAGCGACAGGGTGCTGGAACAGGCACGCCAGGGCCTGTACGGACGCAACTCGTTCCGCGGCGATGCCCTGGCCTTTCGCGAGCGCTTCTTCGACGAGCAGGCCACCGGCGGCTTTCTGCTCGCCGAGCGGGTGCGCAGCTGTGTCAGGTTACGCACCGGCAACCTGCTCGATCCCGGCCTGTTCGCCGGCGAGCCCGGTTATGACTTCATCTTCTGTCGCAACCTGCTGATCTACTTCGATCGGCCGACTCAGTTGCGTGTGCTGGAGTTGCTCAAGCGCCAGCTGCAGGAAGGCGGCACGCTGTTCATCGGTCCGGCCGAAGCCAGCCTGGCCAGCCAGAACGGCCTGCAGGCGCTGGGCCGGCAACAGACCTTCGCCTTTCGTATGGCGTCAACCATACCGGCCGCCAGCCTGCCGTTCCGTGCGCCAGGCAATCGCACGCGACCGGTAGCGATCAAGGCGCCGCGCCCCAGCCCGCCGAGCAGGCCAAGACCCGTGACCAGGACGCTCGGTGCAGCGGCGCCAGCAGCGGTCGCAGTGGATATCTGGACCGAGGTTGCCCACCTGGCCAATGCCGGGCGCACCGACGAGGCGCGCCAGCGCAGCGAGCAACATCTGCAGCAGCACGGCCCCAGCGCCGCCGCCTATTACTGGCTGGGCCTGATCTGTGATTCGGCAGGCCAGGGCGACCAGGCCTGCGCCTACTACCGCAAGGCGATCTATCTCGAACCACAGCATCGCGAAGCGCTCACGCACCTGGCTGCGCACCTGCAGGCGCAGGGTGATGAAGCAGGTGCCCAGCGCCTGTATCGGCGCGCCCAGAACCCCGAGGTAGGCGAAGGTGACTGATCAGAACCTGCTGCACCACCAGCCCGCGGTGGACGACTGCTGGAATCGTATCGGCGTGTTCGGCGACAAGAGTTGCCCACGCCTGGAGCGACACATCCACTGCCGCAACTGCGAGGTCTACGGCGCCGCGGCCATCGCCCTGCTCGATCGCTACGGCAGCGCCCTGGAGCGTGGGGATGACGATTATGGCCAGGGTGAAACCGAGGAAATGCAAGGCGAACAGCGTTCGCTGCTGATCTTCCGCCTCGGCGAGCAATGGCTGGCCATTGCCACTCGCTGCCTGGCCGAGGTGATGCCGGTCTCGCCGATCCACGTGCTGCCGCACCGCAAGAATCGAGGCCTGCTTGGCGTGACCAATGTGCGCGGCACGCTGGTCGCCTGCCTGTCGCTGGCCGAGCTGCTCGACCTCGAGCCCGGGCAGGACACCCGCCGCAGCGAGCGCCGGGTAATCCCGCGGATGCTGATTCTCGAAACCGACAACGGCCCGCTGGTAACCCCGGTGGATGAGGTCAGCGGCATCCAGCGCATTCCCCTGGCGCGTATCGGCAGCGCCAAGCATGATGACAAGCGCACCATCAGCCGTTTTACCGCTGGCGTCCTGCAATGGCGGGAACACAGCATCACCCTGCTGGATGACGAGCGGCTGCTGCAGACCATGATCGGGAGCCTCGCGTGACACCGGACCAGATGAGGGATGCATCGCTGCTTGACCTGTTCCGGCTGGAGGCCGAGGCGCAGAAGCAGGTGCTCGACACCGGCCTGCTGATTCTCGAGCGTGACCCCGGCAATGCCGGCCAGCTGGAAGCCTGCATGCGCGCCGCGCACTCGCTCAAGGGCGCGGCGCGTATCGTCGGCCTGGACAACGGCGTGCAGGTCGCCCACGCCATGGAGGACCTGCTGGTCGCCGCCCAGGAAGGCCTGTTGCGCCTGCTGCCCGATCATATCGATGCATTGCTGCAAGGCTCCGACCTGCTCCTGCGCATCGGCCAGGCGCAGCAGGATGACGGGGTGCAAGCGCGGGTGGAAAGCCTTACCGCACGCCTGCAGATGCTGCTCGGCAATGCCGTGCCGGCACTGCGCACGCAGCCCGACAACAGCACTCTGCTGCCGCAGCAAAGCGCTGAGCCCAGACAGCCCGAGGCAGCCGGCGCGCAGCCGGCGGAGATGCCAGGCGAGGAACGCAACAGCCGCGTGCTGCGGGTATCGGCCGAGCGTTTCGACCACCTGATCGATCTGTCCGGCAAATCGCTGGTGGAGTTCCAGCGCACCAAGCCGCTGAACGAGTCCCTACATCGCCTCAAGCGCCAGCAGGAATCGGCACGGCGCACGCTGGAGACATTGCGCGAGTACCTGCTGGGCACCGACCTGGACGCCACTGCGCAGGCACTGTTCACCGAAAGCCGCAACCTGTTGCTGGAATGCCAGCAACAGCTGCAGGCGCACCAGGAACTGTTCGACGACTTCGTCTGGTATGGCGGACAGCGCACGCAGCAGCTGTACGACCTGGCCCTGGCCTCGCGCATGCGTCCGTTCGCCGATGTATTGACCGGGCAGACGCGCATGCTGCGCGACCTTGGCCGTTCGCTCGGCAAACAGGTACGTCTGGAGATCGAGGGCGAGAACACCCAGGTCGACCGCGACGTGCTGGAGCGTCTGGAAGCGCCGCTGACGCACCTGCTGCGCAATGCCGTGGACCACGGTATCGAGCCACCGGCGCTGCGTGCGCGCAAGGGCAAGGCGGAAGAAGGCGTGGTGCAGCTGCGCGCCCGTCATCATGCCGGCATGCTGGTCCTGGAAGTAGCTGACGACGGGGCCGGCATCGACCTCGAGCGGGTCGGCCAGGCGGTGATCAAGCGTCGCTTCGCCACCGCCGAGCAGGTCGAGCAGATGACCGAGGAAGAGCTACTGGCCTTCCTCTTCCTGCCCGGTTTCAGCATGAGCCAGCAGGTCACCGAAGTCTCCGGCCGAGGCGTCGGCCTGGACGTGGTGCAACACGAAATCCGTCGCATGCGCGGCAACGTCAGGCTGTTGCAAAGCCCCGACCAGGGCTGCCTGTTCCACCTCGAACTGCCGCTGACTCTTTCGGTAGTGCGCGCCCTGGTGGTGAGCATCGGCGGCGAGGCCTACGCCTTCCCGTTGGCGCAGATCGAGCGCATGCTGCGCCTGCCACGCAGCGCCATCGTCCAGCTCGAGGGACGTCAGCACTTCTGGCTGGAGGACGAACACGTCGGCCTGATTTCCGCAGCCCAATTGCTGCAATGCAGCGAGAAACAGAGCGACGAGGACAGCATTCCCATCGTGCTGATCCGCGACCGCGAGCAATATCACGGCCTGGCGGTCGAGGCCTTCCTCGGCGAATTCACCCTGGTGCTGATGCCGCTTGATGCGCGCCTTAGCAAGGTGCGCGACGTCGCCGCCGGCGCCTTGCTGCACGATGGCACGCCAGTGCTGATCCTCGACGTCGACGACCTGCTCAACTCCGTGGGCAAGCTGCTCGGCGACGGTCATCTGGAGCGTGTCGACCACGCCGGCAGCGTGCGCCAGGCCGTCAGCAAGCGCGTGCTGGTGGTGGACGATTCGCTGACGGTGCGTGAGCTGGAGCGCAAGCTGCTGCTCAGCCGTGGCTACCAGGTGGCGGTGGCCGTGGATGGCATGGACGGCTGGAACGCCCTGCGCGCCGAGCCCTTCGACCTGCTGATCACCGACATCGATATGCCGCGCATGGACGGCATCGAACTGGTCACCCAGGTGCGCCAGGATCCGCGCCTGCGCTCGCTGCCGGTGATGGTGGTGTCCTACAAGGATCGCGAAGAGGACCGACGCCGCGGCCTGGAGGCCGGCGCCGACTACTACCTGGCCAAGGCCAGCTTCCACGACGAAGCACTGCTGGACGCCGTACAAACCCTGATCGGTGAGGCCCGCGAATGAGGATCGCCATCGCCAACGACATGCCCCTGGCCGTCGAAGCCCTGCGCCGCGCCCTGGCGGCCGAACCCGAATATCAGCTGATCTGGGTCGCCGCCAACGGCGAGGAAGCGGTCAGCCGCTGCCGCGACGACCTGCCCGACCTGCTGCTGATGGACATGCTCATGCCCGGCATGGACGGCGTCGAGGCGACGCGACGGATCATGCACGACACCCCCTGCGCCATTCTCATCGTCACCTCGGACGTCGAACGCAACATGTCGCGGGTATTCGATGCCATGGGCGCCGGCGCGCTGGATGTGGTCGCCGCACCGTCGCTCGGCCCGCAGCAGGTGCTGGACGCTGCGACCGTGCGGCGCAAGATTCACAACATCGCCTGGATGATCGGCCACAAGACCTCGCGCTCGGTCAAACCGACACCGCTGCGCAGCACCGACAATCGCGGCAAGCGCCTGGTGGCCATCGGCGCCTCGGCCGGCGGTCCGGCCTCGCTGGTGGAGCTGCTGCGGCAGATGCCGGCGGACTTTCCCGCCAGCATCGTGCTGGTGCAGCACGTCGATGAAGTCTTCGCCGCCGGCATGGCGCAGTGGCTGGCCAGCGAATCGCACATGCCCGTGCGCCTGGCACGCGAAGGCGAAGTGCTGCAGCCGGCCAGCGTCCTCCTGGCCGGCACCAACAACCACCTGTACCTCGCGCCCGAGGGACGCCTGGTGTACCGACGCGAGCCGGCCGACCAGGTCTACCGGCCGTCCATCGATGTATTCTTCGAGAGTGTGTCCAGCCATTGGCGAGGGGAAGCGATCGGTGTGCTGCTTACCGGCATGGGTCGCGACGGCGCCAGGGGCCTGAAGCTGATGCGCGAGCGCGGCTTTCACACCATCGCCCAGGACCAGGCCAGCAGCGCCGTCTACGGCATGCCCAAGGCTGCAGTGGCATTGGACGCCGCCACGGAGGTGCTACCTCTGGACAGAATCGCGGCGCGTCTGATCGAGCGCCTCGGCTGACGACGCCGACCACGCTCCAGACAGCTGCGCAACTTACGAAAACAAAGGCGGAGACGCACTCATGCAACGTGCTCAAGCGAACCCCAGTCATTATCACGGCCTGCCCGACTATTCGATGATGGTGCTGCTGGTCGACGACCAAGCCATGATCGGCGAAGCCGTGCGACGGGCGCTGAGCGAGGAAAGCGATATCGACTTCCACTTCTGCTCCGACCCGCATCAGGCACTGAGCGTGGCCCAGCAGATCAAGCCGACAGTGATCCTGCAGGACCTGATCATGCCCGGCGTCGACGGCCTCGAACTGCTCGCCCAGTACCGCACCGCACCCGGCCTGCGTGACGTGCCGATCATCGTGCTGTCGACCAAGGAAGAACCCAAGGTCAAGAGCGCCGCCTTCGCCGCTGGCGCCAACGATTATCTGGTCAAGCTGCCGGACGTGATCGAACTGCTCGCCCGCATCCGCTACCACTCGCGCTCCTACCTGACCATGCTGCAGCGCGACGAGGCCTATCGCGCCCTGCGCGAGAGCCAGCAACAGTTGCTCGACACCAACCTGGTTCTGCAGCGCCTGATCAAGTCCGACAGCCTCACCGGCCTGGCCAACCGGCGCTATTTCGACGAGTACCTGGAGATCGAGTGGAGCCGTGCGCTGCGCGATCAGAGCGAGCTGTCGCTGCTGATGATCGACGTGGACTACTTCAAGGCCTACAACGACCAGCACGGACATGTCGCCGGCGACGACGTTCTGCGCCGTGTCGGCGAATCGCTACGCAACAGCTGCACGCGCGCCACCGACCTGGCCGCGCGCTACGGCGGCGAAGAATTCGCCGTGATCATGCCCGGCACCGCCGCTGGCGGCGCGCGCCTGCAGGCGGAAAAGATCCGCCGTGCGGTCGAGGCGCTGGGCATCCCCCACGACCTGCCCACACCAGGCTCGCCGATCAGCGTGAGCATCGGCATCGCCACCATCCGCCCTTCGGTGGAACATGATCCGCTGAGCCTGGTGATCAAGGCCGACGAAGGCCTGTACCTGGCCAAGCACAGCGGGCGCAATCAGGTGGTGCAGGGGGGAGAAGGCAGTTGAGTGAAACTTGTTATCGTGCCTTGCGCCTGCTCTGCCAGGCCGCAGCCAAGCCGCTGAGGCAGATGATCAGTATGCCAAGCAACGCCGTGGGGTTTGGCAAGTGCCGGAACACCAGTGGCCCCAGCAGCCCGGCGAAGATGATCTGCACATAGCCGAACGGCGTCAGCAAAGCAGGCGCTGCGTGGCGAAAGGCGTGCGTCATCGGCAGCTGTGCGACCATGCCACAGCCGCCAGAGCCAACATCATCAGGCCGTGGGGAGGCTCGCCACCTGCCAAGGGACGCTTGGTGCGCAGCACGCGCAATCCGGATTGCGGCAGAAAAATGCCTGCCATGAGCACGGTATGGAGGAGATAACGCGCCCAGACAATCAGAACGATCGGATAGAACCCCGATAGGTATTGGACATAGCGCCATGACTGGCGAACATGAAGGTCGCCAGCGCCACTGAGCGAGCGATTGGCACCTGACAGGGGAAGGGAGGTCATCGGTTACTCGACGCGCCATTGCAGCGCACATGGTTAGCAAGACAACTAACTACATGCCCGCACTGAACTCCTCGCCAGTTTGCATTCCGCTTCTGGATATGACGCCATCTAACCTTGGTCGCACTTGGCTGACCGAATGGTCAGCCCTATGCTGCACTCTTTTTGTGCGAGCCATGCGCCATGTCCCTGCCTGATCTGCTGCTGTTGGCCCTCGCCGGTTTCGCCGCTGGCGGCATGAATGCCCTGGCCGGCGGCGGCACCTTCTTCTCCTTCCCTGCTCTACTCGCTGCCGGCCTGCCACCGGTGACCGCCAATGCCACCAACGCCGTGGCGCTGTGGCCGGCCAGCCTGGCTGGTGCCTGGGCCGCACGCGCCTCCTTGCGGCCGCTGGGTCGTTATCTGATTCCACTGTTGTTGGCCGGTCTGGCGGGCGGCCTGCTCGGCGGCCTGTTGCTGCTGGCCGGCGGCGATGACGTATTCCGCGTGCTGATCCCCTGGCTACTACTGGCCGCCACCGCGCTGTTCGCCGCAAGCCCCTGGCTGGGACGCTGGCTGGCCGAACGGCGCAAGAACAAGACATCCGAGCACCCGCCGCATACGCCGATGTCGTTGGGCGCGCATATCGGCGTGTCGATCTACGGCGGTTACTTCGGCGCCGGCATGGGCATCCTGCAACTGGCCGCCTTCTCCATCGAGGGCCATGCCCTGGCCCGCGCCAACGCGCTGAAGAACCTGATCTCGGCAGTGATCTACAGCATCGCCACCCTGACCTTCGTCATCGCCGGGCGGGTCAGCTGGTACGAGCTGGCCATCCTGCTCACCGGCGCCACCCTTGGCGGCTACGCCGGCGGCGCGTTGGGCGAGAAGCTGCCGCCAGCGCTGCTGCGCGCCTTCGTCATTCTGGTGGGTAGCGGTATGACGCTGTACTACTTCTGGAGCACCTACTTCTCTGCATAGGCCGTAGGGTGTGCCGTGTGTTGCATCGCTTTCCATCGCCGAGCCCGGTGCGCACGGCGCACCCTACGCCAAGTCCAATCCCGAACCACATCCTTGGGTCCGCTGATTTGCCCGAGTGGCGTGGCTCTGCTAGTGTCGCGCCCGTTCCAGAACCAGCGAGAACCCGCGCCATGGCCCGCAAGAAAGCCGCCCCCGATTTCGAACACTCCCTCGCCGAGCTGCAGACCCTGGTCGAACGCCTGGAGAGCGGGGAACTGTCGCTGGAAGATTCGCTGACTGCCTTCGAGCAGGGCATTGGCCTGACTCGCGAGTGCCAGGCCGCCCTGGCTCAGGCCGAGCAGAAGGTGCAGATCCTCCTGGAGCGCGATGGCGAGCTGCAGCCGGCGCCCTTCGACGCGGACCCGAACACATGATCAAGGCCTACCAGGCGAGCTGCCAGGCACGGGTCGACGCCGCCCTCGAGCCGCTGTTCCAGGCTCCCCGTGCCGAGCTGCAGCACCTGTACGACGCGATGCGCTACAGCGTGATGAATGGCGGCAAACGCGTGCGCCCGCTGCTGGTCTACGCCGCCTGCGAAGCGCTGGACGGCGATCTCGAGCGTGCCGACGGCGCGGCCTGCGCCGTTGAGCTGATCCACGCCTACTCGCTGGTGCACGACGACCTGCCGGCGATGGACGATGACGACCTGCGTCGTGGCCAACCGACCACGCACAAGGCCTTCGACGAAGCCAGCGCCATCCTTGCCGGCGACGCCTTGCAAAGCCTGGCCTTCGGCGTGCTCGCCGACCGTCGACGCAACCCGCAGCAGGCCGAGACGCGCCTGCAGATGATCGAACTGCTGAGCCAGGCCGCAGGCCCGGCCGGTATGGTCGGCGGCCAGGCCATCGACCTCGGTTCGGTGGGCCTGCAACTCGACCAGCAGGCCCTGGAGATCATGCACCGGCACAAGACCGGCGCGCTGATCGAGGCCAGCGTAGCGCTCGGTGCCCTGGCCAGCGGCAGTACCGACGAACTCGCGCGCAAGGCCCTGCTGCAATACGCCCGCGCCATCGGCCTGGCCTTCCAGGTGCAGGACGACATCCTCGACGTGGAGAGCGATACCGCTACCCTGGGCAAGACCCAGGGCAAGGACGAGGCCAACGAAAAGCCCACCTACCCCGCCCTGCTCGGCCTCGACGCCGCCAAGGACTACGCGCTGGAGCTGCGCGATCAGGCCCTGCACGTGCTGCGTCCCTTCAGCAGTAGTGCCGAACCGCTGCGCGAGCTGGCGCGCTATATCGTCGAGCGCCGCAGCTAAACCGCTCTTGTGGGAGCGGCTTCAGCCGCGATGGCCATCCCGCTCCATCATTGTCATCTATGACCGCATGATCGCCGCATAAGGCTTGCTTTACCCCCGCGACCAGCCTCCTAAGATGGCTCCATAACGACAAGACGTCCGGAGCCGCCATGCCCTTCCCCGCCCTGCTGATAGCCAACCGCGGCGAGATTGCCATCCGCATCGCCCAGGCCTGCGCCGACCTCGGCATCCGCAGCGTCGCGGTATATGCCGAAGACGACAGCGCCTGCCTGCACACTCGCAAGGCCGATCAGGCCGTCGCGCTGGCTGGACGCGGCCCGGCGGCCTATCTGGATATGGATCAGCTCATTGCCATCGCCCGCGAACAGGGCTGCACGGCCATCCACCCCGGCTACGGCTTTCTCGCCGAGAACGCCGAGTTCGCCCGTCGCTGCCAGGCCGCCGGGCTGACCTTCGTCGGCCCAACGCCGGAAACCCTGCAACTGTTCGGCGACAAGGCCGCCGCCCGTGCCGTGGCCGAACGCTGCGCAGTGCCGCTGGTACCGGGGATCAACCAGGCGGTGACGCTGGAGCAGGCCGCGGACTTTCTTGCCGAACACGGCAGCGTGATGCTCAAGGCCCTGGCCGGCGGCGGCGGGCGCGGCATGCGTGCAGTGGACGAGCCGGCGCAACTGGCCGAGGCCTTTGCCCGCTGCGCCTCGGAGGCCCGGGGCGCCTTCGGCAGCGGCGCGCTGTACGTAGAAAAGCGAGTGCGCCGCGCCCGGCATATCGAAGTGCAGGTACTCGGCGACGGCAGCGGTGCGGTCAGCCACCTGTGGGAGCGCGACTGCAGTCTGCAGCGCCGCCACCAGAAGCTGGTGGAGATCGCCCCCAGCCCCGATCTGGACGCCGCCACCCGCGAGGCCATCATCGCCAGCGCCCTGCGCCTGGCGGCCGAGGTGCAGTATCGCGGCATCGGCACCTTCGAGTTCCTCCTCGACCTCGACCAGCCGGGGCGCTTCTACTTCATGGAAGCCAACCCGCGCGTGCAGGTGGAGCACACCGTCACCGAGCAGGTCACCGGCGTCGACCTGCTGCACACGCAACTGCACCTGGCCGCTGGCAAAAGCCTGGCCGAGCTGAACCTGCTCACACCGCCCACGCCGAACGGCTATGCCGTGCAGGTGCGCCTGAATCTGGAAACCCTGCTCGCCGATGGCACGGCGCGCCCGGCCGCCGGCGTGCTCGGCGCCTACCAGCCGCCCAGTGGCCCCGGCCTGCGTGTGGATGGCTGCGGCTACGCCGGTTATGCGGTAAGCCCGGCCTACGATTCGCTGATCGCCAAGCTGATCGCCAGCGCCAGCGACTACCCCGGCGCCCTGCGCCGCGCCTACCGGGCACTGTGCGAGTTCCGCCTCGACGGCGTGGCGAGCAACCTGCACCTGCTGCAGAACCTGCTGCAGCGCGACGAGGTGATCGCCAACCGGGTCGACACCACCTATGTCGAACGTCATCTGGGCGAGTTGCTGGCCCCTCGCGAACAGGCCCACCCGCACCGTTACTTCGCCGGCGACACATCTGCGCAAAACGCCAGAGCCAGCCTCGACGCCCCGCCCGGCACTTTGGCGCTGAATGCGCCCAGCGCTGGCGTGCTGGTCAGCCTGGCGGTGGCCGAGGGCGACGCCGTTGCGGCCGGCCAGCGCATCGCCGTACTGGAGGCGATGAAGATGGAATTCGAGGTCAAGGCCGAGCACAGCGGCATCGTCCGTGCGCTGACGGTTGCACCCGGTGACGCCATCGGCGAGGGCCAGGCGCTGGCGTTTCTGGAACCGGCCGAGGTGGATGGCCTCACCGAGCACGGCGAGCAGGCGGTCGACCTGGCGCATATCCGTGCCGACCTGGCCGAAGTACTCGAACGCCACGCACGCCTGACCGACGAGCGCCGCCCCGAGGCCGTGGCAAAAAGGCGCAAGACCGGCCAGCGCACCGTGCGCGAGAACCTCGCGGACCTGCTCGATGACGGCAGCTTTATCGAATACGGCGCCATGGCCCTGGCCGCCCAGCGTCGTCGCCGTTCGCCCGAGGAACTACTGGAGCTGAGCCCGGCCGATGGCCTGGTCGCCGGTATCGGCACGGTGAACGCCACGCGATTCGGTGCCGAGTCCGCGCGCTGCATGGCCATCGCCTACGACTACACGGTATTCGCCGGCACCCAGGGGGTGATGAACCACAAGAAGACCGACCGCATGCTGGCCCTGGCCGAGCAGTGGCGCCTGCCGGTGGTGCTGTTCGCCGAAGGCGGCGGCGGCCGGCCGGGGGATACCGACTTCGTTGGCGTGGCCGGGCTGGACTGCCACACCTTCGTCGCCATGGCCAAACTCTCCGGCCTGGTGCCGACGGTGGGCGTGGTGTCCGGCCGCTGCTTCGCCGGCAACGCCGCGCTGCTCGGCTGCTGCGACGTGATCATCGCCACGCGTAACGCCAGCATCGGTATGGCCGGCCCGGCGATGATCGAAGGCGGCGGCCTGGGCAGCTTCACCCCCGAGCAGGTCGGCCCGACCAGCGTGCAGGTCCCCAACGGGGTGATCGACGTGCTGGTCGAAGACGAAGCCGCAGCGGTCGCCGTGGCGAAGCAGTACCTGGGCTATTTCCAGGGCCCGGTGAGCGACTGGCAGTGCAGCGATCCCCGCGAGCTGCGCCAGGTGATCCCGGAAAACCGCCTGCGCGTGTACGACATCCGCCAGGTGATCGAGCTGCTGGCCGACGAGGGCAGCGTGCTGGAGCTGCGCCGCCAGTTCGCCCCCGGCCTGATCACCGCGCTGATCCGCATCGAGGGCAAGCCCTTCGGCCTGATCGCCAACAACCCCGCGCACCTGGGTGGCGCCATCGATGCCGTGGCCGGCGACAAGGCCGCGCGCTTTCTGCAACTGTGCGAGGCCCATGATCTGCCCATCGTCTCGCTATGCGACACCCCCGGTTTCATGGTCGGGCCGGAGGCGGAGAAACAGGCCACGGTACGCCACGTCTCGCGCCTGTTCGTCACCGCCGCCAGCCTCACGGTGCCCTTCTTCACCCTGGTGCTGCGCAAGGGCTACGGCCTCGGCGCCCAGGCCATGGCCGC
>Ga0114984_1000158_pt1 | contig 26943 bp, 25 predicted proteins | sample Shrwel1BS1Day1_FD_96987 | JGI IMG/M metagenome (GOLD analysis project Ga0114984, IMG submission 96987) | Subsurface microbial communities from deep shales in Ohio, USA - Utica-3 well 1 S-1-Day1 | ecosystem: Environmental > Aquatic > Deep subsurface > Shale gas/oil reservoir > Produced water/Flow...
GCGGCCGATCCCCTCGGCGGTCATCTCCACCGCCTGGATGATGCCATCGGGATCGATCAGGAAGGTGGCGCGGTCGGCCAGCCCCTGACCTTCACGCATCACACCAAAGTTGTTGGTGATGGTGCCGGTCTGGTCACCCACCATGTAGTAGTTGATCTTGCCGATGGTTTCGGAGGTGTCGTGCCACGCCTTGTGGGTGAAGTGGGTGTCGGTGGAGACGGAGAACACCTCAACCCCCAGTTTCTGCAGCTCTTCGTATTTGTCGGCCAGATCGCCCAGCTCGGTGGGGCAGACGAAGGTGAAATCGGCCGGGTAAAAGAAGAACACGGCCCATTTGCCCTTGACATCGGCTTCGCTGATCTCGACGAACTCGCCCGCCTTGAATGCAGTTGCTTTGAACGGTTTGATTGCGCTATTGATGATACTCATCTGTGTATCTCCCAGGCTTGATTGAGCGGATTGTGTTTCGTTTCTACGCCGCCATGGTAGGAGGTAATTTTTGCGGGGTGAAATTGATTGATGCTAATCTCATGATAGATTTTATCTATTGGGTGCGGTGCTGCAAAACGCCTCCCATCGGTTTATGCTGACCACCGATGGAGGGCTTCCGCCGGCGTTTGCGCCGCTCACCCTGTGCTCGCCGTGGAGCGGCCAGCCCGCCAGCGGTGCCCCCGGGATTGTTACATCAAACCAACCAGGGAGACGAATATGCAGACCAATCGTATCGGACTGGATAGCGATAAATCAAAGCAGCTGGCCGAGAAACTCAACACGCTGCTGGCCAGTTACCAGATTTTTTACATGAATGTACGCGGTTACCACTGGAATGTGCGTGGCTCCGCGTTCTTCGAGTTGCACCTGAAATTCGAGGAGCAGTACAACGATCTGCTGCTCAAGGTGGATGAGATCGCCGAGCGCGTGCTGACCCTTGGGCACCGACCGCTGCATGCGTTCAGTGCATACCTCGAAAACAGTGTGATCGAGGAGGAGATCAACGTGACCGAAGGCAAGCTCTGTGTCCAGGGGCTGCTCGAGGGTTACCGGCAACTGATCCACATGCAGCGTGAGGTGATGGAGCTGGCGCAGGAGGCCCAGGACGAGGGTACGGCCACTCTGATGAGTGATTACATCACGCAGCAGGAAAAAACCGTGTGGATGTTCAGTGCCTGGATGGGTTGATCAGCTTCCGTTGTAATCCTCCAGCGCTGCCCGTCGGGCGCGTGTGTAATCCACGATCGGAGCGGGGCGGCCCAGCTGCTGTCCCGCTCCGGGTTTGTGGCGCGCCTGCGCGGGCAAGCTGGCCAGCTCCGGTAGCCAAGTGGCGATGAAGCTCCCTTCGGGGTCGAATTTTTCGCTTTGCAGCTGCGGGTTGAAGATCCGAAAGTAGGGTGCGGCATCGGCGCCCACCGATGCACTCCAGCTCCACCCTCCGAGGTTGGATGCAAAATCTGCGTCGATCAGCCGTGACATGAAGAACGCTTCCCCTCGCCGCCAGTCGATGCGCAGTAGTTTGGTCAGGAAGTTGGCGACGATCATGCGCAGCCGATTGTGCATCCATCCGGTCGTCGACAGCTGTTTCATCGCCGCGTCCACGAGGGGATAGCCGGTCTCCCCCGCCTTCCATGCCGCAAAGGCGGTCTCGTTTTCCTGCCAGCTGATCCGTGCTTCCACCTCGGGCTTGAACGGCTCCAGCCGGCTCTGACCGGGGAACGCCACCAGCAGATGGCGGTAGAATTCACGCCAGATCAGCTCTCCGAGCCAGCGGCTCTCCAGCCAGCTGTCATCGCCGCGTTCCGCCTGCAGTGCCGCCAGACACTGGCGCGCCGAGAGTGCGCCGATGCTCAAGGCAGGTGACAGGGCTGAGGTGCCGTTCAGGGCGGGATAATCGCGCCGCTGCGCGTAGTCGGGCTCCTGCTCACGCAGGAACCGCTCCAGCCGGGTCAGCAGTCGCTCTTGTTCAACGGGCCACAGGTTGCGGTCGTAGAGGCCGGCGTCGCCGGCACAGCCGGATAGGGTGACGGACGAAGTGATCCGTTTTCCGGCGGCGGGGGGTGCGGCAACGGGGGCGTGGTTGGTCTGCAGCAATCGGCGCCGCCAGGCGCGACTGAACGGGGTGAATACCTTGAATGGTCCGCCATTACCGGTCAGCACGCTGCCCGGTGGCAGGATCAGATCGCCATGGTGTCCGTGCATACGGACCCCCCCGGCGCGCAGCGCTTGGCCGACGGCGTGATCGCGCCGGCGCTCATCGAGGGGGTATTCGTAATTCAGGTGCAGCTCATCGACCTGCAGTGTTCGACACAGCTCCAGCAGTGCGTTGGGGCAGTCACGGAACCGCTGTAGCCGCAACCGAACCAGTGGGATGGAGCACATCGCCAGCTCGCCCTCGAGCCATGCCAGACGGTCATGCCAGTAAGCCATGCGCGTGGGCGATACATTATGCCGGGCCCACTGCCGGGGGGTGAGGCAGACCACCGCCGTCACCGGCGGGGCAGCGCAGGCGGCCGCCAGCGCCGGGTTGTCCGCAAGGCGCAGGTCATTACGAAACCAGACGAGTCGCATTCAGATGTAATTCCTCAGTCCCAGTTGATGGGGGTGGGGGTTCAGGTAGCTCTGTGTGCGAAGGTACTCCGAACCATGGCGCTTGAGGTGGTGTTTGAGCAGGGTCAATGGCACCACCAGGTGCAGCTGCCCTTGGCGGTACTGCTCAATCAGCTCAAGCAATTCCCGTTTGTCTTCGGCGTCGACCTCCCTTTTCAGGTATCCCAGCAGGTGTTGCAGGACGTTGGCGTGGGTTTTGCGGGTCGCCCTGTGGCCCAGGTGGTGCATGAAGCGATGCAGGTAGTGGCGCATCACCTGCTCCAGGGGCTGGTCATGGGCATCGGCCAGGTAGCGCCCCAGCTCCCGGTAGCCCGCGTAGTGGTGTGCCATCAGCAGGTATTTTTGCCGGCTGTGGAACTGGAGGATGGCGTGGTAGGAGGGCGCCGGTTCAATGTTGCTTTTCCAGTCATCGAGGGCAAACACCCGGGTGATGAAGTTCTCACGCAACACGGCATCGTTCATGCGCGCTTCCTCTTCCAGCGGCAGTGTCGGATTGAGCTGACGCAGAACGCGCACGAACAGTCCCTGGTCCGCGCCGTTGGGCATTCCGTTGGGGTGGTACACCTTGACCCGCTCCAATCCGCAGCTGGGTGATCCCTTCATCAGAATAAAGCCGCGCAGCATGGTGGCACACGCGGCAAAGTGGCTGCTTGCCGCCAGCAGGGCGTCGGTCACATCCAGTGCGGGGTCGTTGCTCCCCACGGCGCGTGGTCGCTCCTCCGCCAGGCCGACCAACCGGATGGGTTCGCGGGGAACCCCGAGGCCGGCGGCGAGCTCGGGGCAGAAGGGCTTGAACTCGAAATGCCCCGCTAGCTGATCGAGACAGTAGCGTGACTGTTTGTGGCCGCCGTTGTAACGCACTTTTTCGCCCGTTAGACAGGCGCTGATGCCGACCGGGATTTTCAGTTCAGAATGTATCGCCATCTGTGCTCCCTGATGGAAACGGGGTCTTCTTTCCATTGCCACACCTCCCGCCCCGGATGCGCCCGTTCAGTGCGGCGGCGCCAGTCGCCAACGGAGTGTTTCGCCGGCCCGTAGGGGCACGATGGTGTCTCGTCCGAAGGGCAGCTGCTCGGGCACCTGCCACGGCTGTTTCACCAGCGTGATGGTGTCGCGGTTGCGCGGCAGGCCGTAGAAGTCGGCCCCATGGTGGCTGGCAAAGCTCTCCAGCCGGTGGAGTACTCCCAGGGTCTCGAACAGTTCGGCATAGAGCTCGATCGCGGCGAAGGCGGTGTAGCAGCCGGCGCAGCCGCAGCTGTTTTCCTTCGCCCCGCGGGGGTGCGGCGCGGAATCGGTGCCCAGGAAAAACTTGTGGCTGGCGCTGACCACCGCGTCCTGTAGTGCCTGCTGGTGGATGTTGCGCTTCAAAACGGGCAGACAGAACAGGTGGGGGCGGATACCACCAACCAGCATCTGATTGCGGTTGTAGGCCAGATGCTGGAACGTGAGGGTCGCCGCTACGTTGTCCCCATGGGCGGCGACGAACTGGACGGCATCGCGGGTGGTGATGTGTTCCACCACCAGCTTCATGTCGGGGTGGCGGGCGGCGAGCGGCGTGAGGATTTCGTCGAGGAACCGTTTCTCCCGGTCAAAAATATCCACCGCCGGGTGGGTGACCTCACCGTGGACCAGCAGCGGCATACCGGCCTCTGACAGCGCCGCACAGAGCGCATCCAGCCGGCCCGGGTCGGTGACGCCCGCATCCGAGTTGGTGGTGGCGCCCGCCGGATAGAGCTTGACCGCGACGATATGGTCGCTGGCCGCGGCGGCGGCGATCATCTCCGGGGTGGTGCCGTCGGTCAGGTACAGCGTCATCAGCGGATCAAAGCCGCTCCCCTCGGGCCGCTGGGCCAGAATCCGCTCACGGTAGGCCAGGGCCTGCGCGGCGGTGGTAACGGGGGGGCGCAGATTGGGCATTACGATGGCGCGCCCCATCTGGCGGGCGCTGGCGGGTACGGTGTGCGCGAGCACCTCCCCATCTCGCAGGTGCAGGTGCCAGTCATCGGGGCGGGTGATCGTCAAACGTTCGCTCATAGAGGTGTCCAGGCCGATGGCAAAGAGCTCCAGTATAGCGGATCGGTCTTGGGTTTCGCACTGGAAGTGGAGCCGCGCGCCTTTTCGAGGTTTAATGGTGGATGTTTCGAGCCAACCGGATGGGTGGATCAATGTATAGCGAAGAAGATGTGCGCCGGCTGACCTGGCAGTGTCGCCGGGGGATGCTGGAGCTGGATGTGTTGCTGCTGCCGTTCATGCAGGAGGCGTTTGCCAACCTGGCACCGGCGGACCAGCAGCGTTTCGTGAAGCTGCTCGAGTGTGAGGATCAGGATCTGTTTGGCTGGTTCATGCAGCGAGATGAGCCCCGGGATGAGGATCTGAAACGGATTATCAGGATCGTGCTTGCACGGGTTCAACCGGATTGAGCTGCAGCCGGGGCCGGGCATCAGGCTCCAGCTGCTGTGTCTGCTCCAGGGGGCGGCGGCGGAGGTGGCGCTGTGGCTGCTGCTGCCGGCCTGGGGGGTGCGCCTGCCAGCGATGCTGGCGCTGCTGCTGATCATGGTGTGGCTCTGCCGACCGCTGCTTCGGCCCCGGGCCGAGGAGGATGTGGCCAGGCTCGTCTGGCAGCCGGACTCGGCTGAAATGCGGGTGCGGACCCGGGCCGGGGTGTGGTACCGGGTGGAGCGGGTCCGCTTCAGCTGTTCTGTGCCGGAGCTGATCCAGGTGGTGCAGCTGTGCTGTGAGGGGCGGGCGCGGCCGCTCTGGCTGCTGATCACACCGGAGCAGATCAGCCGGCGCGAGGCGCGACGGCTGCATGTGGCGCTCAACTGGGCGGCTCGCCCCGAACCGCGTCGGGCCACTGAAAGTTAGCCGGCGCCAAAATGGTGTCGCTGCGTTCGGCCGCCAGCCGCGGGTAATCCAGCGTATAGTGCAGGCCGCGGCTCTCCTTGCGGCGGATGGCACAGCGGATGATCAGCTCGGCCACCGTGGCCAAGTTGCGCAGCTCGATCAGATCAGAGCTGACCCGGTAGTTGCTGTAATACTCGCTGATCTCCTGTTGCAGCAGCTCAATGCGGTGGCGCGCCCGCGCCAGACGCTTGTTGGTGCGCACGATCCCCACGTAATCCCACATGAAACGGCGCAGCTCCTCCCAGTTGTGCGAGATGATCACGTCCTCGTCGGAGTTGGTCACCAGGGACTCGTCCCAGGGGGGGATCGGCGGCAATTCGGCCCGGGAGTCGCTCCCGTGGGCGGCGATGGCCCGGGCCGCGGCCCGGCCTGATACGATGCACTCCAGCAGTGAGTTGGAGGCCAGCCGGTTGGCGCCGTGCAGCCCGGTGAAGGCGGTCTCGCCGATGGCGTAGAGCCCGGCCAGGTCGCTCTGCCCATCGGCATCGGTGACGATCCCGCCGCAGGTATAGTGGGCCGCTGGCACCACCGGGATCGGCGCCCGGGTGATGTCGATACCCAGCTCCAGGCAGCGCTGGTGGATGGTCGGAAAATGGTCACGGATGAAATCCGCCGGCCGGTGGCTGATATCCAGATAGACGCAGTCGCAGCCCAGCCGCTTCATTTCGTGGTCGATGGCGCGGGCAACGACATCACGTGGTGCCAGCTCGGCACGCTGATCGAAACGGGGCATGAAGCGGGAGCCGTCCGGCAGCAGCAGCCGGCCGCCTTCGCCGCGCACCGCTTCACTGATCAGGAACGATTTGGCCTGGGGGTGATAGAGGCAGGTGGGGTGGAACTGGTTGAACTCCATGTTGGCAATGCGGCAACCCGCGCGCCAGGCCATGGCGATGCCATCCCCGGTGGAGCCGTCGCTGTTGCTGGTATACAGGTAAGCCTTGGCGGCCCCGCCCGTGGCCAGCACCACCTGTGGTGCCCGGAACACGCGCACATGGTTGTCGCGGATATCCAGCACATAGGCGCCGACGCAACGGTTGTGCGCCAGTTTCAGCTTGCGCCGCGTGATCAGATCGATGGCGACATGGCGCTCCAGCAGATGGATGTTGGCCGCCTCCCGGGCGCGGGCGAGCAGGGTCTCATGCAGGGCCCGGCCGGTGGCGTCGGCGGCGTGGATGATGCGGCGGTGGGAGTGACCGCCCTCCCGGGTCAGGTGGTAGCGCCCCCCCTCGCGGGTAAAGGGAACCCCTTGGTCGATCAGCCAGCGGATGCTGTCCGGCCCCTGCTGCACGATCCGGGTCACCGCGTCGGGGCGGCCGAGCTCGGCACCGGCGCAGAGGGTGTCCCGGACGTGCGCCTCGATGCTGTCCCCTTCCTCCAATACGGCGGCGATGCCACCCTGTGCCAGCCAGGTGGAGCCGCTTTCGAAGCTGCCCTTGCTGAGCAGTGCGATCTGCAGGTTCTTCGGCAGCTGCAAGGCCAGTGTCAGGCCCGCGGCACCGGTGCCGATGATCAGCACATCGAAGTCCAGTGGGGGGCTCTGTGTCGTACTCATGGTCGGATTCCATATCTGTGGGATGAGCCTATTATGGGATCTCGTGGCGACAAGTGTAAGCGGGTTGCCAGGTTGAATTGCGATGGAACTTCGCCCTCCATCCGGGTTCACACCCTGTGCGAGCCCGCTCGAGACATGAGGTTGCAATGGATCCGCTGATCACCACATACTTTGTCGAACCATGATCTCCTCGCATCTGCAGGAAAAACAGTCACAACGACTTAAGGATACCGAGTGTCTAACGAGAGTCAGGCGGCCGCTGACCGGTTATTGGTCGAGCGGGTTCAGGCGGGTGACAAACACGCTTTCGATCTGCTGGTCAAACAGTACCAGCACAAGATCATCGGCTTGATCGGACGCTATGTATATGATCAACACGAGGCCCTGGATGTCGCCCAGGAGGTGTTCATAAAGGCGTACCGGGCGTTGCCCGGCTTTCGTGGCGACAGTGCGTTTTACACCTGGCTGTACCGGATCGCCATCAACACCGCCAAGAACCATCTGGTCGCCCGCAACCGCCGGCCACCGGACGTGGATCTGGATCTGGACGATGCCCAGTATCTGGGAGCGGAAAACGGGCTGCGCGATCTGGAGACACCGGAAAACGCACTCTACCGCGATGAGCTGGAGCGCGTCATCAAGCAGACGCTGGATCACCTGCCGGAGGATCTGCGCGTGGCGCTGACGCTACGGGAGTTTGAGGGCATGAGTTACGAAGATATAGCCAATGTCATGGAGTGTCCTGTTGGCACGGTTCGGTCAAGGATTTTCAGAGCGCGCGAGGCGATCGACAAAGCGATCGCGCCGTTACTCACCAACAATTGAGAGAGCAGATGACTGTAGTTTGCAGCCATGCGGGGAAACGCCATGCGAGAAGCGAATGAATCCCTATCGGCACTCCTGGATGGAGAGGTCAGTCACTTTGAGTTGCGCCGCACCCTGGAGCAGGTCGGGCAGAACCCGCAGCTGGGGCGCCAATGGCGGCGCTATCAGCTCGAGCGTGCGTTGCTCAAGCGGGAAACGGTCGCTGCCGTGGAGGTCGATCTCAGTGATCGGGTGATGGCCGCGCTGGCACAGGAGCCGGCTTATCACCCCGGGGTCGAGCACGTGCGCAGTTGCGCACCCCCACCGGCGCCGGCCCCCCGCTGGTGGCGCTCGCTCTCCAGCATGGCGGTGGCCGCATCGGTCACGGCGGCGGTGATTCTGGGAGCGGGTTCGTTCGGTGAGCGTGCCGACAGGGCGGCTCCGACCTACACCCTGCCGGGGGCCTCGGCCAGTGCCGACCTGATTCGAGCCCACCTGGGAGGGCGCCCGCCCGCACCCGTGGCCCGGTATGACTCACCCGAGGTGATTCGCCTGTCGGACGGGCTCGAACGCTACATCGATCAGCATCAGCATCTGCTCAGTACCCAAAAGGTGCCACACTGGACCACGCGCTGGTTGCCGGAGGGCTATGCCGCTGTTCGCCACGAGCTACTGCCCCACGGCGAGGTGATGGTGTTTGCCAATGCCCGGGATGCCTTCTCGGTCTTCGTGGAAGAGATCGGCCACCAGAGCATGGCCGCAGGGGTGGCTCAGGGTGATGGTTACATTGCGGTCGGCAAACGCCGCGGCGATCATTTCGTGACCGTGGTCGGGCAGATGCCGCTGATGATCGCCGACCGGATCGCCAGTGCGGTCGAGCCCGAGGGGCAACGATGATCGAGGAGCTCGCCACCGTCACCTGGAGCGGCCCGGGAGTGGCGCGGGTCGAAGCGGCCCGCATCAGTGCCTGCGCCCAGTGCAGCCGCCGCTCCGGCTGCGGCCAAGGGGCGCTGTCCCAGTGGTCGCGCGGGCGCAACGTCGAAATCGAGGTGCTCAACCCCGACAACCTGCCGCTCACCCCGGGACAGCAGGTGCTGATCGGGCTGGAGGAGGGCAGCCTCCTGCGGGCCTCGCTGCTGTTGTATCTGTTGCCCCTGCTGATGCTGGTCGCCGGAGCGCTGTTCGCCAGCGTTCTCGGCGCGGGGGAGGCGCTACAGATGCTGGTGGCGGCGCTGCTGCTGCTGGCCGGCTTCGCGCTGGTGCGTCTGCTGACCCGCAACACGGCTGAGCTGAGCCGTTATCAACCGGTTCTATTGAAAACCCTGTAATCGACAAAAGGTGAAAATCAGTGAAACGCATCAAAATCAGCCTTGGTTTCATGCTGGCCTGGCTTTGTGCCCCTCTGGTGAACGCGGCGGCTCTGCCCGATTTCACCGAGCTGGTCGAGAAGGTCGCGCCGGCGGTGGTCAACATCAGTACGGTCAGTCACAGTGAGCAATCGCTCTCCACCCCCTTCGGGCAGTTTGAATTTCACGGCCCTCGCGGCGAGGAGATACCGGACATTTTCCGCCACTTCTTCCGCGATCTACCCCAATTCCAGGAGGGGCCACGCAAGGCCCCCCACTCTCTGGGCTCCGGGTTCATCATCTCCAGCGACGGTTACATCCTCACCAACCACCATGTGATCAAGGACGCCGACGAAGTGCTGGTGCGCCTGAGCGATCGGCGCGAGTTGCAGGCGGAGGTGGTGGGTTCCGATGAGCGCACCGACGTGGCACTGCTGCGGATCGATGCCCACGACCTGCCGGTGGTGAAACGGGGGCGCTCAGAGAATCTCAAGGTGGGTGAATGGGTGCTGGCGATCGGTTCCCCGTTCGGGTTTGATCACAGCGTTACCGCCGGGATCGTGAGCGCCACCGAGCGCGCGTTGGCCAACGAGACCTATGTGCCCTTCATTCAGACCGATGTGGCGATCAACCCGGGCAACTCCGGTGGCCCGCTCTTCAATCTGGATGGCGAGGTGGTCGGCATCAACTCGCAGATCTACACCCGCTCGGGCGGGTTCATGGGGCTCTCCTTTGCGATTCCGATCGATGTCGCCATGGACGTGGCCGAGCAGTTGAAAAGTCAGGGCTTCGTCGAGCGCGGCTGGCTCGGCGTGATCATCCAGGAGGTCAACCGCGATCTGGCCGAATCGTTCGGGCTGGAGAAACCGGCCGGAGCGCTGGTGGCCAAGGTGCTGCCGGACAGCCCGGCGAAGCGTGGAGGGCTACAGGAGGGGGATGTGATCCTGAAGCTCAACGGACGATCCATAGAGCTCTCCTCCGACCTGCCGCCGCTGGTCGGTCGCATCAAGCCAGGCCAGACCGCCCGCCTCGAGGTGATGCGCTCGGGCAGGCGCAGGGTGATCGAGCTGGAAATCGGTCGGATGCCGGAGGAGGAGCAGCAGGCGTCACGCACCCCGGGCTCGATCGAGACCGACCGGCTCGGGTTGGTGGTGGCCCCGCTGGAGCCGTCACTGAAAGAGAAATGGGGGATCGGCTCCGGCGTGATGGTGCAGCAGGTGATGGAGGGGCCGGGACTCCAGGCCGGCCTGGTACGCGGTGACGTGATCACCATGCTCGATGGCAAGCGGATCGAGACGGTGGAGCAGTTCGAGCAGGTGGTCTCGGCGCTGCCCAGCGGGCGTTCCGTGCCGATCCGTATCGTGCGCCGCGGCAGCCCCCTGTTCATCGCCCTCAAAATCGACTAGATCCGAACCCGCGCCCGGGGTGATCCCTCGGGTTTCTCAGGCTGCGTGGGTTGGCTTTCAGCCCCCTGTCCCTGCCGGGCTCGGCGGGGGGCTCAATCCAGAATCTTGCCGGGATTGAGCAAACCCTGCGGGTCCAGCGCCTGTTTGATCGAGCGCATCAACGCCAGCTCGGTTTCCGAACGGGAGAAGCGCAGCCATTTTTTCTTGTGCAGGCCGATGCCGTGCTCGGCGGAGACGGAGCCGGAGAAGTCGCGGGTTATGCGGTAGACCTCGCTCTCGATGGCGTGCTCCATGGTTTTACCGCCCGTCACCGGCCCGGTTACCAGATGCAGGTTGCCATCGCCCACATGGCCGAAGAACAAGTTGGTCAACTCAGGGAAACGCTCATCCAGGGTGGCTCGGAGCTGGTCGGCAAAATCGCCGATCCGGTTCAGGCTCACCGAAACATCAAAGTTGATGGTGGGTGCAAGGGTGGAGAGCATCTCCGCGACGCAATCGCGTAGGTGCCAAAACGCCTGAATCTCCCGTCCTGAGCTGGCCAGCACGGCGTTCTCCACCGTGCCCTGTTCGAACGCATCGATCATCAGTCGTTCAAATTGCGGGTAATCCTGTTCCGGCTGGCTGCTTTGAACGTCGAACAGCAGATAGTAGCCGTATTCATCAGCAAACGGGTCGGCGCGCTGGAGGGTCCGCAACGCAAACCGATAGTAATCGGGCCACATCAGCTCAAAGGCGCTGACCCGGCCGGAAAGGGCGGCCTGTGCCCGCTTCAGAAATTGCAACGCCTGATCGTAGCGGGCAAAGGCGATCAGGGCGGTGTTGGCGCCGCTTACGCCCGGGCTCAGTTTCAGCACCGCCCGGGTGATGATCCCCAGCGTACCTTCGGAACCGATGAATAACTGCCGCAGATCCAGCCCGGTGTTGTTCTTTTTCATCGTTTGCATCAGTTCTACCACTTGGCCGTCGGCCAGAACCACCTCCAGCCCCAGGACCAGATCACGCATCACGCCATAACGGATGACCCGGTTGCCGCCCGCGTTGGTGGCGATGTTGCCGCCGATCTGACAGGAGCCACGGGCGCCCAGATCGAGCGCAAACATCCAGCCTGCCGACTCGGCCCGTTCCTGAATGCTCTGCAAGGTGGCACCGGCCTGTACACGCAGGGTGCCAACGGTCGAGTCCACCTCTTCGATGGCACACATGCGCGCCAGTGAAAGCAGCAGGCAACCATCGGAGGGCACGGCACCACCGGCCAGCCCACTGAGCCCACCCTGAGGTACCACGGGGACACCGTGGCGGGCACAAACCGCCATCACCGCTGCCACCTGCCCGGTGTCGCGGGGGGTCACCAACCCCACGGGGGTCCCGGGGGGCTCATCGCTCCAGTCGCGCAGGTGTGCCGGTGGCACCTCCTGGTACAGGTCTCTGGCGTCGACGCACGTGGCCAGTTCAGCAAAAAAGTCCTTCAAAGCCGTGGTTGAGTTCATGGTACAGCCGTTGTCTTTGTGGTTGCATTTGGGGCCCCGCTCATGACCGGCGGCCACTGTTGGCCACCGTGGTCGCGGCGACGGGGCCAAGGGGATCCGGGCAGCGTGCCACTCGGGCTCCCTTTCGCATACCGGCGAGCGCCCGCCGCCATGGCGTGTTGCACGTCAGCCATCGATCAGGCCGCCAAGGCCCAGGGAGATGACGGGCAGATAGGTGATCAGCAGCAGGGCGGTCAGCATCACCAGCAGGAAGGGAACGGCACTGCGCATCACCTTTTCCAGCGATAGCGATGCCACTCGCGAGGCGACGAACAGATTGACGCCCACCGGCGGGGTGATCATACCGATCGCCAGGTTGACGATCATGATGATGCCGAAATGGATCGGATCGACACCGAGGCTGGTGGCGATGGGCAGTAGAATCGGCGTCAGGATGATGATCGCGGCCAGGGTTTCCATGAAGGTGCCGATGAGCAGCAGCAGGATATTGAGCAGCAGTAGCAGCAGTAGCGGGTTGCCGATGATCTGCAACACCCATTCGGTCAGCTGATTGGGAATACGTTCGATGGTCAGCACCCGACCGAAGATGGTGGCGGCTCCCACGATGATCATGATGGTGGCGGTCACCAGGGCGGAATCTGCCAGAATCTGGTAGAGCGATTTGAGGTCCAGCTCCCGATAGAGAAACAGGCCCACGATCAGGCCATAGAATACGGCCACGGCGGCGGCTTCCGTGGGGGTGAATACGCCGCCATAGATGCCGCCCAGAATGATTACCGGCACCAGCAGAGCCCATTTGGCGTCCCATATCGTGGCGAGGGCTTCGGCCACGGTGGGGGCGGATTCTTTCTGCCCCACCCCCTCGCGCCGGCTCACAAACCAGGCATAACCGATCAGGAACAGGCCGATGAGCAGGCCAGGAACGATCCCCGCCAGAAACAGGGCGGTCACGGAGATGTTGGCCGATGAGGCGTAGATCACCATCGGAATGCTGGGTGGAATGACGATGCCCAGGCTGCCGGCGGAGGCGATCAGGCCGCTGGAAAAAGCTGGCCGATAGCCGCTTCGGCCCATGGCCGGTAGCAGAATGGCCCCCACCGCCGCCACCGTGGCCGGCCCAGAGCCTGAAATGGCACCGAAAAACATGCAGGTGACCACGGCGATCACCGCCATGCCGCCATTGAAACGCCCGAACAGAATGTTGCCCACGGCCAGTAGCCGTTCAGAGAGGCCGCCCTGACTCATCAGGTTACCCGCCAGAATGAAGAAGGGGACCGCCATCAGGGGGAAGGAGTCGATCGAGGTCACCAGCCCCTGGGCGACGTAACTCGAGCTCACCTTGCCGCTAACTAGCAGTGCGGCGCTGGAGGCCAGGCCCAGGGCGATGGCGATGGGAACGCTCAGCAACAAAAATAGACCGAACAAGCCAAACAGGATCAGGGAGGTCATGGGGCGCGACTCCCACGGATGACGCGGATCTCCTGATGGATCGCCTGTAGTAGCCGCAGGGCGGTCAACGCCAGGCCAACTACCGGGGCGAGATAGACATACCCCATGGGTATCCTGAGGGAAGCGGATTGCTGGTTGAAGCGGAAAATCTTTTCCGTCATGGCGATCCCCTCCTTGATGACCAGACCGCAGAAGAGCAAAAAGATGAGGTAGGTCAAGATATTGATATAGCGGCCCAAGCGCGGTGGGAACATTTGGGTAACGGCATTCACCCGGATATGGGCATGTTTTTTCACCCCATAGCTGGTGCCGATCCAGGTCATCCAGATGAACAGGTAGCGGGCGAGCTCTTCCGACCAGGTGATGGAGGAGCCGATCACAAACCGCATGAAGATCTGGGCGATGATCAGCACCGACATGGCGCTGATCAGGCCAACCAGAAGGAGCTCTTCAAAGTAGTTGTCAACGAATTTCATGTTGCTGCCCTTTGCCGGTGGCCAGCCGGGCTGGCCGCCGGTGCGATTATCGAGCGGCCTCGATCACCCGGTTGACAAGGTCACTCCCCACGATCGCCTCGATGCGCTCGTACACCGGCGCCATCTTCGAGGAGAAGGTCTCGAGCTCTTCCGGCGTCAGTGTGGTGATGGTGACCCCCTTTTCTGCCAATTCGATTGCCGCTGCCGCGTCGGCCTTCTGGGCCAGATCACGCTGGTAGGCTTTGGCATCCTGAAACACCTGACGGAAGATCGCCCGTTGCTGGTCGGACATCCGGTACTGGAGCTCCGGGTTCATCAACACCACGAATGGGGAGTAGATGTGGTTGGTTGTGCTGATGTACTTCTGCACTTCATCGAACCGCATGTCCCGGAACAGGTTGATCGGCCCCTCCTGCGCTTCGAAGGTGCCCTGTTGCAGGGCGGTGTAGAGTTCGTTGAAGGCCAGTGGGGCGGGGTTGGTGCCCAGCTCACGCCAGGTCATCAGGTGGATCTGGTTTTCCATGGTGCGCATGTCCAACCCTTTCACATCTGCGGCGGTGTGAACGACACGACGGTTGTTGGTGAACTGGCGAAACCCGTTCTCCCAGTAACCCAGTCCCACCATGCCGACATTATCCAGACTGCGCAGCAACTCCTGGCCGATCTCGCCGTCGAGCACCCGGTAGACCTGCTCGCGATCACGAAACAGAAATGGCATGTCGAGGAGGTAAAACTGTTCGTTGAAGCTGGCCAGCGGTGCCGAGGAGACAAACACCAGGTCGATATTACCCAGCTGAATGCTTTCGATCAGCTCCCGCTCACCGCCGAGCTGGCCGTTGGGAAAAATCTGCAGGCCGATCGCGCCATCGGTGCGCTGGCGCAGCTCTCTATCCATGTACTCTAGCGCCAAGTGGCCGGTGTTGGTGGCAGAGGCGGCGTGGGCCGCCTTGATTACCAACTCGGGCTCGGCCTGAGCCTGAGCGAAGAGAAGAGTGATGGCCACCGCGCCGGCCAGGGTGAGTTTACTGCCAATCCGTAACAGTGTTTTCATGGTTGCCTCGTGTGGCTATCGTCGTTGTTTTGGATGCAGCCCGAGCAGCGCAGCCGGCTGGAGGCGGCCCCGATCGGTTGGATGCCCCGGCCGCCCTCCAACCATGATCGGGTTGCCATTCAGGCCCGGGCGGCCCGGATCATGGGCCGTTGGTAGTACACCCCATCGTGCGTTGGCCCGTCAAGGTGTGGATACCGGCTGCGGTTGACGGCGATCGCCAACCCGGACCGGATGAACGCGGCGTGCAGAGGCATGGGGGATGGAGCAATATCCCTGTGGGGGCGGCCAGGTCGTTGGGTTATCAGCTCGCTGGCGACAATAAAGCGCCTTCACGTTACAATGCGGCCCATCTTCGTTTTCCGCACTCGATGATTGCCGTCCTTATTGCACATGGGTGCGTACACATTCCGGGTTTCGATGCATGTCTAGCACTGAAAAAGTGAATACAATCAGTCATATCCGCAATTTCTCGATCATCGCCCATATCGATCATGGCAAATCCACCCTGTCCGACCGCATCATCCAGATCTGCGGCGGGCTGAGCGATCGCGAAATGGCGGCGCAGGTACTCGATTCCATGGAGCTCGAGCGCGAGCGCGGCATCACGATCAAGGCGCAGAGCGTCACCCTCGATTACAGCGCGAAGGATGGCAACACCTATCAGCTCAACTTCATCGACACGCCGGGGCATGTGGACTTCTCCTACGAAGTGTCGCGCTCGCTGGCGGCCTGTGAGGGCGCGCTGCTGGTGGTGGATGCGGCGCAGGGGGTCGAGGCCCAGTCGGTGGCCAACTGTTACACCGCCATCGAGCAGGGGCTCGAGGTGCTCCCGGTTCTGAACAAGATCGATCTGCCCCAGGCCGATCCCGACCGGGTGCGGCAGGAGATCGAAGAGGTGATCGGCATCGATGCCAGCCATGCGATCGCCTGCTCCGCCAAGACCGGCCTGGGGGTCGAGGCGGTGCTGGAGGAGCTGGTGCGGGTGATTCCGCCGCCGGAAGGGAAGGTGGATGGGCCGCTGCAGGCGCTGATCATCGACTCCTGGTTCGATAACTACCTGGGGGTGGTCTCCCTGGTGCGGGTGATACACGGTACCCTGCGCAAAAAAGACAAGCTGCTGGTCAAATCCACCGGCCAGGTGCATCAGGTGGACGCGGTGGGGGTGTTTACCCCCAAGCGCAAGGAGACCGAGCAGCTGCGGGCGGGGGAGGTGGGCTTCGTGGTCGCCGGGATCAAGGATATCCACGGCGCGCCGGTGGGCGACACGCTGACCCACGCCAAAACCCCGGATGTGCCCAGCCTGCCCGGTTTCCAGAAGGTTCAGCCGCAGGTGTACGCCGGCCTGTTCCCCACCAGCGCCGATGACTACGAGGACTTTCGGGAGGCGCTGGACAAGCTCACCCTGAACGATGCCTCGCTCTTTTTCGAGCCGGAAACCTCCGACGCGCTGGGGTTTGGCTTCCGTTGTGGCTTTCTGGGCATGTTGCACATGGAGATCGTGCAGGAACGTCTGGAGCGGGAGTATGATCTCGACCTGGTGACGACCGCGCCAACGGTGGTGTACGAACTGGAGTTGAACAACGGCCAGGTGGTGCAGATCGACAGCCCCTCCAAGCTGCCCGATCCCGCCACCGTGCGTGAGATGCGCGAGCCGATCGTGCTGGCCAACATTCTGGTGCCGGATGAGTACCTGGGGCAGGTGATCGGCCTTTGCGTAGAGAAGCGCGGGGTGCAGAAAAACATGCACTTCGTCGGCAAGCAGGTTCAGGTCACCTATGAGCTGCCGATGGCGGAGGTGGTGCTGGATTTCTTTGACCGCCTCAAGTCGGCCAGCCGTGGCTATGCCTCGCTGGAGTACAACTTCCAGCGGTTCCAGGCCGCCAAACTGGTGCGCCTGGATATCCTGATCAACGGTGAACGGGTGGATGCGCTGGCGGTCATTCTGCACCGGGACAACGCGGCACACCGGGGCCGGCAGCTGTGTGAAAAGATGAAGGAGCTGATCCCCCGGCAGATGTTCGATGTGGCGATCCAGGCCGCCATCGGTGGCAAGGTGATCGCGCGCACCACCGTCAAGGCGCTGCGCAAGAATGTGTTGGCCAAGTGCTATGGCGGTGATGTCAGCCGCAAGAAAAAACTGCTCTCCAAGCAGAAAGAGGGTAAAAAACGGATGAAGCAGGTGGGGCGGGTGGAGATTCCTCAGGATGCCTTCCTGGCGGTACTCAAAGTGGATAGCTAAGGCGGGCGTATGAATCTGGATTTCTCACTGATATTGGTACTGGTCACCCTGTTCTCCGGTGCTCTCTGGCTGCTCGATGCGCTGCTGTTTGCACCCCGGCGCCGGGCGCGGCTGGCGCAGGCGGAACAGCGTGCCGGCGCGCCACTGCCGCAGGAGCAGCGGGCCCGCCTGCTGCGCCAGCCGGGCTGGGCCGATACCGCTCGTTCCATGTTCCCGGTGCTGCTGGTGGTTCTGTTGCTGCGCTCCTTTCTGTACGAGCCGTTTCAGATCCCCTCGGGCTCCATGCTGCCCACGTTGAAGATCGGCGACTTCATTTTGGTAAACAAGTTTCATTATGGCCTGCGCCTGCCGGTGCTGAATAGCCGTTTTCTGAGCAACCATGATCCGCAACATGGCGATGTGATCGTGTTCCGCTACCCGGAAGACCCCAGCATCAACTACATTAAGCGGGTGGTGGGTGTGCCGGGGGATCTGATCACCTATCAGGACAAGACCCTGTTCATCAACGGGGAGCGGCAGCCGCAGCGGTTGATTGCGCGGCTGCCGCCGGCCCACCCGGAACAGCTGCTGTTGAGCGAAACGCTGGCGGGTAAACCGCACCGCATCTATCAGGATCTCTATCGACCGGTGATGAACGGCCAGTGGAAGGTTCCAGCGGGGCATTACTTCGTTTTGGGCGACAACCGGGATAACAGCCGGGACAGCCGCTACTGGGGCTTTGTGCCGGAGGAGCTGTTGGTTGGCAAGGCGGTTGCCGTATGGATGCACTGGGATGGCTTTTTTAGTCTGCCCGATTTCAGTGACCTGCGCCGCATCGAATAGGGGAGGGAAGGATGAATAACGCAGCTACACGCTTTCAGCATGGGGCCTCATTCACTTCGGTGCTGGTCGGGCTGATCGTGGCGGGGATCTTCCTGAGCGCGGGGTTCAAGCTGTTTGGCCCCTACTGGGAGCACGCCACGATCAAATCGATCATCGCCGAAACGGTCGAAGATCCGGCGGAGCTGGCCCAGCCGGTGCGCGAGATTCGGCGCAATTTCGACAAGAAGTTCCTGATCAATCAGGTTTCATTGCCGGAAAGGGACGCCCTGCAGGTGCGATTGGAGGAAGGGATACTCTACTTCGATCTGGCCTATGAGGTTCGGGTGCCGATGTTTTACAACGTCGATGCCGTGGTCAAATTTGAAGACCATTATCAGGTGGTCAAGCCTTGATTAAACCAGCCGTTGAACTGGCCCGTAAACTGGGCAACCCCTGTCAAGATCCTGAACTGTTCGAGTTGGCGCTGACCCACCGCAGTTGTGGCAAGCGCAACAACGAACGGCTCGAGTTTCTTGGCGATGCGATCTTGAGTTTCGTCATTGCCGATGAGCTCTATACTCGCTTCCCCGCTGCCCGAGAGGGGCAGATGAGCCGCCTGCGCTCCCGTGTGGTCAAGGGGGAGACGCTCTCCCTCATCGCCCGGGAGATGGGGGTCGGTGACTACCTGCGGCTGGGCTCCGGTGAGCTGAAAAGCGGTGGCTTCCGGCGCGACTCCATTCTGGCCGATAGCGTCGAGGCGATCATCGGCGCGGTCTATCTCGATCAGGGTGTGGAGGCGGCCCGGGCTTTCATTCTGCGCTGGTTCGCCCCCCATCTTCAGCAGCTGGATCTGAACCACACCCTCAAGGATGCCAAGACCCGGTTGCAGGAGTTTTTGCAGTCGCATCGTGTGGAGCTGCCCCACTATGAGCTGGTGTCGGTGGAGGGGGAGCCCCACGACCAAACTTTCCATATCCGTTGTGAAATAGCACTGCTGGATACCCCCACCGAAGGGCACGGCAGCAGCCGCCGTCAGGCGGAGCAGGAGGCGGCCCGGGCCGCGCTGGCGCAACTGGAGCAGGAGGTGGGCCGATGAGCGAAACGGCACAGCGGTGCGGTTATGTGGCGATCGTGGGGCGGCCCAATGTGGGCAAATCGACCCTGCTCAACCGGATACTGGGGCAAAAGCTGAGTATCACCTCGCGCAAGCCGCAGACCACCCGGCACCAGATTCTGGGGATCAAGACCGAGGGGGCGCTGCAGGTGGTGTATGTGGACACCCCGGGGCTGCACAAGGATGACACCGGCAAGGCGCTCAACCGGTTCATGAACCGCACCGCCTCCGAGGCGCTGCGGCATGTGGACCTGGTGGTGTTCATGGTCGATCGTACCGCCTGGACCGAAGAGGATCAGCTGGTGCTCGACAAGCTGCAATCGCTGCGCTGTCCGGTGATTCTGGCGCTCAACAAGGTGGACCGGTTGCAGGAGAAAGCGGCCCTGTTGCCCCAGCTGGAGGCGCTTGCGGCCAAGTACCCCTTCGCCGCGATCATCCCGATCTCGGCGGAGAAGGGGCATAACGTGGAACGGCTGGAGCAGGAGGTGGAAGCCCGGATTCCAGTGGGGGTGCATCTGTTTCCCGAGGAGCAGATCACCGATCGCAGCTCCCGTTTCGTCGCCGCCGAGCTGGTGCGGGAGAAGCTGATGCGCAATCTGGGCGAGGAGGTCCCCTATGGCACCACGGTGGAGATCGAAGAGTTCCAGCACGATGGCCGGGTGTTGCATATCAGCGCCCTGATTCTGGTCGAACGGGAGGGGCAGAAGCGGATCGTGATCGGTGATGGCGGCGCGGTACTCAAGACCATCGGCCGTGATGCCCGTATCGATATGGAAAAGATGTTTTCCAGCAAAGTGATGCTCAACCTCTGGGTCAAGGTCAAACGGGGCTGGTCCGATGATGAGCGGGCGCTGCAGAGCCTCGGTTACAGGCAGGAGTGATGCGCGATCGGGTCGATGCGGCGGCCGCCTATGTTCTGCACAGCCGGCCCTATCGTGAAACCAGCCTGCTGGTCGATCTGCTGACGCTGGAGCATGGCAAGGTCAGTGTGGTCGCCCGCGGTGCGCGCCGACCGAGTTCGCGCCTGCGCGCCACGCTGCAGCCGTTCCAGTCGCTCCAGGTCGGCTGGCAGGGGCGCACCGAGCTGAAAACCCTGCGCCTGGCCGAGCCGATCGAGTCCCTGCGGCTGCCGCAGGGGGCGGCGCTGCTGTGCGGCCTCTACCTGAATGAGCTGCTGGCGCGCCTGCTGCGCCCGTTTGACCCCCACCCCCGGCTGTTTCTCTATTTTCGCTGTGCGCTGGATGAGTTGCGGCTGGGGCAGGATCTGGAGGGGGCGCTGCGCACCTTCGAGGGGCAGCTGCTCGAGCAGCTGGGGTATGGGCTGGATACGGGGGCTCTGCAACCGGGCCGGCGCTATCGGCTCGACCCGGAGCGGGGGCTGGTGCCTTCTGATCGAGGCGATGGCTACCCGGCGGAACATCTGTTGGCCATCGCCGCACACCGTTATGCCGACCCCGCCGTGCGGCGCAGTGCCAAGCGGCTGATGCGGAACCGACTGACACCACTACTGGGAGAGCGGCCCCTGCGCAGTCGGGAGCTGTTTCTCAAACGCAAGGGAGTACCAGATGAGTGAGCCTGATCGCCTGCTGCTGGGCATCAATATCGACCACGTCGCCACGCTGCGCCAGGCGCGGGGAACCCGTTATCCCGATCCGGTGCAGGCGGCGGCGCTGGCGGAGGAGGCCGGAGCCGATGGGATCACCGTGCACCTGCGCGAGGATCGGCGCCATATTCAGGAGCGGGATATCCACCTGTTGGCGCAAACTCTGCAAACCCGGATGAACCTGGAGATGGCGCTGACCGAGGAGATGCTCCTGCTGGCCGAGGCGGTGCGCCCGCCCCATGTCTGTCTGGTGCCGGAAAAACGGGCGGAGCTGACCACCGAGGGGGGGCTGGATGTGATCGGGCAGGAGTCTTCCATCCGGGGTGCGTGCCTGCGGCTGGCTGATGCCGGCTGCGAGGTGTCGCTGTTCATCGACCCCGATCCGGCCCAGATCGATGCCGCCGTGCGCTGCGGCGCCCCGGTAATCGAGCTGCACACCGGCAACTACGCCGACGCCCCCACCCTCGTCGCGCGCAGCGGCGAACTGGAACGGCTGCAGGCCGCCGCCCGCCACGCCTGGCAGCAGGGGCTGGTGATCAACGCCGGCCACGGCCTGCACTACCACAACGTGGAGGCGGTGGCCGCGATCCCGGAGTTGAATGAACTCAACATCGGCCACGGCGTCATCGCCCGCGCCCTGATGGTGGGGTTGAAAGCGGCGGTCGCCGAGATGCGCGCGCGGATGCTGGAGGCGCAGCAGCGGGTGCAAGCGCAGCGCGCCGCGCTGCGCGCATGATCTACGCCATCGGCACCGACATGGTCGAGATCGAGCGTATCCGGCGGGCGCTGGCCCGAACCCCGCGCCTGCCGCAGCGGATACTCACCCCCGCGGAGCTGAACGCATTTCAGCAGAGCGCCCACCCTGAACGGTTTCTGGCCAAGCGCTTCGCCGCCAAGGAGGCGGCGGTGAAGGCGCTGGGAACCGGCATAGGGCGCGGCATCAGCTGGCAGCATTTTTCCGTTCTCCATGATCCCCACGGCCGCCCCCGGCTGCAGCTGACGGGGGCGGCCGATGCGCTGGCCCGGCGGCAGGGGATCGACCGCTGGCACCTCTCTCTGAGTGATGAGCGAGCGCTGGTGGTGGCCTTTGTGGTGGCCGAGGCGGGCTGAGATTGCCGTTCTTCCCGACGGCTGATATTATCCCGACAGCAACAGTCAGGAATAAGAACACCTTCTTTTATACCCCTATTCCGTTTCACTCAGGAGCACTCATGGCCATCGAGTACCCCACCATCGCCGACTGCATCGGGCACACGCCGCTGGTCCGCTTACAACGTATTCCCGTCGCCAACGGCAACACCCTGCTGTGCAAGCTGGAGGGCAACAATCCGGCCGGCTCGGTCAAGGATCGTCCGGCGCTGAGCATGATCGAGCGGGCCGAGGCGCGCGGTGAGATCCAGCCGGGAGAGTGTCTGATCGAGGCCACCTCCGGCAACACCGGCATCGCCCTGGCGATGGCCGCCGCGATCAAGGGGTATCGGCTCAAACTGATCATGCCGGCCAACATGAGCGCCGAACGCAAGGCGGCGATGAGCGCCTACGGTGCCGAGTTGATCGAGGTGACCCGGGCCGAGGGGATGGAGCGGGCGCGTGATCTGGCGCTGGAGCTGCAGGCGGCGGGAGAGGGCAAGGTGCTGGATCAGTTTGCCAACGCCGACAACCCCGAGGCCCATTACCGCGGCACCGGCCCCGAGATCTGGCAGCAGACGCAGGGTAGGGTGACCCACTTTGTCAGCGCCATGGGCACCACCGGGACCATCATGGGGGTCTCCCGCTACCTGAAAGAGCGCAATCCGGCGATCCAGATCGTGGGGCTGCAGCCGCAGGAGGGAGCGCAGATCCCCGGCATCCGCCGCTGGCCGCCAGCCTACCTGCCCAAAATTTTCGAGCGCAACCGGGTGGACCGGGTGCTCGACATCTCCCAGACGCAGGCGGAAGAGACCATGCGCGCCTTGGCGCGGCGGGAGGGGATCTTCTGCGGTGTCTCCTCCGGCGGGTGCGTCGCCGGCGCGTTGCAGCTGGCCGAGGCGGTGGAAGGGGCCACCATTGTCTGCATTATCTGTGACCGGGGCGATCGCTACCTCTCCACCGGGGTGTTCGACCCGCCCCCCGGCGGCTGAGCCGGGTCGGGCCGGCAACGTTCTCGCACCGGGCGCCGTTAGAGACTAGAATGTGGCCCCATTCGGAGGGGCGCGCGCCGCTGCCGTGGCAGGCCCCATGCAGTCATGGTTGCGGGGCAAGACAGGAGTGGCGATCAGCCATGGTGAAGGTTCGAGAAGAACACCCGATACGAGCAGATGGAAGCGTTGATCTGGATCTCTGGCTGTTGCGGTTGCAGCAGCAGGTAGAGATCAGCGATATCGGCCAGATCCGCCAGGCGTGTCTGCTGGCCAAACAGGCGCGCGCGGCGGTGGCCGACGCCGAGGATCGCTGGTTTCACAGCACGGTGGGCAGTTTTCGCACCGGGCTGGAGATGGCCCAGATTCTGGCCGAGCTGCAGCAGGATCAGGAAACCCTGGTCGCGGCCATCCTCTACCGCTCGGTGCGCGAGGGCAAGCTCGCGCTGGAGCGGGTCCGCGAGCAGTTCGGTGACCCCATCGCCAATCTGATCGAGGGCGTACTGCAGATGGCCGCCATCGGCAGCCGCAAGAATCCGCGCGCCGATGATGGCGTCCTGGGCACCCGAACCACCCAGGTCGACAACGTGCGCAAGATGCTGGTGGCGATGATCGACGATGTGCGGGTGGCGTTGATCAAAATCGCCGAGCGCACCTGCGCCATCCGGGGGGTCAAAAATGGCGATCGCAAAAAACGCTATCTGGTGGCGCGGGAGGTGTTCGACATCTACGCCCCGCTGGCCCACCGGCTCGGCATCGGCCATATCAAGTGGGAGCTGGAGGATCTCTCCTTCCGCTACCTGAAGCCCAACGACTACAAGCAGATCGCCCGCCTGCTGGACGAAAAACGGCTCGACCGGCAGCAGTTCATCGACCAGGTGGTGGAGCTGCTGCGCCAGCGGCTGGCGGATGCCAGCATCGCCGCTGACGTGATGGGGCGCGCCAAACATATCTACAGCATCTGGCGCAAGATGCAGCGCAAAAACATCGATTTCAGCCAGGTCCATGATGTCCGCGCGGTGCGCATCCTGGTGCCCGAGATTCGTGACTGCTACAGCGCGCTGGGGATCGTGCACGGCCTCTGGCGCAACATTCCGCATGAGTTCGACGACTATATCGCCTCCCCCAAACCCAATGGCTACCGCTCCCTGCACACCGCCGTGTTCGGGCCGGAGGGCAAGGTGCTGGAGGTTCAGATCCGTACCTTCGCCATGCACCGGGAGGCGGAGCTGGGGGTGTGCGCCCACCATCTGTACAAGGGCACGGACACCCAGGCACGCAGCGATGGTTACGAGGAGAAGATCGCCTGGCTGCGGCAGGTGCTGGAGTGGCATGACGATCTGGGCGAGAGCGAGGCGCTCGGCGACATGCTGCGCGGTGATGTGGTGGAGGACCGGGTGTATGTGTTTACCCCCGACGGCCATGTGATCGACCTGCCCCAGGGTGCCACGGCGGTGGACTTTGCCTACCGCGTGCATACCGAAGTGGGGCATCGCTGCCGTGGCGCCAAGGTGAATGGTCGTATCATCCCGCTCAACACGGCGCTGAAAACCGGCGATCAGGTTGAAATCCTCACCTCCCGGGAGGAGGCGCCGCGGCGCGACTGGCTCAACCGGAACTACGGCTTTGTTACCACCTCGCGGGCACGGGCCAAGGTGGCGCACTGGTTCCGCCAGCAGGCCAAGGAACAAAATGCCGAGGCGGGGCGCGACCTCATCCTGCGTGAATTCCGCCGCCTGGCGCTGGACCCGCAGGGGATCGATCTCAACCAGATCGCACCGGCACTCAACTACAAGAGCGCGGAGGATCTGTGCGCCGCGCTGGGGGCGGGGGATCTGCGCCTGTCGCAGATCATCCATGAGGCCCAGCGCCAGATCGAGCCCGAACGGCAGGCGTCCCAGCTCGATCTGGCGCTGCCGACCGGCCCGGCGGCCAAGGCGCCCCGCAGCGCCGGCAGCGGGATCAACATTCAGGGGGTGGATAATCTGCTGACCACCCTGGCGAGCTGCTGCAAGCCGCTGCCGGGTGATCCGATCATGGGCTATATCACCCAGGGGCGGGGGATCTCGGTCCACCACGAGGATTGCCTCAACCTGATGGCGCTGCGCGAGAACGAGCCGGACCGGGTGATCAACCTCGACTGGGGCGAGGAGCGCGAGCAGACCTACCCGGTGGACATGATCATCGAGGCGTTCGACCGTCCCGGCCTGTTGCGCGATGTGATGCTGGTATTGAGCAACGAGAAGATCAATATCCTGGCGGCCAACACCCTCACCGATCGCAACAACAACGTGGCGCGGTTGACGCTGACGGTCGAGATCCCCCGTCTCGAACGGCTGGGCCGGCTGATGGACAAGATCAATCAGGTGCCCAACGTGCTGGATGTACATCGTGAGCGCAGTGGAGCCGGGCGCTGAGCCACCGGCTCGAGGATCGGCTCCGGCTGATGGATCGGCTGCGCCACCGCAACGCCACGTTCGAGCGCCGCTTCCGCCATCGCAATCGCGCGCGGCCGATAGCGGCCGGGAGTGGGCCGCCTGAGTCTGGATCAGCTCGATCAGTGGTGGGATGGGGCCAAGCGCGAGGGGCTGTGAGCGCCACCCACCCCCGTTACGGCGCGATCTCGCCCGGGAGGTTATGCCCACGCCGGCAATCGGTTAGCATCGGGGGGGAGCTGCCAACAGAGGTGATCAGATGAGCGACCTGCACGAAGCGTTACGCGATGATGTACGGATTCTGGGCGAGAGCCTGGGCCGGACGATGGAATCCCACCTGGGGGGTCAGTTTCTCGACAAGGTGGAGCATATCCGCAAATTGGCCAAATCGGCGCGCCATGCCGAGGATGCGACCCAGGCCGCCCTGCGCAAGGCGCTCAGTGAGCTGAGTGAGGACGAGGTGTTGCCCATCGCCCGCGCCTTCACCCAGTTCCTCAATCTGGCCAACATCGCCGAGGAGCACCATCGGGTGCGGCGCCACTACGAAACCGAGGGGGACGAAGAGGGGGAGCTGATCGACAGCCTGCTCCAACGGCTGCAACGGGAGGGGCACGGCCCCGACGAGATCGCCGCCTGCCTGAGCGAGATGTGTATCGATCTGGTCCTGACCGCCCACCCCACCGAGGTCAATCGCCGCACCCTGATCCAGAAATACGATGCCATCGCCGAGCTGCTCAAGCAGCGCGACCGGGGGGAGTCGGTTCAGCCGCGCCTGGACCAGCTGATCAGCCAGATCTGGCACACCAACGAGATCCGCCAGCACCGGCCCACCCCGGTGGAGGAGGCCAAATGGGGGTTTGCGGTGATCGAACACTCCCTCTGGAGCGCCGTGCCGCGCTTTTTGCGCCTGCTGGACAGACGCCTGCGGGCCACCCTCGGCACGCCGCTGCCACTGACCTGCGCGCCGATCCGCTTTTCCTCCTGGATGGGAGGGGACCGTGATGGCAACCCCAATGTGACCGCCGAGGTCACCGCCGAGGTACTGCTGCTGGCGCGCTGGATGGCCGCCGACCTGTACGCGCGCGATGTGGACCTGCTGCGGGGCGAGCTGTCGATGCACGAGGCCAATGCCGAGCTGCGCCACGCCACCGGCAACCACCCGGAGCCCTACCGCGAAATTCTGGGGCGGTTGCGCGGCTGCCTGCAGGAGACCCGACAGGGGATCGAAGACTACCTCAAGGGGCGTGCCAGCGACCCGGAGCGGTGGATCAGTACGCTGGATGAACTGCTCAACCCCCTGCTGCTCTGCCACCGCTCCCTGCATGCGTGCGGCATGGGGTGCATCGCCGCCGGCGCACTGGAGGACCTGATCCGGCGGATCGCCTGCTTCGGCCTGACGCTGGTGCGGTTGGATGTGCGCCAGAACGCCGAGCGCCACACCGAGGTGTTCGATGCCCTGACCGAGTTTTACCAGATGGGCCGCTACAGTGAGTGGGATGAGGCGCAGAAGCAGGCTTTCCTGCTGCGGGAGTTGAACTCCCGCCGCCCTCTGCTCCCC
>Ga0114984_1000159_pt1 | contig 26800 bp, 43 predicted proteins | sample Shrwel1BS1Day1_FD_96987 | JGI IMG/M metagenome (GOLD analysis project Ga0114984, IMG submission 96987) | Subsurface microbial communities from deep shales in Ohio, USA - Utica-3 well 1 S-1-Day1 | ecosystem: Environmental > Aquatic > Deep subsurface > Shale gas/oil reservoir > Produced water/Flow...
AACCTCATGCCACTGCGTATCTGTATTCTGGAAACTGACATCCTCCGTCCCGAACTGGTTGACCAGTATCAGGGCTATGGCCGCATGTTCGAGCAGTTGTTCGCTCAGCAGCCGGTGGCGGCGCAGTTCAGTGTCTACAACGTGGTGGAGGGGCACTATCCGCCCGATAGTGAGCAATTTGATGCTTATCTGGTGACTGGCAGCAAGGCTGACTCCTTCGGCAGTGAGCCCTGGATTCAAACGCTGAAAGAGTACCTGCTCGAGCGCTATGAGCGCGGCGACAAGCTGCTGGGCATCTGTTTTGGTCACCAACTACTGGCCTTGCTGCTCGGTGGCAAAGCCGAGCGCGCGGAGCAGGGCTGGGGCGTAGGGGTGCACAGCTATCGCCTGGAGAACAAACCCGAGTGGATGAGCCCGGCGCTGGACGAACTGCAGTTGCTGATCAGCCACCAGGATCAGGTGACCCGTCTGCCGGAAAAGGCCACGCTGCTGGCTACCAGTGACTTCTGCCCGATTGGCGCCTACCACATCGAGGATCAGGTCCTGTGTTTTCAGGGCCACCCGGAGTTCGTGCACGACTATTCGCGGGCGTTGCTCGATCTGCGTCAGCAACATCTTGGCGAGCAGGTCTATCAGCAGGGGGTGGACAGCCTGAAGCATACGCAGCAGGGCAAGACCGTGGCTGAGTGGATGATGCGCTTCGTGGCGCAGGGCAAGGAAGCCAAGGCCTGAGCCTGATTCGAGTCATGAAAAAGCCCGGTTAACCGGGCTTTTTCATGCGTGTTCGAGTGGTACGAAGTAGGGTGAGAGGGATTCGCTCCGGTTCGGTGGCGGGCTGCTGCGCTGGCGCTTGAGGCTTTCGGCAAGGTCCAGATGATTGGCAAGCTTATGGCTGCACTCGATATTGCGCGCCACAGCGCCAGCTGAGCCTTTGCCGATGCCACTGAGGGCCTGCAAGGTGGTCAGCAGCGACAGGCTGGCGAGTACCAGCAGACGAGTGCGGTGATTGTTGATCATGGTCGTTCACTCAACCTTGCGAGCGCGCGCCGAGCAGGGCGGGCAGATGAGTGATCAGGCTCTGTAGTGGGCCTGCTTGTGCAAAGGTCGGGGTGCTTGGCTGGACAGCGGCGTAACTCACGACCAGCACCGTTGAGGTGCTGATCAGGTACAGGCCGATTGCAGCGAGAGCGCCGTTGCGGGCAGCTTGAGAGAGGTGGGACATGTTCTGTGCTCCAGGTCAGGAGTTGGCGTGGGCACAGAATCGCCTAAGTCATTTCGATTGAATAATGGATACGCGGCAGAGTAAGTATCGATAGGTTTGATGACTGGCGCGAGCTGTCTGCTCGCGATCGCGCCTCGCGTCAGGTCTCATCCCGAGGCCAGTTCCTTGTCCATGCTGCTGATGCACGCGCTCATGGCCTGTTGGCAACGTTCCATCAGCGCCGGCATATCGTCCAGGCTCAGGCCGGCAGTCGGGATAGCCGGCAGCGAGCGAATCATGATGCTGCCGCTGTTCCAGCGGTTCAGGCGCATGGTCTTGGCATAGCTGCTGACGCATACCGGAATGATCGGCACGCCAGCCGTGATCGCCATCTGAAACGCGCCTTTCTTGAACGGCTGCAGGCCTCGGCCAAGGTTGCGCGTGCCTTCCGGGAAGACCCAGATCGACGTGTCGCGATGGCGCAGGGTTTCGGTGGTGGTGAGCATCGCGCGTTTGGCGGTCACTGCGTTGCTGCGGTCGATCAAGACGTTACCGGCCAGCCAGTACAACTGGCCGAAGAAGGGCACCCACTTGAGACTCTTCTTGCCGATGCTCACAGTGCGCTCCGGTACCACGCGGCCGAGCACGTACAGATCGAAGTTGGACTGATGATTGGCGATGATCACACAGGAGCGCTGGTGTTCCAGCAGCGGGCGTACATCGGTCTTGAGCTTCAGGCGCAGCAGGCGCAGGGCGGGCAGCGAATAGAGGCGTGCGCACAGGCGGCTGTTGTCAGGGTTGAACGGGCGGCACAGGCCGAGCAGCAGGCCGAGCAAGCCGGCCACGATGAAATGCACGCCCATCAACAGCATGCGCAAAACGAAGAGCATTTGGGGAAAACCATCAGGGAGGGGCGCGCAGTGTACGGACGTTCACTTTGTCCGGCAATTGCCCGAAACTACCGCTCAGCCTGGGCTAACGTCCCTAATTGTCGCAGAACTTGTCAGTTCCCCGTGGCGTAAAGAAAAGGGCGCCTGACGGCGCCCTCGGTGATCGCTCACTCGGCCTTGGTCGGCTTGCCCGGCAGCAAGCCATCAGCGCGGAACATCGCCTTGATGCCGCGCAGTGCCTGGCGGCTGCGGTCCTGGTTCTCGATCAGGGCGAAGCGCACGTGGTCGTCGCCATAGTCACCAAAACCCAGGCCCGGCGAGACGCAGACCTTGGCTTCAGCCAGCAGCTTCTTGGCGAACTCCAGCGAGCCCAGATGCGCGTAGGCCTCGGGAATCTTGGCCCAGATATACATCGAGGCCTTGGGCTTTTCCACCATCCAGCCGATCTCGTGCAGGCCCTTGACCAGCAGGTTGCGGCGTTGGCGGTACTGCTCGGCGATATCCAGTACGCATTGCTGGTCACCCTCCAGCGCGGCGATGGCCGCCACCTGCAGCGGGGTGAAGGTGCCGTAGTCGTGGTAGCTCTTGATCCGTGCCAGGGCGCTGACCAGCTCGGGATTGCCGACCATGAAGCCGATGCGCCAGCCGGCCATGTTGTAGCTCTTGGACAGGGTGAAGAACTCCACCGCGATGTCCTTGGCGCCCGGCACCTGCATGATCGACGGCGCCTTCCAACCGTCGTAGACGATGTCGGCGTAGGCCAGGTCGTGAATCACCAGCACGTCGTACTGTTTGGCGAGCGTTACCACGCGCTCGAAGAAGTCCAGCTCCACGCACTGGGCGGTGGGGTTGGAGGGGAAGCCGAGGATCATCATTTTCGGCTTGGGGATCGACTCGCGAATGGCGCGTTCCAGCTCGGCGAAGAAGTCCACGCCCGGCACCAGCGGTACGGAGCGCACCTGAGCGCCGGCGATCACTGCGCCATAGATGTGGATCGGGTAGCTGGGGTTGGGCACCAGCACGGTGTCGCCATGATCCAGGGTGGCCAGCATCAGGTGTGCCAGGCCTTCCTTGGAGCCGATGGTGACGATGGCTTCGCTTTCCGGATCGATCTCCACGTCGTAGCGGTCCTTGTACCAGCGCGAGATGGCGCGGCGCAGGCGCGGAATACCGCGGGAGGTGGAGTAGCCATGGGTGTCTTCACGCTGGGCGACCTGCACCAGCTTCTCGACGATGTGCGGCGGCGTCGCACCGTCGGGGTTGCCCATGGAAAAGTCGATGATGTCCTCGCCGCGACGGCGTGCAGCCATCTTCAGTTCGGCGGTGATGTTGAAGACGTAGGGGGGCAGACGATCGATGCGCGCAAAGCGACGCTTGGCGTTATCAGCCATGATTTCCTCGAAGTACGTAAGCGCCCGGAACCGTCCGAGCGACGTTGGCCACTGCTGCAGCCTGTGGCGAAGATACGCGCGCCGCCGTCTCGCTGTCCAGTACAGCCAGCGAGCGGCGTAGCGCAACAGTCAACTACCGAGCATGTCGTGCATGGCGACTGTCGAGAGGCTGAATGCCTGGAACCCTTGTGCTAAGGTCGCTCAAGCGGTGTAGGCGTTGCGAGCGCCAAAACCCTTGCGTGACTTTTGCGTGACTTCGCGTGATTTCTACCCTTTTGCCCTCCTGAGAATGGTCAGTACCGGGCCGCGCGAATCGGTCACCGATACCTTGTTGGCTGCGTCAATCAGCTGCCCCAGCTCGGCGCCGGAATAGTGGCTGGTCACGCTGCCGTTCTTGTGTCCCAATAGCGCCTTGCGATCCTCTAGGGATACGCCTGCCGCCCTCAGCCGTCTGCCAAACGTGTGCTTGAGGTCGTGAACGCGAACCGAGGCGAATCCAGGGTGAGCGGCGGTCTTGTGGGTTGCCTCCCACTTGGCCGCTGCTCGCTTCCTGGCCTCTTCCCAAGCCGGTGTGTACATCCTTCGCATCGGCCCTCCTGTGCGCCCGTAAGGGAACACATGCACCGGATCGATGCCGCGCTGGCCTTCGATCACTCGGCTGGCCACGTCATTCAGGATCACCAGCCTCTCGTCCCGGTTCTTCACACCAGACTTCGCTCCGCGCCCGCCGAACTCTGCGGGGATCAGGAACACGCTGGCGCCAATCTCAGGCACCTTGATTTCCCAATCCCACCGCAACTTGCAGACCTCTTGCTCCCTGCACCCGACATTCACCTTGTACAGAGCCATCCTGCGCAGGTGGTCGGGCAATTCGGCAAACAGCAGACTCTGCTCCTCCCACGACAACGGGTATGGTTTCCTGCCGTTTGTCCGCTCGTCCAGCTTGGCGATCAGCGGCACGGTATCCAGCCATGGCCGCTTATCCTCGTCCCGCCACTTTCGTGCGCATAGATTCAATGCCCTGATAACCCGCTCCAGGGCGATGTTCACCGTCCTGTGAGAAACCCCGTCGACATCGAGGCGCTGCCGAATGAAAGGCTCCAGCGTCTCGTCGTCGATGTGGGTCAGCGGCACTTCCCCGATATAGTCATCCAGCTGCCTGAACACCCTGGCCGTCATATCGATTGACGGCTGGTCCTTGTTCTCCAGCAGGTAGCGGGTGGCTGCTTCCCGCCAAATGCGCACCCTCCTGACGCCGTACACCTTCTCCTGCCGGAGTCTCTCCAGGCGGTGAATCAGGTACTTTTCGGCTTCCGCCCGGTCACCAGTTCCAGTGCTCTCGTAAATTCTTTCGCCGTTGACCCTCTTGTCGATGTGCCAGACCCCGTTCCTCTGGGAGAGGCCCGTGATGGTTTTTCGCGCCATTTATTCTTCTCCTTGGCGCTCGCTGCGCCCTGATTGTTTTCCGAGGCTGGCTGTTTGGCAATCGCGGCTTGCTCGATGTACTGGTCTGCCCAGTCGTCAAGCTCTTGCCGGTCAAAGCCGATGCCGCGTGTTCCGATGGGAAACTCGCGGACGTGCGGTCTGACGGTGCGGTTGAACTCGTCACGGCACATGCCCAGGTAGGCCGGTGCGTCCTTGGCGCGGATGAATCGAGGGGCAATAGCTGGCTGTCGCGGCCGGTCGAGCGGCTGCGCTTGAATAGCGGACACAGCAAATCCTCCCGCCCTACGTAGTGGGCAGATAGAGAAGGGGATGGGGTGGTTGAGATCAGGCCTGGCGTTGCACTTGGCGGTGGGCGGCAAGGGCTGGCGCCAGTCGGTAGCAATCAACCGGGAATCCGTACTCGGCGCATGCACAGTGCTCGCCGCACGATTCCTCTCGCTGCTCGACGATCAGTAGTCCGTGGCGAACACCGGCATCTTGAATGTCGCCGCCGTCGAAGCTGCCACCATCAAGCGCGCCGTCGAATAGCTCGATGAAGAACGCAGCCAGCCCCCGCACGTCCTGGCCTGGCTGCGGGGTGGTGTAGAGCGGGAAAATGTTCCGGCCATTTGCCCAACTGATCGCGCCTTCTTTGGTGTAATAAATCGGCGCAAACCCGCCAATCTCGTCTGCGCTATTTGCTAACGCCCACGCCACCGCCTCCTGCCGCTCTCCCTGCTCGGCCAGCGGTCGCGAACTGTTCGAGTAGCTGACATTGCAGTCCTTGAGCAGAGACGGCTTCGGATAGCGCTGAGCCAGTGCACCAGCCACGGACGCATACGGGCCGCTTGCTTGCACTTCCGGAGCTAGGGCGGCGGCGAGGAATTGCCGTGCGTCGTGCAGCGCTGAGCCATAGGCCTCGATGGTGAAGGACGTGGTGACGCGCTCCAGCAATCCCCGCGCCGCCTCCAGATCGGTGCTCAGCTTGTTGCACTCAAGTGCCTGCTGGTTGGCGTACTGGTTCGCCCGGTCTCTGTCAGCCTGCAGCCGCCCATTCTCAGCCCGCAGCGCCTCGGCCTCTTTGAACGTATCAAGCCAGCGCGCATACAGCTCGCTACCCGCGCCATTGAGGCCGTCACTTGCGTATGACTTTGCCCACTCGATGCCGCGCTCCGCGGGGTTTACGGATGCGATACCGAGTAGCGCGACACGCAGCGCATCGGCCTCTGCGTGTAGGGCGTCGCGTTCGGCGCACAGCCTGCGCAGCTCTGCACTGTCGCGGGCGTGCTGGGCTTTCCATCCATCTGCCGCCTTTGCGCCGTCCTCGCGCCCTTTGTCATACCCAGACTGCCAGCTATTCGCGTCAGACTGGAGCGCGGAAACTTGCGCTCGCAACCGCTCGCACTCAGCCTCAAGGGCGGCGTAGTCGGAGTGGCGAACAAGGGCGCCATAGGGCTTTTCAATCAGGCCCAAGTACCGATAACCGCCGCATCCATCGTCTTTATAGCCGTAGTCGTACCGCTTCACGTCACTCATCTTGACCTCCTTCATCGGCGGCAGCGGCTGGGTGCTGTGTTCCAAGCATCGCTGCTGTGAATGCCTCGCGGCGCAGTCGATTCAATTCCTCCAGCAACGAATCAAGATCGTCGAAGTTTTGTTTTGCCCGGCTGCGCTGAAGCGTGAAGCCGTGTTGAGCCATAAACCAGAGGAAAACGTCGATGGTGTAGCAGTGAGCCTGACGCCAGCTCACCTGGTTAGCCGGGTGATCGTCGTCGCAAACGATGTACTCGGATATGCCCTTGAACAGCTCTTTGCACCTGTGAAAGTCGCGCATGAACTCAGGCAGGTGTTTCTGCTCGCTGCGCCATTGTCTCAGTTGGTTATCCATTGGCTTCACCCCGCCCATGGCTGGCGAGAAGGGATGGAGCAGCAGGGAGGGGTTGCCATGCGACAACACGCGTGAGCTTGTAATCTGAGTTCGGTGAGTACCATTCCCCATAGCTATCAAGAAAACCCGCCGTAACACCGTCGAACTCTGAATCTACTATCACTTCTTGGGCAACGTCCGGGAGTCGCTCGCTGACCGAAATCCACCCGTCCGTGCGCTCGGGCGTGGACTGCTGGGCCTCGAAACCGTTGTACCACTTGCCGCCTTCCTTGAAATCGTCAGGCCAGCAGTGCTCGCAGTATTCGTTGTGGTCGCACTTGCACCGTTCAATCAGGCGTGCATCCCATTCCTTTTGCTTTGCCGCCTTGAACGAAAGCTCGCAGCAGAACTCAGCCTTAACCGGCTCTGCGCTGGATAGCAGGGCGTCGATGCTTTCCAGTAGCGCGGGAAAAACTTTGCTACATCGTAGGCTGTCAGCGGTTTCCCGCAGCACCGCGTCGCGCTTGGCCACCTTGGCATTCAGAACTATGTGCGAATGAAGCGCGTCTTGATAGAACTCCTCCTTCACATCTAGCGCATGCCGCAAAGCACTTTTCTCACGCTCAGCCGCATCGAGCCGGGATTGCAGGGCGTCATAGTCGCTTTTCAGCACGCATTTCACCGGGCCATTGTCGAAGTCGATTTCTTTCGCATAGAAATCCCGCACTTGCTCACTCATCTTGACCTCCTGCTGCGCTGTCGGAGCGCACGTACTCTCGCAGAACTTTCATCTTGCATTCGCGGCAGACAATGCCGCGACTCGGTTGGTACGGGATATCCAGAGCCATTACGGCGACCGCATAACCAGGGCCAGCGTCCCTGCCATCACCCGGCGTAACCTGCACGCGAATCTCGCCATCGTTCGCTCCGCATTCTTTCCAGCACAGGTCGCACGTCACGACAGTTACGGTTTTCGTTGTGACTCCCATCACACCTCTCCTTCTTCGGTGGCAGCGGTTGGGCGCTGACCGTGTATCAGATCTGGCGCCGGCTTCTTCGCGCGGCGCAGCGGAATGTTGTGCTTGCGGAAGAAGTCGCGGCGCGCCTCCAGCCATGCCTTGTAGGCGAAGCCTGAGCGACTGCTGTACGGGTAGCTGTCGTCAATGGCTCTCCCAACGTCTGCCACGCCTGCCGCCTGCGACTCTTCAAGAACGGCGGCCATGTGCTGCCAACTGCTTGCGTACCAGCTCATGCCTCACCCCCATTGAGAAGGGCGCGGTCGATGAGATCGATCTCTGCATTCAGAACGCGTTTAGCGACTGCCTTCATCCGTGGCTCTTGATTCAGTACGGCAAACATTGCGCGCCGCGCATTCTCCAGAGTTTCACGTAGCACGCTCACATGCGCGGACTGCTGGGCTACATAGCCGCTGTGCTTGTCAGCGTCGTAGTCGATGATGCACGGCTCGTTATCCAGCTCACCGATCAGCCAGCGAACGCAGTCAGCCTCGTACCGTACACGGTCAGGGTATTCGCTACGGGCGATGGTCATGCCGCCAGCTATGCCATCGAAAAGGTTTGCGCCCTTGCGCATCAGGACGGCGGTAAAGTTCGACTTGCCGTTTGACTCTGGCATCGGGCCTTCCCAAACGGTCAACTCTGGCTGGCGCGCGGACTGATGCGCGGAAAGGGCGGCGACGATGCGCTCGTGCTGGGCGACGGTCATGAGGGGTTCGGTTTCCCACAGTGACTTACGCTCTACGCCGGCCTGCCATTTCTCCTGCTCGCTATGGCGGTAGCGCCACGCCACCACCTCCACCTCTTCCTCAGCCGATCCAGCAGCCGGCAAGTCCTTCGGCGGCATAGCTGCGTCGCACACCTGGCACATGCCGCTACCAGCGATGAATCCCGCGTCGTAGCTGTCGTGCGGATACTCGGTCGCGCAGCACTGGCAACGAACGGCGGTCAGGTCAGCCAATCCAGCAGCCGGCAGGTAGGGGGCTTCCAGCAGCGAAATAAGTTCGTGAGCCATGCCGATGGCGTGGGCAAGGCCTTCTTCAAGACCCGGCAGGTCTGAACTATCGCAGCCACCCTGCCGCAGGTTGCGCGAAAGAGCGCCGATCTCGTCCAGGCCTGAAATCAGCTTGGCGCGCAGGTCGTGAGTGACTAGCACCTGCTCAGCCTTGACGGTTGGGGCGCCCAGCAAATTAACCAGCAGCTCAGGCGCGATCAGTTCAGCGCTCATATCGTGGAAGCAGCGGACGTTCTCCAGCGCATCGGCCAGTTGCTCGGCTGTCGGGATTGGCATGTAGCCATCCGGCACATCACGCGGCACCGCTATGGTTGTGGTGGTCATGGGGTTTGCTCCTTATCCGTGAGGCATGCTTCGCACGACTCGCACCAGTGGTATTCGATACAGCTGTTGGTGAACTTGCCGCCGTGGCAAGTGCCCTGCTGCTCGGGGATATGCCAGACCTCGAAGGCGCCGCACTCTGGGCATTCGAGCTGGGTTTCGTACATGGCCAGGTTGTCGATGGGGCCGGTGCCAGTTCTGCCTTTAAGCGGGCGCAGGATCACGGCATCTTCCTCCGGTGCTTGGCGATGAACTCGGTGATTGTCTTGCTGAGCCGCTGGCCGCCGATGCTGTTGCAGCGACCAACGAATGGCTTTGCTGCCTCAAGCAACGCCAGCGCCTCGGCGTGGAAGCGCGCCTGCTGCTCTACGGCCAGGTAGTGCGCCAAGGTGTCAGGCACCTGCGCGTTGATCCGGCGCACGGTGGGCGAATCGGTCATGCTCATTGGTTCAACTCCTGATCTGCTGCGTGCCAGCCGCAGTGCCACAGCGCGCGCTTGCGGATGGATCGATATGGGCAGGCATCCCGGCCCAGCCCTGCCGAGTAGTCGGCAAAGCCACGCTGAAACTCTTCGGTGTTCTCGGGGAAGTTCACTGGACGTACTCCTGGTGGATGGGGCTGATACTCGGCGCACACCCGCCGGCCTCACGCGCTGCGCGGCCGGCGTAGTAACAGGTCGGATACATTGGGAAACTCCAGGCGGCGGGCGCCGCTGGTTAGCTAGAGGGTGTCGAGGAAGGCCGCTATGAACTGCGTCGCCGCTTCAACATTGACGGCGTTTCCGTAGGCGCGCAGTCGTCCCACTCGGGCGGGAGCCCCATCAACCAACGGGAATGTGCCGGGTCTAACTGGCCGCCACTTTCCATCGCGGCAGAAGAGCCAATCAGCATCTGCCCAGAAGCCGTTAACCGGGCCGGCTGCTGGTTGTCTCTCAATAGCGCCATCGTTTCCGACAAGCCCATCGCTCCCGGTCTTGGCGAAACATTCCCTTGCTTGATTGCGTCCGTTGCGGTGCAGGTTGGCCATCCCGCCAAATACGCCTGCCTCGGCAACTGATCGACTCGATCCGCGCCGTCGCGCTGCGCCACCATTCCCGGTGTGTCTTTCCAGCACCTGGTCGTGGGCGTCACCCACCCAGTAAAGGCGATCTCTGATGTGCGGCGCACCGATGCCCGCAGACGGAAACGGGACTGCCCCGAAGGCGTAACCCATGGCTTCCAAGTCAGCTTGTACAAGGTCGAGCCAAGGCTCTGCGTCCTTGCTCGCAACCTGCTCTCCAAACACGACTGGAGGTCGGCGCTCTTGGATGAGCCAATGGAAGTGAGGCCATAGGTGCCGCTCGTCATCAAGCCCAGTTCCTTTGCCTGCCGCGCTGAAAGGTTGGCACGGACAGGAACCCGTCCAAACAGGTCGATCATCGGGCCAGCCGGCGCGGCGAAGTGCAAGCGACCAAACGCCGATGCCGGCGAAGAAGTGGCATTGTGTATACGGGCGCAAGTCATCAGGGTAAACATCCTCGATTGATCGTTCATCTACGTCGCCTGGCGCTATGTGCCCGGCAGCTATGAGGTTGCGTAGCCACTGGGCTGCGTAGGGGTCGATCTCGTTGTAGTAGGCGGCCACGGTCTGCCCTCGCCATTGGCGTGAAAGGTGGAAGGGGTTAATACTCGGCGCCACACCCGCCGGCCGCGCATCGGGCAAGGATGGCGGCCGGGTTGGGTGCTATGTGGCTGAGCCGTTGAAGAGGGCGAGCTGGGCTAGGCCGTGGCGAACATATCGACCTGGGCGGCGAGCGAGTCGATGTTCTTGACCGCCTGATCGAAGTAGCTGCGCTTCAGTTCAACCCCGACTGCCTTGCGCCCCATTTCAACCGCACAGTAAGCCTCGCTGCCGATTCCGAGGAACGGGGTCAGCACCACGTCGCCAGGCTTCGTCCACAGGCGGATGCCGCGACGGATCACGCCCAATTGCAGCGGGCATATATGGCGCTCGTCGTCGTGCTCGCGGGCTGACTTGAATTGGAGCGTGTCGCTAGGGTTGATATCCATCCAGACCGGGCTGGCGATCTTCTGCCATTCGTCAACCGGAATGTCCTCGCCGTGGGCGACTTTATCCACGACTTCGCCTGGTGCGCGCATTGTCACCAGATAGTCAGGGATGCCCTGGCGGCACATGGTCGCGTTCGTGCGCACAGTCTTATGCAGCAGGCCGAGGGCCTTTGTGCGCTGCATGGCGGTCACCGGGTCTTTCCAAATGGTGACTTCGCTGGCGTAGATGAAGCCGGCGTCTGCCGGGTAGCGGCTCAGTTCTTCCTGCATATCCAGACAGATCGATTCCAGCTTGGCGAATCGGGCGGCATCCCCCTCGGCATTGGCGTCGATCATGCGCGACTGGATGCGTCGGATGACGGCATGGAACTCGGCCGCCTCATTGCCCTGGAATGCGCGGATCAGTTCGCCGCGGAAGTCTTTCAGGCCGATATAGCCGTCTCGCTCCTTGCTGGTCGGCAACTGCATGCAATGGAAACTGACGCAGTGGCCGGGCTTGATGACGCGGGCCAGCTCCTTGACCAGATGGTCGAAGTGCTCGAAGAACTCGGCATCAGTTCGGCTGTTGCCCATGTCGCGCGGGCTGTTGCTGTAGGTGTACAGGCTGGAGAATGGCGGCGAGAAGATCGCATAGTCGATGCTGCGATCCGGCAGGCCGGCGATCACTTCCACGCAGTCGCCATTAAATACGGTGTAATCAGTGCGGTCGACTTGGTTGATGCAATTCATGCTGCGTCACTCCTAAGCCAGCTTGGCGCCTTCACTCGGCGACTGGCGTTGTAATCGTTGGTTTGGCGTTGGGTGCCGTTGATTTCTGCGCGAACGGCGGCCGCTGTTTCGGCGGCGAGCGATTCCCCCATCGCTATTGCGTCCTGCTGCTTGCGGCGCAGGTTGGCGAGCACAGCACCCTCAAGCTGGCTGCTGAACAGATGCACATGCACCTCGCGCTTTTGCCCGAAGCGATAGCAGCGGCGCACGGCTTGGTAGTACGCCTCGAACGAATCGGACACCCCGACGAATGCCATTCGTGCACAGTGCTGCCAGTTCAATCCCCATCCGCAGATAGATGGCTTGCTGACCAGTACGCGAATCTTGCCGGATGCGAAGTCGGCCAATCGCTGCTCTTTCTGCTCAGTCGTGTGTGGCCCGGCAATCTCCACCGCGTCAGGGATCAGCTTGCACAATGCTTCGGTTTCGGCGTTGTACTCGCCCCAGATGATCCACGGCTGATCGTCGCTGTTGACCAGTGCGGCGCATGCTTGCACCCGGCCTTCCAGGCTTTCCTTGCGGGCGGCGCGGCGCTCCATCAGGCTGCTGGCCTCCAGCGCGAATAGCATCCCGTCTACGATCAGGTTGCTGTCGTCCGCATCTACCATGTGCTCGGTTTCGATCAATGGCGGCAGGCGGTATGCGCTGTCGTCGTATCCGAGGTCAGACGGTTTGCGCACGCAGGCGCCCCACTGACTGACCCACTTCCAGAACATATGGCGAGCATGGCCCTTGAGTCGCCAGGTTTGCGTCTCGCCACCGTCATGCACAAAGAACTCAGCCAGCATTTCGGCACGGGTGCAGACGCCCAGGAACTCGGCATGAGTGCCAAGCTCCGTCCAATCGTTCGGCGCCGGGGTTGCGGTGGCGCAGAGTCGATAAGGCGTGCGGCCGAACGCCTGCACCAGCTGATCGAAGGTCTTTGCGGTGTGGTGTTTGATGACGCTCGATTCGTCCAGCACGACGCCAACGAATCGCGAACAGTCGAATTTGTGGATGCGGTCGTAATTGACGATGTTGATGCCGGGGCGCACGTCCTCCGGTTCGCGGCAATGCGTGATGGATACGCCAATGCTTGCGCCTTCGCCTACCGTCTGCGCGGCTACTGCCAGCGGGGCGAGGATCATCACATCGCCACCGGTACGGCGTGCCACTTCATCCGCCCACGCGACCTGCATGCGGCTCTTGCCAAGCCCGGTGTCTGCAAAGATCGCCGCGCGGCCACGGCGCAATGCCCAAGCAACCAGATCGCGCTGCATATCGAACAGCGAATCCGGCAGGGCGAACGGCTCGGCGAGGCCAGATGGCGCGAGCGTTTCCAGCTTGCGCGATACGAATTCCTGATAGCTCATGCCTACCTCCAGGCAATACGCCGCCTGGCCGCGATTGCAGCCGGTGGCAAAGTGGTTGGGTTATGCGTAGCGAGTGCGGTACTGCACGATGTCGCGAACGGTGCTCATGCCGCACCCGTAGCGCTTCGCTAGAGCTGGATAGCCGCCAATTCCAGCGGCGTAGTCGGCGCGCATTGCAGCTACCTGCGCATCTGTCAGCTTGGCGCGCTGATGCCACTCGCCGATGCGGTGGCCGGTGTGGTTGCGCTTGCCGGTCATTTCTTCCGCCTCCCGTGCGTTGTGGCCGTCCAGCCGGCGCTAGATACCTGGTTGCCGTGGTCAGCTATCAGGCTGTCGATCAGGCCGCCCATGTAGGCGACGAGGCCTGTGACTGTTTCGCCGCGGGCGGTCGTGCTGTGCGTGTGCTTCTCGCCGTTGGGCAGCACGAACCACGCGCTGGCTTTCCAGTCGGAAGGGCGCCGGGGCTCAGTGCCGCGCACAACTGGCCGCGACACTCGGTTGTCGATGGAATAGAGCGTCACGATGCAGCTCATGGCTGGCACACCTCCAGCAGTGCCGCGTCGCTCAGGTCACCAAGCGGCGCAGCGATGTATTGGGCATGCAATGGGCCTCTTGCGACATAACCGTTTTCCTCGATTGCTCGCGCCAGGGTCTGCTTGCTGCAACCGAGCGCCTTGACGATTGCGTTCATGGAGTCGCCGGCAGCGATCATCGGCATGGCCTGGCGCGCCAGTTGCTGACGGTGCTTGCGGCCTCGTTCGGCCGTTGCCTTGCGATTGGCCTCGTTCGGGCCGTTGCCCCGGTTGCCTCCGCGCTTGCTTTCGATCTTGATCCCGTAGGCCTGAGCCAGGCGCTTGATCCGGCGCGCATCAATCTTCAGTTGATACTTGATCGCCGTGATGCCGGCGCCCTTGTCTGCAAGCACGCGGATGCGTTGCGCGTCTTCGGCGTCTTTCATGCGATCTTCGTTGGCCAGGACAATCGCCCCGGCGCCGTTCCACTTGGCGCCAACGTCGCCGCCGACGCGGATAGGGCATTGCTTAACCACGCCGCCGCGCTGCTCGAACTCGGCCATGGCCTGCTCAAGCCGGGCGCGGTTCTCCGCACATCTCTGGACGGTCGGCAGGTTTTGCGTGGCCAGGTGATGGTTTGCTGTGTACATGTCGGATACCTCGAATTAGATGGCCGAATGCCCAGGTGGCCAGCCTGTCGTTACGGCGCGGCTCCAAGCGTTGCCGGTGGCGCCCCGTGTCGCGGTGGCGGGGTTCTTAGGCGGGCTCAGCCTTTGCGGCAGAGTTAAGCGCCTGGTTGAGTTCGGCGGACTGGCCTTCGGTTGCCTTGACCGAGAAGAAGTCGGCAACGCCGGCCTGACCGTTCTTGATGCTGTTGTACACGCCGCGCAGCGTGGCGATTTCCTCGGGCAGGATCTCGTCGAGGCTCTTGTTCAGGTAGGCGCGCAGGTGCTTTTCGGTGACGCCTTGCTGTGCGAAGGCATCGACCAGGGCGCGAACTCGGTCAGCCAGCGGGAGGCTGGTGTCTCCGGCAAGGGTTTTGCGGCACTGATTGACAGCGGCTTCGACAAGATCGGGCGGCAGAATCGCCAGCAGCCTGGCGCGCAGTCGGCGACCACCCATGTTCGCAGTGATCTCGTAGATGTCGCGCTCCTCGGTCAGCACTTGCGCGCCGCCTTTCTTGTCTCGCAGGTGGCGAACGGTGAACTTCTGCGACGAATAGGTGTTCGTCTCCAAGTCCCATGCGTAGGCCTCCATTTCGCTGTTGCCTTCCTGTCGGCTCAGCTCGCGCACGCCGTATTCGATGTTCCCCCAGCAGCGGGCCAGTTCCTCGGCAAGGCGAATGGACGGGCCAGAAACAGTCTGGCCACCGCGCGGGTATGCGTACTCGCCGGACGCTGCCAGGGTAGGGCGGCTGCAGGACGACATAATCTTGCTGTAGGCCAGCGCCTCGTCACGCGGGAAGCGCTTGGCCAGCAGCAGCTTGCCCTGTGCCTCAGTGACTGCGCGGCTCTGCTCGATGTTGACCGTGCCGTGGTTGACGTGTGCAGCAATGCCCTTGGGCGCGAACGGGTTGATGGGTTCGGTGCTCATATGCGCTCCTTCGCCCAATAGGGCAGGGATAGGGTTTCGATGGATGGCCACTCATTGGCGGCGAGGCATTCGGCATAGGTGGCGAGGTCTTTGCGGTAGGCCTGTCGGCCCGCCTCCTTCGTCTCGCCGTCCATGGTGAACAGGCGCACCGGGTACTTGCCGCAGTCTATGCTGGTGCTGACCACCAGAAACACGAAGCCAGCCGGCTGTTCGCCAAAGTGAGCGGCATAGCCGTCGCTGTAGAAGGCGTCCTGCACGTGGTAGCGGTATTCGTGGAAGTAGCGGACGAAGCGCGCCATGTCGGCGGTGGTCTTGAGATCGACCAGCCAGCCCAGCTCAGGGATCGTCTTGTCTGGCCGGCAGCGGCATAGCACGTCATGGCCTTGGTCGCGCCAGTAGATGCTCGACTCCACGTCGCCGGCTGACTCCAGCAGCCAGCGGGCGTGCGGGTGGGCCATGGCGCTTTCGCGGATCAGCTGCAGCTGCTTGCCCTGGTCGGCGGTGAGCACTGTCACGCCCTCAGCCAGATCAGCCTCGAACGCCTCCCATGCCTCTTTCCCGGCCTTGGTGTTGCGTGGCGCATTGGCAGGGCCGATGGCGTACTCAGCCTTGAAGCGCTCAGGTTCCAGCAGGTAGGCATGGGTCGCATCGCCGAAGTCGAGCGCCTTGGACTTGTCCGGGTCTTCCGGCGCGGCCTTGTTCCAGAGGTACAGGGCTGGCGCCTTGGCGATCAGGTCGAGCTGCGACTTGGACACGCCTTCGCCGCTGTGGTACGCCTCATTGCTGAGGTCACGGTAGTAGCCGGGGTGCATGATTGCTCCAGGCTGCGCCACGCGCAGCTATGAGTAGACGGTTAGATGTAGCGGCCGGGGAAACGCACGCGATCAAGATCGTCATGAGCTTTTTGCAGGCGCTCTTTGGTGCTGGCCAATTCGCGCTTGAGCGCATTGATTTCCTGCGCTGCAATTTCGCTGCTTGCTTCTGCAATGCGTCGAGCTGCCACGTCTAGCGGCAGATAGACATTCACGTCGGTTCCGCATAGGCGAGATCCGCAGCGAGCGTTCTCGGTGAAGCCGTCAATGATCTGGTCGGCCACGTGCTTGATCACAGCGTCCTCGCAAGACAGTCGCTCGACCAGAAACATCTTGTCCTCGTCGGACATGGCGTCGAGCAGAAGCTCGGTATCAATGACGAGCTTCCCGTCTTCAAACTTGAATTCGACTGACATAGCTTCGCCCTCCAGGGCGCTGGCGGTGTTGAATATGGGAGCCCTTAACGCGGGCTACTCGGCGCGATCACGGACGCAAGGGTTTCGCTTGGAGGTGCTACCCGCTCGCGCTGCCGGTGTTAACTCACGGGCACTGCCGGCTGATCCCGGCCAGGCTATCCGGGCTACCGGCCCTCCTGGCGAGGGTGATGTGAATGGTTATCCAGCAATCCAATCAACAGCGCCCAATGCGCCGATGAGTACAGTGAAGAAGCAGAAGCCGGAGAATGCGCCGCGATAGATGGCGCAGCGATGGGCGCGCTGGCGGCGGGTCATGGCTTCACCATCTCGGCCAACGCCGACGCGAAAATCCATATACAGCCCAGGAAGCAGGCCACAAAAAAGCCCGCTTTGATCATCTCGGCGGGCTTCGGTAGGCGGATGGTTATGGTCATGGCGTGCGCTCCATGGCGGCGTCGATTGCAGCGTCAAAGCGCTCGTCTTTGGCTAACTCGAGCGAGCCATAGTAGGAGTCCATGTCGATGACAGCAGACAGTGGAAGCCCGTCGGCGCGGATCTTTCGATACCGCTTCGCATCCTCCTCTGCCGCCCTGAGTCGGGCGATAAGGCCGCGCAGCTCGCCGATATCGATCTGGGCAGCTTCATTCTCATCAAATCCTGGCTGTTTGGCGTAGAAAGCCAGATCCGCAAAAACCTCATCACTTATCGATTGCACCAATGGCGTGGTCATGCCGTCATCCTCAAATACTCTGTGTCGATAATGCGCTGGCGCTGCTTGTTTGCTGCATGCCGCGCTTTCTCTATCAAACAATCCCGCACGGCCTCGCAATACTGGCGCTGATAGTGCCCATCGTTGATATAGCCAACCAACGCGCCTAGTTCGATCATGGGCGCAGGACTGATGCCCAGCTTGCGGATCGCTAACCGGGCTTCGCGTTCGTGTTCGGTCATGACGCGCTCCTTGCTTTGGCGGCGGCTGCGCGGGCGTAGGCAATAAGATTCAACTCGACTTCATGCTTAGGCAGGCCGTCTGCATCATGCTCGCTGCCGTAGACTTCAAGCATTCCGTCCAGCGCCTCCAGCAGGTCAGGCGCGGCGGCGATCAGAGCGGCATTGGCCATCACTTCGCTTACAGGCATGTCCTCTTCCTCGTCGTCCTGATTTGTGCAGGACCATGGGTTTATCGTGGCGATGTTCCATCCGTCACGATCAGAGGCTTTAGATCCGTGGGCATTGGTCGCGCCCAGCTTTGTGAATACATGCTGGCCGACGACTTCCCAAGGTCCAGGCGTATGCTCACTCATAGTCATCATCTCCCCGCGATTCCGCATACGCCTGAGCCAGCGGCCTAACCAGGCCTTCAGCCATGCTCCGGGCTTCGTCTTTACTGACCAGCAGCCGAAGGGCGCCGGATGCTTTGTCGATATCGCCCGCCAGGACGTTGCGCAGTACCTGACCCAGCGCGCCGTCGTAGTCGTGGCCTGCGCTGTATTTGGCGGCTACGCGCTCTGCCAGGGCGTCTTCAAGCTGTGAGACCTGCTCGGTCACGCGCTTGCCTGCGACATACAGCGTGTCTTCGATCAGGTCATCGACTGCGCCAGCCAGCCAGTTCTGGCCCTCGGTGGTGTCGATGAACTTCGTGTCGCACTCCGGCTCGGCGTTGTCGTAGCGCTGCTGGCAGATGCGCAATGCGTTGATCATGGGTGACTCCTGCCCCGTGTGCTGCGGGCGTAAAAAAGCCCCGGTGTGAGCGGGGCAGGTGCTGATGAAGGAGTTGATGCGGGGAACGCATCGGGGAGTGATCTGGCCAGGCGCGACACTGGCGGTGGCATCGGTGCGCTTCTCGGGTGATTGCCGCATTCGCGGTGACTGTGCCGATGCCCGGAACTTCAGCAGCCTGAGCCGCCCACATGCGCGCTTGTTCCCGCGCTTCCCGCGTGTTCCAGGGCCGGAGCCCAGCTTCCACGCCTCAGATCACTCTCCGATCCGCCCTCGCGGGTGGACGGCCTGCATTCGGCGCCGTGCAGGTCGGCATTTGATCAGTACGGTTTAGGAGCCTTGCCCTGGTCTTGCAGGCTTTTGACATGGAAAAGCTCGGAAAGGATCTGATCCATTACCTTTGCCATTTGGTTGCGCATGCCGTCCTTAAGCGTGGCGGTAACATTTACGGCTGCACCTCTAACGTGCGCCGTGAAGTCCTCGGCGCAGATTTGCGTCATCAGGTACTCGGCCCGCGATACGGAGTTGTAGCCGCCGTCCGCTTTCCCTGTGCGAGCATCGACTTTCGCAGACCAGTAATTGGTTACGGTCTTCTCAAGCTCTTTGCGCATCGTTGTCGGCTCGCCTTCCGGCTGCCCCCATGCGGTTACGCGCTGATATTCGTGGTTGAACAGATTGAGTACCGCTTCATCAATCTGCTGATGAATTTGTGCGTTGACTCGCTCTGCGAAAATCTTATCCAGGCGCTCCTTGACCCCGGCCCTAACCATGCTGGATAGGTCGTCGTCGTAGCGCAGGATTTCATTGGCGGCCTTATCGACAATGGCTGCTTTCAGGTCTTCTTCGTTGATGTTGAGCATGATCGTTCCTCGATATGTGGATTCGTTCACCGGGCTACCGGCGCCCCGCGAGAGGGCGGGGTGTTAGGCGTGCATGCGAACCGTGATGCAGCCGTTGCTGGCTCGCATCACGCCCCAGCGCTTGAGCAAAACGGCAGGGCCGAACTTCTTGCTGGCTGCGCGCTTCACCTGATCGGCTACCGATTGCAGGCTTTCGCCTTCATCTGCTATGGCCAGCCACTGCAGGCTTTTGCCGTCACTCAGGTGTGACTCGATGTTGAACTGAGCCATCGTGATTCCTCCCGGTTGATTCCAGAGCACCCTGTCTCCAAGGTGCTCCAGCAATTCTTCGGTGTTGCGTGTTCCTGGCCTCCGTTACTGGCCACGGTGGGCTGGGCTGCCTTTCGGCGTTTCGGGGGAGCTGAACTCCCAACAGTCGGCCACGCTGGTGTGGCTGCCGACTCTCTGCTTTTGGCGCTTTACGCTGCACGCCCGGGGTGAGGCATCCCCTCTGAACTGTTGAGGCCAGTTCATCGCTGCCTGTGACGCTGGGCTTTTCAGGCCCTGACGCGGTGCTGCTGCGTCGATGGGTGAACTATGAACCTTGTGTTCACATTGGTCAAGAACCAAAAGTACATATTTTTCCGATGGGCGAACGAAAACGCACCGAGGCCACGCCGAGGTCCTTTTGAGGGAATCAGGAATCAGGAATCAGGAATCAGGAATCAGCCGGGCTCGACATGGCCTAGGACATGCCTAGGCCCGTACATTGCCTGGAAGGTGCGGATTAGAGCGGGGAGGGGATACAAAAAGCCCCGCTAGGTGCGGGGCTGGGTTTACTGCTGAGATGCTGCGGGCGGCGCAGTCTGTTGCGACCTGATTTGTTCTAGCAGTTGCCGATTTTCGATTGATTGCTGACGCGCTTCTTGGATCAGTAGAGTGGTCTCTCGGCCGGTGTCGTAAGTGCTTGCGCCATAACCGAGAACGCCAATCAACACTCCCGCGATAGCAAGAGTGGAAGCGATGGCAGTGGTAATCACCACGCCCTTAATGCCTTTCACGCTAGAGATGTCTTTCTCGATCAGATCAAGGCGATGATTGATGCCCATCATTGAGTCAGCCATTGACTGCGTAAAATCTCGCAAGCGAGCGTCTACCTTAAGATTCTGATTCTCAAGATGGGCGTGCAGTTCGTCGCGGGTCATGTCGTTCATTTCTCGATGATCTGCCTGGCGCGCCCGAGTGTCAACATCGGAAAACAGGTGCCCAAATTCCAGATTTCGGCGGTAGTCCTCGCTCTTCTTGTCGAAATCCATCGCGTTACTCTTCATCCACCTGAACCTTTCGCGGCGCTTCTTTGGGCGACAGCAGCGGGCCGGCATCCTCCGCAAATGCCTCCCACACGTCGACCATGCTGTTGTGATAACGAAGCCCGTCCTTCCTCATCTTTTCCGCTTGATCCAGTATTTGCTGTGCCGCTTCTTCATCTCCAGCCGCACGGCAGCGGGCAACCTCCCTGCCAGCAGCCATAGCGGCAAGCCCGCCGATGCTGACCGCGTACTGCGCCAGATGGCGGACGCTATCCATAAGCGCCAAGTTAAACTCTTGCTGACTCGTTGGCTGCGGCTTGCCTGCTTTTTCCTGGTCTTCGCTCATATCAAACCCTAACCTTGCTCGGCGCCACGATGTGGCCGCTCATGCCATTGCTCCGCCGCGCCAGATCACTCTGCCGATGATAGGCACATCGTGCATTGATGCCGGAGAGACTTCTTCGTCCGGGTAGCGCGCCTTGTCCGGGTTATCGCTGCGAATCAGCCAGCTGCCAGATATCTGCTGAGCCATGCGCTTGATGCTGAGGCTGCCGTCTGGGCGCCGTATCGCATACACCTGGCGGTCTCGCGGCTCCGTGTCGGAGCTGTCGAACAGCACCACGTCACCCTCGAAAATGTAGGGCTCCATGCTGCTGCCAGTGGCGTAGATGACGAACAGATGCTGAGGCTTGGCGCCCATGCGGCGTAGCCAGTCGCGCTTGAAGGCAAGGCCGCCATTCACCTCGACGTGCTCATTGAGCGCGCCGTCTCCGCAGGCGCCGCGGGCGTCGTACTGAGGGATCAGCGCGTAATCTTCGGAGCTGGGGGATTGGCCTGCGTTTGGCGAGGCAGGCGGGTCGCCCGCTAAACGCATTGGTCCTTCGCCGTACTGAAGCCATTCGATGCGGACTTTCAGTGCGGACGCTATAGCTTTCATGTTCTCGCGGCCAGGCATCGTCTCGGCATTGAGCCATTTGCTCGCGGCTTTCGCTGTCTTGCGCGTAATTTCGGCAAGGCGAGCGCCGGCGCCCCACGCAGGAATTCCCATTTCTGAAAGGGCTTTCTTGAGGCGGTTGGCGAATTCGGTGCGTAAGTCTTGTGATTGAACCATTCGTTCATGTTCGCACTTGCTTGCATGAACATTCAGTTCCGACTTAACATGTACCGCAAGTACAGAATTCACAGCCGGAGGCCTCCATGAGCGCTCTAAAGGAATCGATCGATAAGGTCGGCGGGGTCACCAAGGCCTCCGTAATTTGCGGCGTAAGCCAGCGAGCTATTTACAAATGGCTGGCAGCTGCTGCTCTGCCGCGCACCGAATACACGGGCGAGACCTGTTACGCCCAAATACTTGCAGAAGCATCTGGTGGCGAGTTCACGGCTGAATGGCTGCTCGCCGAGTCAAGCCCCAAGAAAACTGCCGCATAAGGAAATCGACCATGTATCACGACCCCAAACATCTTCGTGACCACATCACGAAGGTTCGCCTCGACGAGGACACCGACGAGCTTCTTCAGTCGTTGGCGAAATTTCATCGCACCCAGAAAGCCGTACTGGCTCGCGAGCTGTTGGAAGCCAGCCTGCGGGACATGCTTTCGCGTCTTGAGGATACCGAAGCAGAGCAGACGGCCTGAAGGCCTTAAAGGGGGCCTCGTGGCTGATCAAGAAGTTGCTCTCGATGAGCGCTACCAGCGCGCATTGCATGAGCTAGCAAGGCAGGAATGCAAGTCGCCAGAAGACCTGGGCGGCGAGCTGATCAGGGATCAACTGCGGAAGATCACTGAGCCGAAAGGCAATACCGGAAAGGTGCAGCCGTTTCGGAGGAGGGGAGGCCCTGAAAAGGTGCCGAAAAATGACAGGCAATAAAAAACCCAGGATTGCGGCCTGGGTTCTTCAACAACGAACTAAATCTGAGGGCTCAATAATGCCTAATCTGATTACCACTGGCAATACCTTGACCATGAGCAGCCGTGAGATTGCTGAACTGGTCGGCTCGCGTCATGACAGCGTAAAGCGAACCATGGACACGCTGTCAGACAAGGGCTTGATAGCGATTACACAGTCTGTGGAACCGACCATTGGCGGCGGAAAGCCTGCCACTGTGTACCTGGTAGGGAAGCGTGATAGCTACATTGTGGTTGCCCAGCTCTGCCCAGAGTTTACCGCCAGGCTTGTCGATCGCTGGCAGGAGCTTGAAGAGGCGGCGAGCGTGCCATCCATCCCTCAATCCCTTCCCGAGGCGCTTCGCCTTGCAGCCGATCTGGCTGAGCAAAACAGCCACTTGCAGCTTGTTGTGAATGAGCAGGCGCCAAAGGTAGAGGCCCTCAATAGGATCGCAAACGCCGACGGCTCGCTTTGCATCACCGATGCGGCCAAGTCGCTACAGATCAAGCGCAAAGATCTCATCCAGATCATGCAAGAGCGGAAGTGGATATATCGCCGCACTGGCTCGACCCACTACGTCGCCTATCAGGACAAGATCCAGTCCGGCGTCATGGAGCACAAGTACGCCACTGTCGAGCGTGCTGACGGCACTGAAAAGACAACAGAGCAGGCACGTATCACTCCGAAAGGGCTGGTTCGTTTGGCTGACATCATTCGGGAGGTCGCATGATGGCCCGGTCACGAAATATCAAGCCGGGGTTCTTCCAGAACGAAGAACTACAAGAGCTGGACTTCGCCACTCGCCTGTTCTTTATCGGCCTCTGGACTGAAGCCGACAAGGAAGGTCGTCTCGAAGACCGCCCGAAGAAGCTGAAGAACGCACTCTTTCCGGCTGACGACGTGGAAGTCGAGCAGATGCTGGACGGCCTGGCCGCATACGGATTCATCAGCCGCTATGAGCGCGCCGGCAAGAAGATCATCCAGATCGTGAAGTGGGCCAAGCACCAGAACCCGCACCGCCGCGAAGCGCCGAGCACGTTGCCTGCCGAGACCGATGAGGTCGCAGAGGAAGAGCAGCAGGCCGAATCAGGGCCTCAAAAGGCTGACACCGAAGCGGCCTTCGAAACCTTCTGGAAGCTGTACCCGCGCAAGACCGCCAAGGACAACGCCCGCAAGGCCTTCGCGAAGATCAACCCCGATGCCGAGCTGCTGGCTCAGATCCTTGAGTCTCTGGCCAAGCACTGCACCTGCCAGGGCTGGCTGAAGGACGACGGGCAGTTCATCCCGCACGCGGCCACCTGGCTCAACGGGAAGCGCTGGAACGATGAGGTGAAGCCGGCTGCCAATGTGCACCACTTCCCCGGCGCGTCGCGTCACATCGGGTTTGAGCAGCGCGACTACAGCGCCGGCCTGATTGAGCGGGAGGATGGCACCAATGGCTTCTAGCGCATTGAACCTTACCGTCGCTCCGCTGGAAGCCAAGTTCGGCATCGTCTCCAAAGAGCTGGCCGTCTGCGCTGAGCACGGCGAATACGCGGCGATCATCAGCAAGCACAAGGAAGGCCCCAGCGGATGCCCGGTGTGTGCCGAGATCCGCCAGCGCGAGCAGGACGCCGAACGCCTTGAGCAGGAGCGCGCCAAGAACGCAGCCGATCGCTTGGCCAACAAGCTCGGCGCTGCACTGATCCCGTCCCGCTTCCGCGACCGTTCGTTCGATGGCTACATCGCCACCGAGCCAAAGCAGGTCAAGGCGCTGACCATCTGCCGCGAGTATGCCGAGAACTTCCGCGAGCACTTCGAGGCGGGCCGCTGCCTTCTGCTGCTGGGCAACGTCGGCACGGGGAAGACGCACCTGGCCACTGCTATCGCCAACCACATCATGCGCACGACGACCGCCACGGCCGTCTACCGCACCGTGGGCGGCATCCTGCAGCACATCAAGGGCAGCTACGACCGCGAGAGCGAGTACAGCGAGGGCGAGGCATTCGCTGCATACACCAAGCCGAGCTTGCTGATCATCGACGAAGTTGGCGCGACCAAGCCGACCGAGTTCGAGCTGGCCAGCCTGTTCAACATCATTAACACCCGCTATGAGGAGCAGCTGCCAACCGTCGTCATCTCCAACCTGCCAGCTGGCGAACTGTCCGGCGCCCTTGGTGAGCGTTGCGTTGACCGGCTGCGCGAAGGTGGCGGTATCGCTGTCGGCTTCGACTGGAAGTCCGCGCGCTCAAAGGTGCCGGCATGAACAAGCGCGTATTCAAGCTGCTGGAGCGAGTGTTCCAGGCAGAGATAGCGGGCGAACTGCCTTACCAGACCAAAGCAAAGCTGGCGAAGGAGTTGGAAGAGTTCGGTTACCTCCAGTTTGGCAGCGAGAAATGGGTCGTGTCACTGTCTCCGGCTATTACCTTACCCATGAAGGGCGATTCGCTTACTGCCAGAACTGCGTCGACAGCGAGGTGCCGGCATGAACCGCTCCCGCTCAATGACCCTTCCCCGGCGAGTAATCGTCGACCAGCTCAGGGCCGATGGCTTCGTAGTGGATCAGGAAGAAAACACCGTCGTGCGCATGAAGCGCGGCAACGACTACCGACTTGTGCAGATGAATGGCGTGGTAAAGCGCGCATTGGGGGCGAAGCGATGAGCAAGTACGACGGATTGAAGCGGTATCTGGAAGTGATGACTGGCCCGGCCCTCGTTGACTCCGCAGAAATCCTCGAACTGATCGCGGAGAACGAGAGGCTGTCATCCGAAAATAAACAGCGTGAACTCTGCGAAGCGAAGCTAATCGCTGGAGGCGACAGCCTTAATCGCGAGGCGGACAGCCTCTTGGCTCGCTTGCTGGCGGTCATTGCGGAGCGCAACCAGCTGCGCGAGCTACTGATGCGGCTGGTTGACCTGCAGAATAGCGGTCGAGGCCCGATCCGCAGCTATGAGTTGTGGAATGACGTTGTTAACGAGGCCCGTCCGCTGCTCGGCTTGGAGGTGCGCCATGTCTGACGTGAAGAAGGCCGAGCTGCGCAGGCTGGCTGAGGCGGCAGCGCACAAGGACTGGTACGCAGGAAACGCATACGACAAGCCGTTCATCCTCAATTACCAGATCATCACCGATACGCCTGACGGCAAGTACGTGCTGCTGGATGGAAATCACCACTTCCGTGCTGACTGTGTTGCTAACGTGGCGTTCGTTGGCGCGGCCAATCCGTCCGCCGTCATCTCCCTGCTGGATGAGTGCGACAAGCTCCAAGCTGACACCTCAAGCATGCGCGGCAGCCTCAAGTCATATGCGGAAAACATGAAGAAGCAGGTGAAGCTGAACACCAGACTTCAGCGCGAGCGCGACGCTGCTTTGGCTGAGCTTGAGGCGCTGCGCATTCAGGTGAGCACATTAACCGAATGGTACTCAAACGCCCTTGACGTGATCAGTGAGGTAACTGCGGCTATCCCCGGCGTGACTTACATGGATACGCCAGACGGTGGTGATGTTTCGATCCCGGAACAGATTCGGCGCATGGCAAAGGATGCGGGGCGGTATCGCTGGCTGCGCATGGCCGACTGGTGGAGCAGTTCGCTATGCGTAATTCGCAGCCCAAAGAAACAGGCCAAGCCGGGGACAGATTGCCCTAGCCGTGATCGTCTGGATTCGGCAATCGACGAAGCCATGTCGCAGGAGGCCCCCAATGCCTGACCTCTACGACTACGCCTTCCGCGCCCTGTGCTGGGTATGGGCTATCGGTGGCTGCGCTTATCTGGAGTTCTGCGTGCGGATCGTGCGGGGAGGGGAGCATGGCTGAGAAAATCCGCCTGAACCAGCTCAGCGACCTGGCCATTCTGCAAGCCGAGATCCGCAAGAAGGGCTTTCCCTGCAACGTCACCATTACCGGAGCCGGCCGCAGCCTTCCGCAGAACGCCCTGTTCCACAAGTGGTGCGAAGAGATCGCGCAGTTCTTCGTCCGCATGGGTAAAACGACCTTCGCCACTGGCGCCGCGATGAACGCAGAGAACGTCAAGCGCAACCTGAAGCAGACGTTCCTGGGCGAAGAGACCGTGCGCGACATCAACCTCAAGACGGGCGAGATCACCGAGCGCTACGAGCTGCGTCACACCAGCCAGCTCGACAAGGGCGAGATGCACTCGTTCATGACCTGCATCGACAACTGGGCGACCGAGCACGGCATTTACCTGCCGCACCCGGAGGATTCCGAGTACATGCGGATGAAGATCGAGTTCGGGGAGGCAGCATGAGCCGAATAGTCAGCAAAAAACTGCGCGACTCGGCTCGCGGCCAGTCCTGCACGCTTCGCCTGCCTGGCGTCTGCAACTTCGACCCGGAGACAACCGTCCTTGCCCATCTGCCGTGCGGGCAAAAGGGCATGGGCATGAAAGGCCCGGACATGATCGCAGTATTTGCCTGCTCGGCCTGC
>Ga0114984_1000160_pt1 | contig 26797 bp, 15 predicted proteins | sample Shrwel1BS1Day1_FD_96987 | JGI IMG/M metagenome (GOLD analysis project Ga0114984, IMG submission 96987) | Subsurface microbial communities from deep shales in Ohio, USA - Utica-3 well 1 S-1-Day1 | ecosystem: Environmental > Aquatic > Deep subsurface > Shale gas/oil reservoir > Produced water/Flow...
CGGAAGCGCAGGTGCGGTCGAGGGCTCTCACCCAGGCCACACAATCAAACAAGCGACTTTCACGTCGCACCCACATGTAGCTGTCGAAACTGCCTTCCGTGACATACCGGAAGACTTCCACTTCCTCGCACTCGTTGCCCTGGCGCAGGATGCGCCCCTCGCGCTGCTCGACGTCGCAGGGACGCCAAGGCGCATCGAGGTGATGCAGGGCCGTGAGCCGCGTCTGCACATTGGTCCCCACCCCCATCTTGGCAGTGGAGCCCAGCAACACCCGAACCCGGCCCTCGCGCACCGCCTTGAACAGCGTCGCCTTCTGGACATCGGTCTCGGCATCATGGACGAAGGCGATCTCCTTTTCGGGGATGCCCGCACCGATCAGCCGGTCCCGCAGGTCGTCGTAGACGCTGAAGCTCTTGCCGCCCTTGGGGGACGACAAGTCACAGAACACCAACTGGGCGCCGCGGAAGTCCGTCGTGCGTTGCCAGATGGCGTGAACCTCCCGCAGGCAGGCGGCCACCTTGCCGTTTTCATCGAAACGCGCCAGCGGCGCCACCAGCCGGAAATCCAGCGCGGCCTTGCGGCCGTCGGTGGTGATCGCCAGCATGTTGTCTTCGTTCGGCTTGACGTCGCCGTTGCGGATGGCTTCCGCCCGCTGGACCAGCGTCTGCACGAAGGCTTTCAGCGACCGGCTCGCCGGGCAGGCGACGATGCGCGGCTTGCCGCCGCGCAGCTTCGGCACCGGCAGATCCAGCATCTCCGCCGTGCGGATATCGGCGACTTCGCCGAACACCGCCATCAGTTCGGGCACGTTGATGAACCGGGCGAAGCGCGTGTGCATCCGATAGCCGCTGCCGTCCGGCGCGATCGCCAACGCCGTGACGCTCTCGCCGAAGGTGGCGGCCCAGGCGTCGAACTGCTGCAGCCCGAGCTCCTCCAGCCGATTGGGCTGCAGGTAGCGCATCATGGTGTGGATCTCGGCCATGGTGTTGGCCACCGGCGTCGCCGTCGAAAACACTACGCCGCGCTGCGCATGCCCATGGAGTTGCATCGTGTAGCGCGTCTTCAGGAACAGATCGAAGGCGCGCTCCGAACTGGTCAGCGGCAGGCCGGCCACCCGCGTCATCTTGGTGAACCGGTAGAGGTTCTTGTGCAGGTGGGCTTCGTCCACGAACAGGGCGTCGATACCCAGCAACTCCCAACTGAGCAGGTCGTCCTTCTTCTGGTCGGCCGACAGCTTCTCCAGCCGCGCCGCCCAGTTCTTCTTCATCGCCTCGAGTTGCTTGACGATCCGGTTGGACCGGTCGTTGCTCTTCTCGGCGCGTACCGCCATCTCTATTTCATGGATGATCTCCTTGATGAATCGCTCGCTGAATCGCGGCGACATCCTGATGCGCTCGAAGCTCGAGTGCGTGATGACCACCGCGTCCCAATCGCCCGTGGCGATGCGCGACACCAGCTCGCGCCGGCGGTCGCCTTCCAGGTCCTCCTTGCTTGCCATCAGCACCGAGGCGTTTGGATAGAGTCGGACGAATTCCGCCGTGTACTGGGCCAGCATGTGGTTGGGGACCACATGGCAAGGCTTGTTGACGAAACCCAGCCGCCGCAACTCCATGCTGGCGATGACGCACACCGCCGTCTTGCCGGCACCGACTACATGGAAGAGGCCGGTGTTGCCGGACTGCACGATGCGCCACACCGAATCCAGCTGGTGCGGATGCAGCACGAAGCAGCGGGAGAATCCCGGCAGCTTCAGGTGCGAGCCATCGAAGCGCCTCGGCCGCGTGGCGTTGAACAGGTCGTTGTAGATCCTGCACAGCTTCTCGCGGCGTTCGGTCTCTTCGAAGGCCCAGACGGCGAACCGCTCTTTGATCAGGCCCAGCTTCTCCCGCGCCGCCAGCGTCTCGTCGGGATTGACGAAGTACTTGTCGGTCAGGGGGTCGCGGTCGCGCACGGTGGGCACCTGCACATTGAGCGCGCACTGCACGAGCTCGATCGCGTTCATGCGCGAGGTGCCGAATTCCTGGGTCACCTTCACGTTCTGCAGCGCTTCCCACTCGCCGTACTTCACCGACCAGGCGCCGGCTTCGGCCGAGTAGCCCACCTGGCAGTCCTTGAGTTCCAGGACCTGCTGGATGAACGCCTCGACGTCGAGGGCCGGAATCCACACCGCGCCCAGGCGCGGCTCGATGGCCGCCGGCGGCAGGTCTTCCGGTTGCACCTGTTCCAGCGCGTCGATGTTGCGCTGGTAGGTACGCCCGGATAGCACCGCCTGCTTGAGCTTCGCTTTCACGTTGCCCGACAGGTAGTCGTCGGCGGTCTTCCACTCCCCGTCGGCCGGGTCGAGGAAAACCTGCCCCGCTCCGGCCAGTGCCTCCAGCACCGCAGCTTCGGGTGCCCCAAGCAGTTCGGCCATGTAGGCCGGATCGACCTGGCCACGCCATTGGATGGACGCCGCCAGTGCTTCGGCCGGCTCGCCCGCCGTGCTCGGTTCGACGACCCGGGTCAGCGTGCGCCGGGTGAACAGCGCAGCCTTGCGGGCTGTGTCGGCCTCTTCGTCGTAATGCTCCAGCGACAGCAACAGCGGATAGTCCGGGTCGCGTCGGAACGCCAGCGCATTGGCGCGCGTGGACAGGCAACCGTAGCGCGACACAAAGCGCTCGTAGGTCCCATTGAGCATGGCCCGCAGGTGACCCAGCCGGCCATCGCCGTCATCCGCCAACTGCGCATCGAGCAGGGCCCGGGCGTGGTCGCGGATGGCGCACAGGCCGGTGACGCGGGCCCGTTGCGTGGCATTGAGCCGGTCATGGACGTCGACCATCTCGCTGCCCTCGACCCGATGCACCCGCCCCTGGTGGAGACGGTAGCTGCCGGGACGGGCACCGGCCTCGGCCGGGACCGCCATCCGCAGCGGGGCTGCCTTGTGCGCCACCGGCCGGTAAGCATCGGCAGGCAGCAAGGTGATGCGCTCGGCCAGGGCCGCCTCCAGGTTGCCCTCGAACACGGCAACCGGTACTTCCTCGTAGCCATTGCTCTCGCGACGGATGCGACCGATGCAGAACTGCGGGTGCTCGGCGTACCAGGCGTTGATCGGCAGGTAGCGCTCGTAGCACTGGGGGTGCCGGAGACTGTCGGGCACCACACCCAGCTTCAGCCAGTCAGCGTCGACCGCCTCGGCCCGTTGCCGCTTCCGCAGGAACAGGATGTCGGTCTGCACTTCGGTCGAGGCGATACCGGCGAAGGTGCCCTTGGGGAGCCGGATGGCACCCAGCAGGTGAGCTTGGGCGGCGATGTACTCGCGCACCGCATCGTACTGGGCATCCATCGTGTGGCTGCTGGTGATGAAGCACACCAGCCCACCAGGGCGCACCAGGTCGAGGGCGCGGCCGAAGAAGTAGTTGTGGATGCTGAAACGGGCATAGGCCCGGTTGCTCACGTCGGCGACCTTGTACTTGCCGAAGGGGACGTTGCCGATCACCAGGTCGAACCAGTGGTCGGGCAGCGGTGTTTTCTCGAAAGGCGAAATCCGTACGTCCACGCCGCCGGGCGCGTAGAGCGCCTTGAGGATGCGGCCGGAAATCCGGTCGATTTCGACGGCCGTGACGCTGCTGCGCTCGGCCAGATTCCGCGGCATGGCGCCGATGAAGTGGCCGATGCCGGCGGAAGGCTCCAGGATGCGTCCGCCGGTGAAACCGAAGCGCTCCACCGCCTGCCATATTGCCTCGATCACGGGGACCTCGGTGTAGTGGCTGTTGTTGACGGAGGCGCGCGCCGATTCGTAGTCCTCAGCGGGAAGCAATTCCTGCAAGCGACGGGCGCGTTCGGCCCAGGCGCTGTCTGTGGCTTCGAGATTGAAGCTGGCGGGCAGGCCGCCCCAGCCGGTGTAGCGCCGAAGAACATGGCGTTCATCGGTACTGGCCGGCCGGCCTTCGGCTTCGATCTGGCGCAGAAGCGTGATCGCTGCCAGGTTGGCCTCGAACTTCGCGCTCGGGCCGGTCAGGTGCGCCAGGTCGGCGCGGGTCAGTTGCGGCCAGAGGATGCGCGGGGCGGCCTCGGTCGCGGTGGCCACCACCCGCCAGTTGGCGCGGACGGTGTCCACAAACTGCTCTTGCTCTACGTCGATCAGATTCTCGACGTCGATGACCTCGACCGGCTCGGCGGGCTCGCAAGAAACGGAAAGGCAAACCTGCTCTGCAGGGCGGGGCAGGGTCGGGGCCGCCGGGTCGAACCCGGGCAGCCACAGGGAAGGCGCGGTAGGACGGGCCATCGGTGTGTTCTCCAAGGAAAATGGGGAACACAACGCCCCATCGGGGAGGCGGGCTCCCCGGGTGGGATGGGCAAGAAAACGGTCGTGGACGACCGGTTGGCAAAGGCCAGACGTACGCGACTGCGCCGGCGTCATGGCGAAGCCGGCATATCGGGTACGAGGCGGCGAGCGCCAAGGGCTTGGAAACCAGCCGACGAGCGTCGGCTGGCGCAGGGCTCAGTTCAGCGTGGTGCGCGGAACCGGCGGCAGCGATGTGATGCTGTCAGTACCAACAAGGCGGGTAACGACCGCAACGCCCGAGGCGACTCGGGAGCGCTCGAACGAGCGCGCGTTGGCCGAAGCCAGATGCCCTAACAGTGTGCCGTCCGGCGACCGGCCGTGCGCACCGGTCGGCCATTCGCCTGCGAAATCCCTGGTGGAGCAGGTGGGTTGCGGGTGGCAATAGGTTGAGCAGCCATGGGCAACCAGCAGTGAGGGGATTGATGCGCGTCCAATCCGGTGATGGCCAACGACACCGGCATTTTGTGCGGCACGCGGTCGAGGATCCGACTACCGGTCGCTTTCCCGTTCATTGATGGCGATGGGAACGCATGCTGAAGCGGTCTGTCGGTCGCCCGCGTTCGCCTGCGCAGACCGCGCCGGTGGAACGCTCAGGCGGACCATCGCCTTGCCTTGCTGCTTCGCATCGAGCAAGGCGGCATCGGCACGTTCCAACACCTGCCCCAGCGATTCAGCCGCATGAAGTTCGGCGACCCCAGCAGAGAACCGCAGCGGCACGGTGCCACCCGGGACGGCCAGGGGCGATCCGGCGAGTGCCTGCTGCAGGCGTTCCAGCAGTAGGCACGCATCGTCGCCGCTGCAGTTCATCAGGATCAGGGCGAACTCGTCGCCGCCCAGTCGTGCGATGGTGTCGGCGGGGCGCAGATGCCGGCGCAGCGTGGCGGCGAAGTGAACCAGCGCGGCGTCGCCGACCGGATGGCCGTGCCGGTCGTTGATGGCCTTGAAGCCATCCAGGTCGATCATTGCGAAGCAGGCCGACATCGACATCGGGCGGTTGCCGGCCCACCGGTCGCAGGCGCGCCGGAATCCGCGACGGTTCAGGAGCGGAGTGAGATCGTCTTGGTGGAGCAGGTGCTGGGCCTGTTCCAGCGCCCGCTCCAGGCCCGCGATGCGCTGCATGACGGCCGAGCGCCGATGTCGCCGCTGGGAATTGGAATGCATGAAGGCCTGTGCGGGGTGCGGAAGAGGGCCTCAGCGTAGTGGTCGGCGGCAGGGGCGCCCAGCAGGAACGGCCGGTTTGGCGGCACCGTTTCGGGATCGGGCGCCACACCGGCGAGCCGATGGATCGAGTCGAATGCCATTTGACTTACACGGGCTCTGCCGTCCGTGTTTGCGCATCATTTCTGGCAACGACGCCCGGAGGCTTGAAGAGCGGGGTTCGGATGAGATTCTGAACCCATGGACATGTCACTCGGCATGTCTCCTTCAATCGTTCAGGAGCCTCCGCATGAAATTCACCAAAGCCGAAATCGACGCCATCATCGAAGCATCGCCCCGTACCTTCGCTCCCTTCAACAAGCTGGCCCTCTCGGAGGACTATCAGGCGCGCGCCGGTGGCAGTACCCCGAAGCTGAGCATCGCCGAACTCGCGGCCTCGATCAAGGAATGCGGCGTGTTGCAAAACCTCGTCGTCGTGCAGGGCGCACGCGGCCGCTACGAGGTCTGCGCGGGCGGTCGCCGGCTCGAAGCGCTGACCCTGCTGGTGGGCAACGGCGACCTCGCCGACAACTACCCCGTGCCCGTGCTGATCGTGCCGGCCGACCGGGCGCTGATCGCCAGCCTGTCGGAGAACGTCTTCCACATCCCCATGCATCCGGCCGACGAGTACATGGCCTTCGCCAAGCTGATCGCGCAAGGCAAGTCGGTCGAGGACGTGGCCGCTGCCTTCGGGGTCACGCCGTTGGTGGTCAAGCGCCGCATGAAACTCGCCACCGTCTCGCCCAAGCTGATGACGCTGTTCCGCGAAGACCAGATCGGCTTGGACTGCCTGATGGTGCTGGCCTCGGTGGACGATCACCAGAAGCAGGAGCAGACCTGGGCCGCGCTGCCGTCATGGAACCGCCGTCCCGACTACCTGCGCCAACTGCTGACTCAGGGCGAGATCGAGTCCGACTGCGATGCCGTCGCCAAGTACGTGACCCTCAAGGCCTATGAGAAGGCCGGCGGTGCGCTACGGCGCGACCTCTTCAGCGACGATGACAAGAAGGTCTACCTGCTCGATGCGGCCCTCCTGGAAAAGTTGGCGACCGACAAGCTGCAAAAGCGGGCCAAGCAGATCGCGGCCGAAGGCTGGAAATGGGTTGATGTCCGGGTCCGTTATGCCTTCGACGAGTACGTCAAGTACGGCGAACTGCGCAAGACGAAGCGCCAACCGGATGCCGAGGAAGCGGCCGCCCTGCAGGACCTGGATGGTCGCATCGCGGCGCTGCACGCGCAGATGGAAAGGCTGGCCGACGAAGACGGCAACGAGGAGGTCTTCTATCAGTTCGAAGGCGAAGCCGAAGGCCTGGAGGAACAACGTAAGGCGCTCGACGACGCCCTCAGCGTGTGGCCGGCCGACCTGATGGCCCAGGCCGGCTGCGTCGTTCATGTCGGCCACAACGGCGCCGTCGCGGTGAAGTACGGCCTGATCCGCCCCGAGGATCGCAGCGACATGGTCCAGGCCGCCCGCCAAGCCGCCGAAAACGGCACCGACGAACCGCTGGTGTCGCTGCCGTCGGCCAAGACCCGCCCGGTGCATTCCGAGAAGCTGGTGCGTTGTCTCACCGCCCACCGGGTCGCCGCCGTCCAGGCCGAACTGCTCGACCGTCCCGACGTGGCGCTGGCCGCGATCACCGCGCATCTGGCGCAGAAGATTTTCCGGGGCAACGACCTCTACTATTGCCGCTCGGAGAACGTCTTCGCCGTCAGCGCGACCGACAGCCAATCCGAACTGCGATCCGCCGCCGAGGACATGGAGACCAGTGCCGCCTGGGCGAAGCTTCAGGCCGAGCGCACCGCCTGGGTCGAGCGGCTGCCGGAGAACCAGGAGGACATCTTCCCGTGGCTGCTCGCCCAGGAGCAGGCGACGGTGCTGCGCCTGCTGACCTTCGTCGTCGCGGTCACGGTGACAGGTATCTACGGCACCGAGCCCGAGCGGCACAACAACGAGGCGTTGGCGCGTGCCTTGGGGCTGGACATGACTCAATGGTGGACGGCCACCGGTCCCTCGTACTTCAATCACGTCTCCAAGGCACGTGTCCTGGAGGTCGTCACCGAGGCGGTCGACGCCAATGCCGCCAGCCCGCTGGCCGCGCTCAAGAAGGATGCCGTGGTGATGGGGGCGGAACAGACGCTGGCGGGAACCGGCTGGTTGCCGACGGTGTTGCGGGTTCAGGCTCTGCCGACAGCAGGCGAGTGCTCAGAATCCTTACAAGGCGAAGAAGCAGAACCGGCAATGGCCGAGTAAGCCTCTGCAATGCAATACCGTTGGACCGATGCGGGAAGACACGAGGCGCAGGCGCGTTGCGCGGCACTCGCCCGCCTCGGTGGGTCTCAGCAAGGAGGGCATCCAGGCTTGGGAGGTGGGGGGCGGAGGGGGCAGTCCAAAGTCCAGCCAGCTTGAGTTACCTGGATTTGTGCCAAAAGAGTGCATATAATGTGCGTAAGAGTTGCAGTGCAGTAAATGCTTGCCGGAGAGACGCCATGCCAATGACCGCTGCCTATGCCCCTGCCTTGACCCACGGCTTCGAAGGCTTCCTGGATTTCCTGCGTGACCAGGAAGCCGGGCCGGCCGTGCTCTCGCCGAAGCGATTCAGCGACGTGTTGAGCATCGACCTCCAGACGCTTGCCGGGCAGGCCCATGTTCACCGCAACACCTTGAGCCGGGCGCCCGCCTCGGAGAGCGTGCAGCGCTTCATGCGCGAGGCCCTGCGCGTGCTGCGTGCCGCCAACGACCTGACCGGCGATGTCGGCCGGGCCATCTTCTGGTATCGCAACGAACCCCTGCCGCCCTTCAATTACAAGACGGCTGAGCAATTGGTCTCGGAAGGGCGGGCCGAGGATGTGCTGCGCTACGTGGAGTCCCTCGAGGCGGGCGCGGCGGGATGAAGTTGATCCGGCTGGCTGGCGTCACCGCCTATCGCCTGCATGTGCCGAAGTGGGCGGTTGCGCCGATGAGCGGCGCCGGGGCGGCCAAACACGGCGGGCGAGCCAATCGGCCGGGCGTCGAGGCGCTCTATCTGGCCCTCGATACCGAAACGGCGGTGCGGGAATACCAGCAGGTATCGAGCCTGCTCCCGCCGGGAACCCTGACCAGTTACCAACTGACGGTCGAGCCGGTGGCGGACTTCACCACCGGCTACGATGCCTCGGTGTGGCCACCGATCTGGGAGGATTTCTACTGCGACTGGCGAGAACTGTGGTTCAACCAGCGTATCGAGCCGCCAAGTTGGATCGTCGGAGACATGGTGATCGCGGCGGGGGGCAAGGGGATTCTTTTTCCGTCACAGGCGAGGGGGGGCGGCACCAATCTGGTCCTGTTCGTCAATGCGCTGACGGCGACGGATTTGCTCCAGGTCTACGATCCCGGCCGGTCCTTGCCGCAAAACCAGGACTCCTGGGCAAGGTGATCGTCGGCCATTGTTCTGCAGGCCGGAATAGAGTGAAGAAACCCATGCAGCAATCCCCTCAACAAGCGATTGAACGCTACCTTCGCAGCGGCGACCACGATGCACACTTCCGGCCATGGCCGGGAGACAACTACGTTGCCCAGGCCCAGTACGGGAGTGTCGCGCTGCGCCAAGCACTGATCTCGGCGGTCCGCCATCGAACGGCGCACGCCGAACTCCCTGCAGCCCTGCCCGAACTGGATGTCGTTGCCTTCACCCGCGGCAAAGTGGGCCCCATGGTGCGGGGATTGTTCCCGGTCCATGAACAGGAAGCCGTCCTCGACGTGCTCGGACGCTCGGTCGTCTTTCTCACGCCGGCCACCATCGACGCGGTGCTCGAGCAGACGCCATGGCTCAGTACCGCCTGGGACTTGGCGAACCTCTATCTCGCCGGCGTCGGCGCGGAATTGCTGGCTGACGACGCACCCAACCTATTTGGCCTCAGCGAAGGAATGACCTGCTACCTCTCGGCCGAGTACTTCGGGGCGCCGGGCCGCTTCGACGACTTCCTGGTCCATGAGGCAGCCCATATCTTTCACAACTGCAAGCGTCGCACGATCGGATTGCGCGAGACCCGGCGGCGTGAGTGGCTGCTGGAAATCGATTTCGCCAAGCGCGAGACTTTCGCTTATGCCTGCGAGACCTACAGCCGTATTCACGATCTCGGCCAGGGACTGCGGGCTCGGCAGGCATTGCTCGCGGAATACGCGCAGGGGCCGATGCCGGCGGACGACAGATTGGATGTGGACGAATACCTCGATATCCTGCGCGAAGCGGTCGCTGCCCGGAACGGCTGGAAACGCATCCTTGCACGGTGCTCGCCGTCCAAGGATGGGCATAGCCGCAGGTCATAGCCTTGACGCGCCAAATTTTCCTCGATTTACGACCAAGCTGCGCCCGCGGTCCGCAGTTCTTGAACGGTTTCTTTGGTCTTTCCACAATTCCGCATGCGGGAATGCCCGCAGTGACGAGCCGGTCCCGCAGGTCGCCATAGACACTGAACCCCTTGCCGCCCTTGGGGGACGATAGGTCGGAGCAGTCGAACGCATGTAATTCGCGCCGCCCAAGCGCACGCCCCGGTCAGCGAGCGACAGAAACCGGCAGGGCGTCGAAGTGCTGGAGCTGGTGAGATCACTCAAACTGCATGAGATTTGATGCGCAATTGCTTCTTAATATTGACTTCCTGCGGTAGGCTCTCTGTAGAGAAAGTGCGCGATTAACACCTATGTTGCGCGTCTCCAATGGCATGCGAATGAAAAAACTCGATATGGAGTGATGCCTATGTACTGGATTGAGAGGGGATGCATGATCAGGTTCATGGAATGGTGCAATGAGACCGAAGAGGTGGTATCAACGCACAAATTGCGTCGGCTGTCGGCCGATCCGGCAAAGCATGCTCAGGTTGTCGATACGCTCGCCGAGGCAGTTCCAGACTACTATGCAGACCCTGGCCGTATCGCGCAATTGCTCAAGAAGTTGGGTAAGGATGCGGCTGCGAACTATATCGAGCAAAAACTCCCGACCCAAGTCACTATCCGCTCCGGTGACCTGGGCGAAATTCTCTGCACTGCCTATGTGCATGAGGCAACGCCTTTCAACCTAGGCATCAAGCGCCTTCGCTGGAAGGACCATCGTAATATGTCGATGCGGGGCGAAGACGTATTGGCGTTCCGGCTGAGCGGCAAAAGCGGCTCCCTGAAAATACTCAAGGCCGAGGTCAAGAGCGCGGCCACCATGTCGAGCACCATCATCGGGAAGGCCAGGGAAGCGCTTTCGGCCAACAGCGGATTGCCGTCCCCCCACGCGATTTCGTTTGTTGCGGACCGATTGAACGAAGCCGGCGATACCGCTCTTGGCGATGCTTTGGATAAGGCCCAGCTCAAGGACGGCATCAAACCTGCCCAGGTCTCGCACATGCTGTTCACGTTTTCCGGGAATGACCCCTCGAAGCCCCTGAAGACAAACTTGCAAACCTATGCAGGATCGATACCGCAGCACTACGTTGCGCTGTGCGTGACAACGCATCAGGCCTTCATCAAGGAGGTTTTTGAGGCGGTGACTGCGTAATGGCGTCGACACTCGAAGAATTGCAAGCAAACATCGACTCGGCCATCACGCCGGGTTTCCGATACAAGCTGCTCGCTCGGGGACAATCTCGCGGAATGATCTGGCGTGATGGGGTATTGCCCGAAGGTGCGCCGAACTACGGTTCGGAACTGTCGGATGACCTCCTGTCCTATGGGTATTCACTGTTGCTTCACGGATTGCGATACACCGAGCTGGGCGGTGATGCCGATAGGGGGCGCTCGGCCTTCGCGGTTGCTGCCGAGGCCCTTGAAGCCGTAGCAGCAAAGGGCGTGGCCGACCCGGAGCGGGATTTTCATTGTCTCGTCGCTGCCGCTGCCTATCATCTGGGGCGCTTCTCGGCGCGAGCTTACTCGCTGCTGCACAAGGGGCTCACCGAAGCAAACTTGTCCACCGTGGAGAGAGGGCTGGTCAAGCTTATGCTTCGTGACCTCAATGGCCTCTCCCGGGACATCGAGGCTTGGTTCCATGCCGGCAAGGCGAATGATGATGCGCTTATCGCTGGGTTGTCCCGCATTCCTGAGGTGCCCGACGGCGAGGAATCAGGGGAGGAAGGAAATTCGGAAAACCGTGTTCTCGACGTCCTGATCGCGGCGTTGGAAGAGAACTTCATGGCAGCGCTAGCCATGAGCTTGCTGGCTCTGGAACGCGGAGAGGACGGCTTGCTGCCGCAGGTACGGGCGCGCCTCAAGAATGGTTTGGACGTTGCGGGCGAACTCAATTTGGTGTCCCAATGGTGGTGCCACAGGTTGGCCATCCACTTGCTGGACGGCCTGTGGGACGCCAGCTTCCACAAGATATTGCCCCTTGAGGGGCCGCCGGGAGTCGATATCGGTGACTGGGCACAGCTTCGCAAGCTTTTCATAGGCTCGCTGTATCGCAGGAGCAAGGCAGAGATCGACTTGTGGCCGTCGCAGTTCCTGGCGGCACGACGGGCGCTCGACTTCGATGCCAACTTGGTGCTGTCCCTGCCGACAAGTGCGGGCAAGACACGTATTGCCGAGCTGTGCATTCTGGCGTGTCTGGCGACGAAGAAAAGGGTCGTTTTCGTGACTCCGTTGCGCGCGCTGTCCGCGCAGACCGAGGTTGGATTACGCCGTACCTTTACCCCGTTGGGCAAGACCGTGTCGAGCCTGTACGGCAGCATCGGTGCCAGTGGTGCCGATGTGGATGCCCTTCGCTCCAGAGACATCGTCGTTGCGACGCCGGAGAAGCTCGACTTCGCTCTTCGAAGCGATCCGACACTGCTGGATGACGTTGGCCTTGTGGTACTCGACGAAGGACACATGATCGGCCTGGGAGAACGGGAGGTCCGTTACGAGGCACAGATCCAGCGCTTGCTGCGTCGCTCGGATGCAACGGGGCGACGTATCGTCTGCCTGTCTGCCATCCTCCCGGATGGCGATCAGCTGGAAGATTTCGCAGCCTGGCTGACTTACGACAAGACCGATGGGCTGATCAAAAATGATTGGCGCCCGACCCGGCTGCGCTTCGGGGAGGTGGAGTGGAAAGGGCAGCATGCCCAACTTAACGTCAGCGTCGGTGATGAGAAGCCGTACATCCTCAAATTCCTGATAGCCAAGAAACCGACCAAGGGGCGAGCAACCAAGACATTTCCTGCCGACCAGAGGGAACTCTGCATCGCGACGGCATGGCGTCTGGTGGACGATGGCCAGACCGTACTCGTCTTCTGTCCGTTACGGCGCTCCGTGCTGCCGTTCGCTTCGACGGTCATCCAGATGCACAAGCGCGGCCACATAGAGTCCGTTCTGGAGCACCCTCCATCGGTGTTGGCAACCGCGCTGGCTGTTGGTGCCGAGTGGTTCGGGCCAGACCATGACATCCTGAAGTGCCTGAAGCTGGGAGTGGCGGTACACCACGGTGCCCTGCCGACCCCGTATCGAAAAGAAGTCGAACGCCTGCTGCGCGACGGCGTGCTCAAGGTGACGATTTCGTCTCCGACCTTGGCCCAGGGGCTCAACCTTAGCGCGACCTCTCTGGTCTTTCATGGCGTGAAGCGCAATCGGGACTTGATCGACATTGCTGAGTTTCGCAACGTTGTCGGACGCGCAGGTCGGGCCTACATCGACATCGAAGGACTCGTTTTGTATCCGATGTTCGATGATCACTGGAGGAGAAATGCAGACTGGCAGAACTTGATTTCGAATCAAAAGGGCCGAGAGATGGAGAGCGGTCTACTTCGATTGATCGTTGCTCTTCTACAGCGGATGCTGAACAAGCTGGGTAGCGTCGACAGCGATCAGTTCATCGAGTACATCGCAGGGCAAGCTGCATGGGAATTCCCCGTTGTCGTTGCTGAGCAGGAACAGGATGCCGTCGAAGCACGCAAGCGCTGGGAGACGCACCTGCTGAGCCTGGATACAGCGATCTTCAGCTTGCTTGGAGATTCGCCTGTGCCTGATGGTGAGCTGGAGAGCAAACTCGACGAGATTCTCGGGGCCTCGCTGTTCGAACGAAGGCTTGTTCGGTACGACGAGAATTCACGGACGCTGCTGATGGCGGGTTTGCACGCCCGAGCCCAATACATCTGGAGCAACAGTAACTCTCAGCAACGGCGCGGCTACTTTCTGGCCGGGGTAGGCCTTGCTACCGGCATGGCGCTTGATGCGCGAGCATCCGAATTGGAGCAATTGCTGCATACGGCTAATGCAGCGGTTCTCACCGGGGAGCAGGATGCGGCCGTCGCCGCCATCACTGCGTTTGCCCAGATTGCCTTTCTCATTCCGCCGTTCAGCCCACAGCCGCTGATTGATGACTGGGAGTCGCTGCTCAGACTTTGGCTGCTGGGGCAGCCTGTCACCGATGTCCTGTCCGGGGGCAACGATGAAGCCATCCAGTTTATCGAACAGGCTTTCGTCTACAACCTGCCATGGGCGATGGAGGCCGTCCGGGTCCGCGCCGAAGTACATGAGGATCCCTTTTCGGACGAGTTGAAGCTGTCCGATTTTTCCCAAGCCCATGCAGTGGTAGCGCTGGAGACAGGGACGCTTTCCTTCGCTGCAGCGACTTTGATTCAGGCTGGTTTTGGTTCGAGGCTCGCGGCAATCCAGGCTGTTACCTTGACCCGTGCTAACTTTGAGTCGATGAACGGGCTGATGGCCTGGCTTTCGTCGGAAGAGATACAGGCCTTGTCCGTGAAGCCGGATTGGCCTACGCGCGAATCTCATCAGCTTTGGATTGGGTTCATCACCGGCCCCTCGGGAGCACTCGCCGCGAAGGCTTGGACGGCAACTGCTTACTCCAGCCCAGTGACTTGGCATGACGTGCCTATGCCGCCCGGTATGGCTTTGCGTATCGGTGGAGGGCCGGGCAAGGAACAAAGTGTCTTCTCTGCCGATTACAGGGAAGTTGGGATGATCGGGTGGATGCCCAACCCTGTGGCCATGGGGGTGATGATTGCTACTTCAAACGGATCGCAAGATAAGTTCGATTTGGAGTATATCGGGCCGGATGACATGTTGATGTCCTGAAAATACTGAAGAAATTTTCTATTTGTGGCAGACGTTATATGAAACGCGAGAGACGCATAGCTCCGATTTTGATACCGTAAAGCAAGATGCTAAAGAAATATAACGAATGAGTCTAACTGAAGGTAGTGCAGTGTCGAGTCCCATACAGATTATGTCGGCCGCGGATCTTGCGTCTGCATTTGCCCTTCGTCCGCATCTGTTCGCTTGGTTTCTCGGCGCCGGAGCGTCGGCGGCATCGGGGATACCAACCGGTTACGCCATGATTCGCGACTTTAAGACACGAATCTTTTGCCGAGAAACTGGTTATTCGCTTCGTGAGGTCGATTCTGGCGACCAACTCTGGATCGAGCGAATTGACGATTTCTTTCGGCGAACGTCGCTACTACCGCCGGATGGCGACCCCAACGAGTATTCGGCTGCGTTCGAAGCAGTCTATTCGAACGAGAGGCAACGACGGCAGTACATAGACGATGCCATCAGCAAAGGTACGCCCTGCTTTGGTCACCGGGTGCTCGCAGCCTTAATGTCGAATAGGCAACTGAGCTGTGTATTCACAACCAACTTCGACCCTTTGGTCGAGGATTCAGCGACGCTCGCCAACTCGTTGTTGCCTGCAGAGTCAAGGGTTAAGCCAACAGTCGCGGCGCTCGACTCCGCGGAGAGAGCGCTCAGATGTCTGGAGGAGTCGGACTGGCCATTGGTGGCAAAGCTCCATGGCGATTACCAGTCGCTCGAGATAAAAAACACTGGAAGCGAACTTGAGCGACAGGACGAACGCATGCGCCATGTCCTGGTTGAGGCGAGTAAGCGCTTCGGACTGGTTGTCGTGGGGTACAGCGGTCGAGACGCTTCCGTCATGGAGGCGTTTGCGTCCGTTTTGAAGGATCCGAATCCGTATCCGAGCGGGCTCTATTGGGTCACATCGTCGGCCTCGAAGCTTCTGCCCGCCGTACAGCAATTCCTGGAACACGCCACGCTTGCCGGCGTTGATGTAGCCATTGTTGAAGCCAAGACCTTTGACGAGCTGGCCGCAGACGTCGTGAACCAAATTCGGCTACCAGACGTCCTTAGCGAGCACGTCATGCAGAGACGGGCGCCGGCAAGGCTTCAACCCGTAAAGCTCCCGGAGGCCGAGGCCAGGGCATTCCCTGTGCTTCGGTACTCCGCGCTGCTGGTCGAGACGCTTCCCAGCGTGGCGAGGCGGATGACTTTGAATAAGGCCGCTACTTCCCCAGAGGTTCGGCAACTATTGAAGAACCAGAAGTGTCGAGCTGTGGTCGCGGCCATCGGTCGAGAGCTGGCAGTGTTTGGGAAAGATGCGGAGGTCATTGCTGCGCTTGGCTCACTTGGGGCTCAGCCCGCTGGCACGTTCGACCTGAACCCGATTCGAGACAGTTGGGCGTTGGGCTTGATGTATGACGCTTTGATCAAAGCGCTGTCACGTCATAGGCCATTGCTGCCGCGCTATAAACGAACAGGACACTCTCTGGTCGTGGCTGGGCCTCGCGTAGGAGAGGAAGCCGAATGGGCTCGCAAACGGGAGGCCCAGCTTGCTCAGCTTCGGTTTGCCTATGATGCGAGCTTGACCGGCGCAGTGCCGAAGCTCGGGTATGAGTATCAAGAAGGGGTCTTCTTGAAGCTTGAGCGAATCGAGGACCGCTGGTGGTGTGGGTTCGAGCCGTTTACCTTCGTGGATGTCCCGCGAGAGGTGTTGCCGATGCAGGCGCCTGAAGACAGAGTCGAGTTAGAGAGGCCGGCGATCGGCCGTGGAGGCGACCCGGCTGGCGACTGGCGACGCGAACGTTGGGCGAGAAAGTTCAACAAGCAATGGGCCGGTATCATCAGTGCATGGGCGGCATTGTTGACTTCCACCGACGGAGGCAGGGTACGGGCCTTTGGTCTGGAGGACGGAAGTGGGGTCGATGCGGTTTTCTCGATTTCTCAAGTTACAGGTTGGAGCAGGCCGTCTCATCACCACGACTACTTTGAGAGGGCCAAGTGATGGCACATCCCGCATTGGCTTCCAAACTTCCACCGTTCACGCTGCTTGAGGAGCCGCTATTGGCCTTCTCGCCGGCAAACCCGGACGAGGTCGATGTCCATCCGTTGAGAGGCTTGGTCAGATACGGCCCCTTCTCTAAGGGCTCTTTTTCCGGCTTTACCTCCAAGGTGAGGGTGGCCACCGTTGGGCCTGAAAGCGCTTTCAAGCGGCGCGGCGCGCTGATGGCATCCCTTAGGGAAACGTATGATCCGTCGGACCGTTCCGAGTACGTTCCGAAGTACCCAGGTTTTGAGCATCTTTTCAAGGTCGAGCTGGTCTCGGCGCCGAGTACGGCGCATATTCGTTGGCCTGACTCGCTTGGCCAGCTACCCGGACAGGGCTCGGCGGAAGCCCGTCTGTTCGAGACCATGGATGCGGCACTGCGTCGGCTGGAGTCTGTTCGCAATGAGTTCGATGTTGTCCTGGTACACTTCCCTGACTCCTGGGCTCCAGCGACGCGTGCCAAGGGGTTCGATGCGCACGACGCGCTGAAGGCTCTCGGTGCCAAGTACAACATCCCAACCCAGGTAATCAATGACCGGGCCTTCACCTTTACCTATAAGGCATCGTTGGCTTGGCGTCTCGCTATAGCGCTGTACGTCAAGGCAGGAGGCATTCCTTGGAAGCTGGCACGCGTACGGGGTGTGCACGACGAGACAGCATACATTGGTCTGGCATACGCACTGCGCGGTGATCAGCGCGAGGCGCATTACGTAACCTGCTGTTCGCAAGTCTTTGACATGGATGGCGGTGGCATGCAGTTCGTTGCCTTTGAGGCGAGGGACCCTGTCGTCGACCTTGCTGAGGCGCGCAGGAGTCCCTTCCTGAGTCGAGATGACATGCGGGCGGTGCTCGCTCGTAGCTTGGAACTCTATCAGGGACGAAACGGCGGCAACCTGCCGAAGCGCCTTGTCATTCATAAGACGACGGCGTTCAAGGCGGATGAAATTGACGGTGCCTTCGATGCGCTTTCTGGTATCCCAGAAGTCGAGTGCATCGAAGTTGGAGCAAACTCAAGCTGGCGTGGAGTTTGGCTCATAGATTCCAGTAAAAAAAACCCGCCTAGCAACCCTTCGGGATATCCGGTCCCACGCGGAACGGTTGTGATTCGCTCCGGTACTTCAGTGCTGCTATGGGCGGCAGGCAACGCTCCGGGGGTGTCGAATACAGGCGACTATTACCAGGGGAAGAAGAGCATCCCGAGACCGCTCCAGCTCATTCGACATGCTGGTAGAGGCCCCCTCGAGGTGATTGCTCACGAAGCGCTGGCCCTGACGAAGATGGACTGGAACAACGACGCGTTGTATGACCCTGTTCCAGTCAGCATTCGCTACTCTCAGAAACTTGCAAGAACGATTGCCAATGTGCCGGACCTGCCAGGCAAGACTTACCCCTATCGGCTCTTCATGTAAGGGGCGGCATTGAGCTGGTAGAGGCGGTCGCGGAAGCGGACTGAGAGCACCGGGTAGAGCGTGATGCGCGTGGGCAAGGTGCTGCATCTGGGGCTGGTCACGGAGTTGAAACACCTAACAGCCTGTTTATGGCGTTAGCATTTTAACGAGACGCATTGATTCATCCGTAAGAAAATCGGGGCGAGGGCCCCCCGATTTTCTTGAGTGACAGCAGAACGCTCACCATCAATGGCCCTCGGGCGTGGCTCCGTCGCCACGTGCCTTGGGCACATCAGTCTGCTGTACTCGTAAATCGGCTTGCCGAGCCAACTTTCCACAATAGGCATCCGCGGCTCTTGCGCGCGCATGTCCCGCCAACTGCGACACCGCCAGCCGTGCCGCCCGATCCAGTTCCGGTGATACCGGCACGCCACCCCGGACCGGGGACGGCACCCCGGCGACATCTTCATAGGCATCATTCAACACCTCGTGGCGCAGGCCGTGACCTGTCGCGCCCCGCTTGCGCAGAGTGATGCCGAATTTCTCCAGGACGTAGTCCAGCCGCCGCAGGTTTCGCTTCAGGTCCCGACGCGGATCGCCCATGTGGGCGTCGCGACCGTCGACCACCCCTTGGGCAAACTCCAGCGCTGCCAGGTGGGCCGGGCTGTCCAGGGGAATCCAGCGCACCCGGCCGCCCTTGCCCTTGACCCATGCATACCGATCCGCCTGCTGCTGGTTCTCTGGCAGCCCGGTCTCGCTGAACGGCATGACATGCTGGAATGGCCGGAACTGCACCGACTCCTTGCGCCGCAGCCCCAGGGCCGACATCAGCCGCAGCGACGCGCCGACACGGGGGTCGAACTGGCACACCGCGGCGATCACCGCCTCGGCATCAATCCCTTGGGCGGTCCAGCTCTTGTCGCGCTGGGCGGACTCGTGGCGCTGGTACTCCTCCAGGCTCAAACCGTAGTGTCCCGGCTTGCGCACGAAACCGTGCTTGCCCATCCACATCGCCAGCCCCCGCAGGAAGCTCAGGTAAGTCTGGATCGTCGCCGGTGCCAGATGCGCCTGCTGCCAGACCTGCACCATGGCATGGATGTGCTTCTGCCCGAGGTTGCGCGGGTCCGGCACCGTCTTGAAGCCCGCCTTCAGTTTCAAGTCGCGAAAGAAGCGCCGTAGAAACTGCCCGCGTTCCTGCCGCGTCTTATGCGAGACGGTTTTCTCCAGCGCCGTGTGCTGGGTGTTGAAGAGTTTGATCAGGACCTCCAGCACCTTCTCCGGCGGCGCCTTGCCCGGCTGGTAGCGGGCGAGGATTTCCTGAGGGGTCTTTCCCGCCCAACTCTGGGGGCGAGCGGGTTGCTGCTGGCTCGATCGACCGGGGCTGGCAGGTTCCTGCAGCCGGCGGCGAGAGCTACGGCGAACGGTGTTGCTGGGGATTGCGTCCGACATGGTGATGGCTCCTGGGTCGAAGGCCCGCCGCCCGAACGGCAAGCCGATATTGGCGATGAAAGTGGAATCCAGGGCAGCTCCCGGCAGGACGGATTCCGTTGCCCGCGCCGGTCAGTGGTCAAGAACTTCGGCACCGCGCGCGACCACGGCGTCGCGGCACCTACCCAGTGGGTTCGTCGGCCAGCGCGTCTGCGCTCGCCAACTCGGTCGGTCTTAAAAACGAAACGGTTGATCCGGCCCATCCGTGCATTTCTGCAGCCATGGGGGTGGTGATGCCGGCCGGCCTCTGGGGCGTGGCTTGGGCATCGGCGGCGAGGTCTGGCCTCGCGCCATCTGGTGGATCGGTTCTGAAGTCGTAGCGCCATCCCCTCGCATGGGTCCGCCCCTGACCGAAAGTCCAGGGCAGTGTCGAGTTTGTGAGCGAAGGCGCGCGGGGAGCCCATGCGGGCAAACACAACCGCGCGCTGCGTGGAACGCGTGCTCAAAGGAGGGCGGGAATAGGGGCACGGCATCGGGTGCCGGCCGGGTGCTCTGTTGGCCGTGGCGCGCTTCAGGGAGCGCCCAGCGATGAACGCTGGCCAAGCCAGGGAGATGCACCACGAGAAAGACCTCGGGACCGCCGCCTCAAGGGCGACGGCATTGCCGGTTCGAGACCGGCGCTTCAAGGGCAGGTAACGACTGCGACGCCTTTTGCTCCGCGATGGAGCGGGGCCAGGATGGCCCTCGGGAAATCGTAGTTGACGCCAAGCGGGGAGGGCGGTCAAGCGGGCAGCTCGAAAGCGCGGCGATTTGCGGAGGATTGCGGGTGGCACTTGCGCGCCCGGGAGATTGCGGTAAGGCGCATTTATTGTCGCAAAGCGGCGGGTAGCGAGGCGCCGTGCGGGCTTGACGGGGGAAATCTCTGCCTCTGGTCCTGGGCAGGACAGCTCAGGGCGGTGCTCGCGCGCGGACCGCTCCGACGGCAACCGCCGCGCATGGGGTTGATGCCCGGCATTTGAATGAGAGCGTAGTGACACACACGCCGCCCCGCCGGGGGATGACGCTTTCAAGTGTCAGCGCAATGTCCGTGGATCGCCGGTTCGCTGACAGCGGGCCGGGCCCGATGCCGAAATCGGCCTCTTTGAGTGGGGATTCCGTGTGGCGGGATCAGATCGCCCTGTCGATGCTGATCGACCTGAAACCAACCTCGGAGTCTTGCCATGGAATTGATCGTCAGAGCGGTGGATGTCGGATCTGGCAACACCAAGTTCGTCACGGCCGCAGCCGGTACCGACATCCGCTGCGCTAGCTTTCCCTCCGTTGCCTATCCGTCGAGCGACGACTCGCCGTCGTGGCCGGCGAGCGAGCGCAAGAAAACGGTGTGCATCCCCATCGGCCCGCTGTTCTACGAGGTCGGGCCGGACGTGAGCCTCGCCGCCGATACCTTCCGCGCCAAACAACTGCACGATGAATACACCGAGACGCCGGAGTACATGGCGTTGCTCAGGGGGGCGCTCTCCATGATGAAGGTGAGCCACATCGACCTCCTGGTGGTGGGGCTGCCGGTGGCGCTCTTCGCGGTCAAGAAAGCGGCGCTGGAGAAAGCCATGACCGGCCGGCACGACATCGGGGGCGGCAAGGCCGTGACGGTCGGCAAGGCCATGGCCGTCGCTCAGCCGCAGGGGGCACTGGCGCACTACGCCTCCGAGCATCAGAAGATGGATGTCATCGGCAACGAGCAGAGCCTGATCATCGACCCCGGCTCGCGCACCTTCGACTGGCTGGTGGCCAGAGGCATGCGCCTCGTGCAGAAGCAGAGCAACTCCTTCAACCGCGGCATGTCGGATGTGCTGCGCCTGCTGGCGGCCGAGATCACCAAGGACATTGGCTCGCCGTACCGCGACTACGACGCCATCGACCTGGCGCTGCGCACGGGCAAGCAGCCGATGATCTTCCAGAAGCCTTATGACATGAAGCGCCTGCTGCCCCTGGCGGAGACCGTCGCCGAGCAGGCCGTGTCGACGATGAAAGAGTGGATCGAGGCACCGCACAGCCTGCAGAACATCATCCTGGTCGGCGGCGGGGCGTTCCTGTTCAGGAAGGCGGTGAAAGCAGCCTTTCCGAAGCATCGCATCCACGAGGTGAAGGAACCAATGTTCGCCAATGTGCGGGGTTTTCAGCTGGCCGGGCAGAACTACGCGAGAAGCAAGATGACCGCCACCGGTAAGGAGCACGTTCAGGGGGCGTCGGGAGAACTCGAATGAGCACCGATACCGTAAAGAATGCCGCGCCCATTCGCCTGGTCTTCGTCTTGGCGCGCGCCGACCATCCCCGTCTGTACGACGATCTGATCCAGTTCCAGAAGGGCGTTAAACGCATCAATCGCCTGCGGCTGCTGGCCTACGATGGGTTGCTGGCGCAGAGCGGTGTCTTCGCCGGGATGGGATGTGGCTCGCCCCATCTGCTTTCCGCAAGTGGCGCGCAGGAGGGCAATGGCGACATCACCAACGACATCTTCGCGCCAGCGATCGACGCGTGAGACGGCCATGGGCAAGCGATCGCGCCGGCCGGTGAGCGGCCGGATGGTCAGTGCTTCGGACCTAGCACAGATGGGCCGCTGCGAACGGCTGGTGGTGTTCGAGCATCTCTATGGCAGCCGTCGCACGGCCAAGCAGCGGCAAGCCCGGGCACGCGGGCTGGTCGAGCATGAGCGCTTCTATAGGGAAGGCCGGGCGGCTTCCGCGCAGGCTGCCCGGAAGGGGCGTTGCTTCATCTCCACCTGCGTGTTCGGCGAGTCTTGGCAGACTGCGGTGCTGCGCCGGTTCAGGGACGAGGCACTGCGACCCAGCGCGTGGGGACGCTGGGTGATCCGCCTCTACTATCGGGGGGCACCCGGCATCTGCATCGTCCTGCGCCGATGGCCTCCGTTGCAAGTTCCTGTGCGTATGGCCTTGGGGGCGATAGCGACTGGGCTTCGATGGTGGTCAGGCTTGCGTGGAGGCGGCAAGTGTCTGCGCTAGCGTGGGGCGTCGGTTGCGCCGTTGCCGTCGTCGGCTTAGCGCTGGTCATGGCGCGGAGGCGATCACTTGAGACCCATGCCGCACGGACTGAGCGGGCCTCACGACCGACAGCGCTGCGGGATGCCGAGCTGGTCTACATGGAAAGGCTGTTCCGGATTTCCACGCCCGTCGGACTGGTGGCGAAACTTGACCGGGCATACCGGATGCCCTCCGGTCTGCTCGTGTTGGTGGAGTTCAAGACTCGCTGGAGTAAGCAGCCGTGCCTGTCGGATGTGATCCAGTTGGGGTTGGGCAACCTCGCAGGGCGACGTTGCATCGGCAAGATTGGGCTGCCCCCTGTTCCTGTGAGAAAATGTCGCGAAGAACGACAGGAGGATGCAATGGCAGATCACGCATACCCGGTCGAAGTCCAGTCCGATTTCCTCGAAAAGATTACGAAGGCCAAGCCCGTGCAGGCTTTGGCCGAGCTCATCTGGAATGGTCTTGATGCCGACGCGACGAGTGTCAGCGTCAGCTTCGACTACAACGCGCTTGGCGCAATGTCCGCTGTGATCGTCACCGATAACGGCCACGGCATCCCATTCTCGGAAGCGCCGGAAGGCTTCCGCCGCCTTGGCGGTTCGTGGAAGCGACCCGGCGCCGTGACGAAGGGCGAAGGGCGGTTTCTTCACGGCCAGGACGGGCGGGGCCGTTTCAAGGCGTTCTCGCTGGGCCGCTTCGCCGAATGGGACGTGACTTACCCGAAGGGCACGGAGCTCTGGACGTTCAAGATCACCATGAACGCCAGCAATATCCGCGAGGTCCGCATCTCGGATGAGAAGCTCGCACCCGCAGGCAAGTCGCGCGGCGTCACACTGTCGATCACCGAGCTCCACAAGGAGCACCGCTCCCTGACGACCGAGACTGGTCTTCAAGAGCTGTCAGAAATCTTTGCCCTGTATCTCGCCGATTACCGGGCCGTCTCTGTCAAGGTCGATACGCATCAGATCGACCCTGACTCTGTCATCGCATTGCGGCACTCCGTCAACCTCGCTGACATCCGCGAGGACGACAAGATGCACCCGGCGAGGCTAGAGATCATTGAATGGCGCGCGACGACAAACCGGGCGCTCTATCTGTGCAACGAGAAAGGCTTTCCGCTCCTCTCAGTTGACCGGCGCTTTCACATCGGCGCTTTCCAGTTCTCGGCCTACCTGAAATCCAGCTTCATCTCGAAGCTTCAGAAAGACGGGACCGTCGAGCTTGCCGAAATGAATCCAGCAATGATCGCCGTCATCGACGAGGCGCAACAGGCGATCAAGTCCCATTTCCGTAACCGTGCAGCGCAGGAAGCGCGCTCGGTTGTCGATGAGTGGAAGAGCGAGGCGATCTATCCCTATCAGGGCGAACCGGCGACCCATCTTGAAACGGTCGAGCGACAGGTGTTCGACATTGTCGCCGTCAACATGGCCCAGCATGTGCAGGACTTCGCCAGCACGCCGCCCAAGAGCAAGGCTTTCAATCTGCGCCTGTTGCGGCAGGCCGTCGAGAAGGGTCCAGAGGAACTGCAGCTCATCTTCGAGGAAGTCCTTAACCTGCCCAAGCGCAAGCAGGAAGAGCTCGCCGAGCTGCTCCGGGACGTGTCCCTGTCCGCCATCATCGGCGCGGCTAAGGTCGTCACTGACCGCCTCAAGTTCCTGACTGGCCTTGAAGCTATTCTCTTTGATGCCGAGCCCAAGAAGCGCCTGAAGGAGCGCTCGCAGCTTCATCGAATCATTGCGCAGAACTGCTGGCTGTTTGGCGAGGAATACAACCTCTCGGTCGACGATCAATCGCTGACCGAGGTCCTCCGCAAACACAAGAAGCTTCTTGGTGACGACCTCGTCATCGACGAGCCAGTCAAGCACATCACCAAGACACGCGGGATCGTGGATCTCATGCTCTCCAAAGCGATCCGCCAGCACCGGGCCAACACGCTCACGCATCTTGTCATCGAGTTGAAAGCGCCGACCGTCAAGATCAATGACAACGAGGTCACGCAGATCGAGAAGTACGCCTTTTCAGTGATGAAAGACGAGCGCTTCCGCAACGTCGATACAACCTGGGTCTTCTGGGCGATTAGCGATGACCTCGGCGATTACGCCACACAGCGCATCAGTGACAGCAGTGGGCTGATCTATACGAAGGCGAACGTCTCGATCTATGTGAAGACGTGGGGGCAGGTTCTTGACGAGAACCGTTCCCGTCTCCAGTTCTTCCAGGAGCGCCTTGAATATCAGGCCGACCGGGAGTCGTCGCTCAAGCATTTGCAAGAGCGCTACGACGAGTTTCTAAAGGGCGTCCTCACCGAGGACGAGCAACCCGAAGCCAGCGATGTCGAGCCCGAAGCGAATGTTGCTTGATGCGTCTTCGTAAAGCACCGCGAACCGGAAACCTGCTACTCGGTTCTATACGTGCGCGTCGCGGTGCATTCCAAATGTCCGCTGGGGCTCGGGAGTGGTCCGCCAAGCAAATAGGGCACTGGTGCAGCAGCCTGCGTGCGCGGTGGGCATGTCTGGTAGCGCTGCAGGGCAAAACAGTGTGCAGGAGATGCTACCGGGATCACCAGGCTACGCAATCCTCCGAAGCGGGCCCGGCTTCCAAGGGCGTCCGTTTTCGCACGCTGTGATGAAGCCTGCCCAGCGTTCCAGGGCTTCCCTGCGTTCCGGAATCTCCTCGCGGACATCGTAGATCGCTTCCATGCCCTTCAATGTGTGATTCAAGGCCAGCTCGGAAATTTCTCGGGATATGCCCATGTTGCGCATGTGTCCCTTTGCCGTGCTCCGGGTATCGTGAGGCGTGAATTTTCGGATTTGGATGTCACCGCGTTCGAAGGCACGTGAAATCGCGGCCCATAGGGTGGTTTCACCGACGTGGGTATCTCCAAGCCGCCGCCGCCGACGCTCGATCCGCGCTGGAAGTACCCATGGCGACTCCCCAGCGAGATCACGCAAATCCTTGAACCAGTTTGCGACAGTCGGCGTGAGCGGAACCAGGAAACCCTTCCGGGTCTTCACGGAGGCGTCTGGAACCCACCAGGTTGCACGATCAAAGTCGATGTGCTCCCACCGGGCTTTCGCCAGTTCGACGGATCTTACGCAGGTGGCGAGCAGAATCCGGAACGCCAAGGCGTTTTCCGGGCCGATATCCTCGATGTCGGCCAGCAGGGTCCGTAACTCCTCTTCGTTCAGCATCACGCGCTTGCGAATCGGGGGGCGTTCTCCCATGATGGCAACCAGATCGATTCCAGCGGCGGGGTTCGAGTCGATGAGGCGTTTGCCACAAGCATGGGCAAAAAGTAGTTTGGATGAAGTCAGGATTCGCTTCGAAATCGTCCAGGAACGCTTTGCCGACTCGAGCACGTGAACGATCTCAGCTGGCGTGACGTGCCGAACTTCCAGTGACCCGAGTTTGGGGAGTAGGACTTTCTCCAGATCCCACTTTCGATAATAGATGGTCCCTTCAGCGAGACTGGGTGTCACCAGTTTCTTCTGCTTGTAGTCGTCGATCAACACGCGGACGGTCCAGGCCATCTTGGACTGCATCTTCTCGACTTTCTTCTTGGCGGCAGGGTCCTCTCCCTTGTCGATCGACACTCTGTGCTCTCTCGCCATCTGGCGAGCTTTGGCGAGCGACAAGTCGGGGTAGTTGCCGAGGGTCAGTTCCTTGCGGCGGCCGCCCCCCATCCGATAGCGCAGTATCCACGTGGCGGTTCCAGTCGCGGACAACGTGAAGGTCAGACCGCCCCCATCAGAACGGGCAATCGGTGCGCCTTTGTTGACCCAGTGCTTTATCTGGATGTCGTCGAGTACATTGATCTGGGTTCCCATGATGTCCGACTCCCGGTCAGGATCAATCGAGTCCTACTTGCCAGCTCCCGGTCACCACGGATTTCTGTTACGGCGACTTTTCCTCGCATCGATAAACGTTGTCCGACGCTCGCCGCGCCGCTGCTGGCCTGGCTGAGATCGAGGTGGTCGGCTGATGCGCTGTGCGAAGTGGGTAGCTGCGAGAGATTCTAGCAGCGAACTACCCATCTAGCTACCCACTTGGCTACCCGGTTCTAGCGCGACGTCATGAGACAAGATGCAACGTCAAAAGACATATATTATTATTTATTAGTGTGTTATCTGTTGCTGGTGGGATGTCTTGAAACTTCGTTGGCTGTCGATTGAACTCGCAGGTGGCCAGTTTCATTGGCTGAAGACTCCGGAGGGTTTGGCGCCGTAGGGCGCGTTTTTCGGGTAGCCGGCGAGGTCGAGCAGGTTGTTCCAGGCGCCGGCCTCGAAGCCGCGGTTGAACTGGCGGCCGATGGCGACGGTCGGCGCCATGGCCTCTTCACCGAGGCGC
>Ga0114984_1000162_pt1 | contig 26661 bp, 22 predicted proteins | sample Shrwel1BS1Day1_FD_96987 | JGI IMG/M metagenome (GOLD analysis project Ga0114984, IMG submission 96987) | Subsurface microbial communities from deep shales in Ohio, USA - Utica-3 well 1 S-1-Day1 | ecosystem: Environmental > Aquatic > Deep subsurface > Shale gas/oil reservoir > Produced water/Flow...
GTGTGGAACGCCTCGGCGCAAAGTCACCGAAGGCAGCGCTCGATTGCAGCCGCCGCGGCAAGCGCTCGATTGCCCTGGATCTGAAGAGCAAGGCGGGGGTGGAAGCGTTACTGAAGCTCGTGGAAAGTGCTGACGCCCTGTTCGAGGGGTTCCGCCCCGGCGTGACAGAAAAGCTGGGTATTGGCCCAGATGAATGCCTGGCTCGAAATCCAAAACTAATCTACGGACGAATGACGGGTTGGGGCCAGTTTGGCCCGCTGTCCCATGCCGCCGGTCATGACATCAACTATATCTCGTTAACGGGCGCGCTCAATGCCGTGGGCCGCGCCGGCGAGAAACCTGTGCCACCACTCAACCTGGTGGGTGATTTTGGTGGCGGCGGCATGTTCCTGGCGCTCGGGCTGGTTGCAGGGCTGCTGGAAGCGCAAAAGTCCGGCAAGGGTCAGGTGATTGATGCGGCCATGACCGACGGTTCCGCCATCCTGATGTCCATGTTCCATAGCGCTCTCGCTATGGGCCTGCATTCTCTTGAGCGCGGCACCAACAAGCTAGATGGTGGGGCGCATTTCTATGACACCTATGAAACCCGCGACGGCAAATACATTTCCATCGGTTCCATCGAACCCCAATTCTACGCCCAGCTGCTGGAGGTAGCCGGTCTGCCGCAAGGTCAGTTCGCCGACCAGTTGAACCAGCAGCGCTGGCCAGAGCTCAAGCAGGCACTCGCCGATGTCTTCCTGCAGAAAACCCGTGACGAATGGTGTGAGCTGATGGAAGGCACCGATACCTGCTTTGCTCCAGTGCTTGACCTCCAGGAAGCCCAGAATCATCCCCATAACGTGGCGCGGCAGACTTATGTCCGCGTCGGGGAAATGATGCAGCCGGCGCCAGCGCCCCGGTTCAGTCGCACCCAGTCGCAAATCCGGCACCCGGCCCGTGCCTATGGTGCGGATACCGAGGCGGTGCTGACAGAGCTGGGTTTCAGCGAGGAACAACTGGCCGCGGTCAGTGAGCAAGCGCAGAAGCGCAGAAATACGATCGGTGAACGAGGATAACAACAAATGAGTCATCTTTCATACGAAGTACAGAATAGCGTCGCCTATCTGACGATGAATCGTCCTGAGGTCCGGAATGCGTTGTCCCTAGATATGCGTGAAAAGCTGTTATCGACCTTCCAGGCTCTGGAATCGGATGATTCGGTGCGGTGTGTGGTCCTGCGTGGTATGGGGGATCATTTCATGGCCGGCGGTGACGTCAAGTCGTTCATGGAGTTCACCCAGCTGACCCCGGACGAGCGTCGACTGACCTTCGTTAACCGCATCCACAGAAATCTAAACGGCATCATGTACACCATGCGTCGCCTCAATAAGCCGATCATTGCCAGCGTGCGTGGTGCGGCCGCTGGTGCGGGGGTCAGCATAGCGCTGAGCTGCGACCTGGTGATTGCCGCTGAGGACTCCTTTTTTACCCTGGCATACAGCCACATCGGCAGCAGTCCGGATGGCGGCGCAACCTACCACCTGCCCCGACTGGTTGGGACCAAGAAAGCCATGGAAATTGCACTGCTGGGTGATCGTTTCACGGCAGCAGAAGCCAAAGATCTGGGCATGATCAACCGGGTGGTGCCGGTGGCCGACCTTGTGGAGGAAACCCGTAAGCTGGCGGAGCGGCTGGCACGGGGACCCACAAAGGCTTATGGCAGCATCAAGAAACTGATGCTTCAGTCCTCTGAGAACTCGCTCGAGCAGCAGTTGCAGTCCGAGGCCGAGACCTTTGGAGCAACTGCCATGACCGAGGATTGGGTGGAAGGCGTCAGCGCCTTCAATGAAAAACGCAAACCGAGGTTCACCGGCCGTTGATGTCGTTATTTTCAGGACACGGACTGGTTACAGGAGATTGAGTAGTGACCAACGCAACAATCGACAAGACTACTTTCAAGGGTATTGTCTGTGGTAGCAGACACCTGAGCCATGAAGAATTTCAGCACGATGTTCGCCGCGCGGTCGCCGGCTTCAAAGCCATGGGGATCGAACCCGGCGAGTGTGTCGGCATTTTCATGCGTAATGACATTCCGTTCATGACCGCGAATCATGCCGCCAACTATCTTGGCGCTTACGCAGTGCCGATTAACTGGCACCTGGCGGGCGAGGAGCTCACTTACATTCTGAATGACTGCGCTGCCAAGGTGCTGGTTATTCATGCGGATCTCTGGAACGCGATTCATGATGCAATTCCTTCAGGCGTGACCTGCCTGCTGGTGGAGACTCATGAAGATCTGCGTACGGCTTTCGGTCTCGGCGCACGGGCCTGTGAAGTTCCGGAGGGGCAAATCAGCTGGTACCAGTGGCTCGATGCCCAGCAGCCGATTACGGAGCCGCCTCAGGTCGGCCCATCGTCCATGCTTTATACATCTGGCACTACTGGTCACCCGAAGGGTGTCCGTCGGATTCCTCTTGATGAGGATAAAGCCACCAGGATGCGGAATTTCCGCTCCCGGGTATACGGTTGCGCCCCCGGGGCACGCTGTATGGTTCCGGGTCCGCTTTACCACAGCGCACCCAACGGTTACGCCATGCAGGCCTCTAAAATCAGTGACCTGCTGGTCATCGTGCCGCGTTTTGATGCTGAGGGCGTGTTGAAACTCATCGAGGAGTACCGGCTTACCGGGGCCATGATGGTACCGATCATGTTTATTCGCATGCTCAAGTTGTCGGAAGAAGTCCGAAACCGGTATGACCTTTCGTCTCTGGAATTTATCATTCATGCAGCTGCGCCTTGTCCGGCGGATGTGAAGCGCAAGATGATCGAGTGGCTCGGGCCGGTGATCAACGAGTTCTATGGTTCCACCGAATCCGGTGCGGTCGTCGCCTGCAACTCCGAGCAGGCGCTGGCAAAGCCTGGCAGTGTTGGGAAGACCGTGCCGGAAGCCGATGTCCGCATTCTCGACGAGAACGGCAACATCCTCCCGCCCAATACCATCGGAGAGATCTATTCGCGCTTTCCGATCAATGATTTCACCTATAACGGCAGGCCGGAAGCCCGGGCCGAAATCGACCGTGACGGTTATATCACCTCCGGTGACATGGGTTACATGGACGAGGACGGCTTCTTGTTTATTGCTGACCGCGCCAAGGACATGGTTATTTCCGGAGGCGTCAACATCTATCCCGCCGAGATCGAATCGGTACTGCACAATTATCCTGGGATCAAGGATTGTGCTGTTTTCGGGGTGCCGGACGAAGAGTTTGGCGAATCGGTGATGGCGGTGGTGGAAGTCGAGAACGAGGATGGTATTTCCATCGACGGAGTCAAGGTTTATCTGCGTGAACACCTCGCCGGCTTCAAAGTGCCCAGAAAGATTGAAATTGGCAAAGACCTGCCAAGGGAGGATTCCGGCAAAATCTTCAAACGCCGGCTCCGTGACAAGTACTGGGAGCAGGCCGGTCGGAAGATCTGAGTCGAAACTGAACCGATGCTGTACTCAGGCCCCGGAAGGGGCCTATTGCGTTCCGGGGGGCTTTAATAGCCCTTGAAGTGGGCTGTCCGTTTATCCTGGCGCGCCTCGATCGCCTCGGCAAAGTCTTCGGAATTGAAGGCAATCTGCTGGCACTCAGCCTCCAGACTGAGCGAGGAGCCAAGATCCAGCGTCGCGGCGAGGGCAATCTCTTTCTTGATCAGGCCGAGTGCGGTGGTTGGTCCGGAGGCTAGTTGGCTGGCCAGCTCGTCAGCCTCTGCCCAAAGCTGGTCGTTATCCACCACTTTGTGGGCCAGTCCCCAGGCCAGTGCTTCCTCTGCTCCGAAGGTGCCGCCGGTCAGGGCGAGTGACGAGGTACGTCGAGCGCCGATGGTGCGGGTCAGAAACCAGGAGCTGCCGCCGTCCATTACGGCGCCGATTCGGGAAAAGGAAATATGGAATGCGGCATCCCGATTGGCCAGCATGATATCGGATGCCAGGGCAAGGCTGACACCAGCGCCGGCCGCGGGACCGTTGACCGCGGCAATGACGGGCACGGGAAGGCTGGCCAATTGTCTTATGACCTGATTGATTCCGTTTTCCACCTGCTCGCCAATGTTCGCACGGCGGGCAAGGATCTGGTCCGGTTGAACATCAGCACCGGTACAGAAGCCGCGGCCGTTGGCGCGGACAATAATGGCTCGCACACTCAGGTCTGAGGCCTGTTGTTTCAGCAAGCGGAGCAGTTCCGTCCGCATCTCGTTGCTCATGGCATTGAGTCGATCGGGTCTGTTCAGGGTAATGGTCAGGACGTTGTTTTTTATCTCGTGTAATAAATCAGCCATGGCTACTCCTAATAGTTTTTTGTTTCATTAATTGATGATTTCAGGTTTGTTTGAAAGTTTATTGGCCGGCCCATTTAAGATAACTGGAAATGTTTCAATAAGCCTCGTTGTCGGCATATCTGATTGGCATGGAAAATATAGATAAATTATAAATGTTAGGAGGCTGGCGGAGTGTTAGCTTTAGATCTCAAAAAAATAATATATGGAGCTATTAAATGATAAGAACAAAGTTTTTCCGTCACGTGAGTCGTTATCTTGTCCTTGGTCTTATATCAACCTCTGTGTATGCCGAAACCACATTGCGATTTGCGGAGGGTGGACCAAACCGGGGCACACGTTCACAGGCGCTCGAGTACTTTACCGGCAATGCCAGTGACTTGAGCGGTGGTGAACTGAAGTTTGATATCCATTGGGGTGGCGCGTTGTTGGACTATAAGGCAGTTCCAGCGGGGGTCTCGGTAGGTACCGCGGATTTGGGATCCGTGCTGGCTGTCTATTCACCGACCAAGCTCAAAGCACTGGCTGTTGGTGATATTCCCCATCAATCCGCGGATCCCTGGGTAGGTATGCGCTCGATGTATGAATTGATTACTACCAATGAAGACCTGCAGCGCATGCTGGCTGAAGAAAACCTGATGTACCTGACCGGTTTCTCCAGTAGTGGGGTGCAGTTCGAATGCGCCGGCGATAGCCGAATCGAGTCGGTGGAGGACATCAAAGGCAAGAAAATCCGCGCGGTGGCAATCTACAGCAAGGTTCTGAAAGATATGGGCGCCGATATTGTGGGGGTTACCGCCGGGGAAATCTACCAGGCGCTGGATACCGGACTGGTCGATTGCAGTGCCAGCTACCTCTACACCATTCGGGCGCTGAAGACCTTCGAAGTGATTGACCATGTATCTCTGGCGGACTGGGGACAGATCGCCGGTTTTGCGGTGATGATTAACCGGGATGTCTGGCGCGATCTCAATGACAATCAGCGTGCGGCGCTCAACGAGGCCGGATCGGACACCATCGATTACTTTGCCAGGCTACAGGTTGAGGAAATGGACCAGGTCGTGGAGGGCCTCAAGACCGGAGTGATCGGCAAGAAAGTTCCGGTCTCCCGCTGGAGTAGGGCAGAACGGCAGAGGCTAATTGACGGGTCTGAACAGTACATCCAGGACTGGGTCGACGCGATGAATCATGCCGGTGTTGATGGTGAGGGTATCTGGGAGGAGTACATGACCATCGTCGCCAGATACCAGGCGGAAAAAGACCAGTTGGGTTATCCCTGGGAACGTTGATTCCCTCTCGGTGGTCCGGGCCACCCGGACCACTTTCTCCCATATCATCAGGCAGTTCCAGAGTCATCAGCAACTTTCATCTGATTCTGTTCAGTACGTGCGGGAGATATGCTGGGCCAGAAAAAATGGTATCTAGTTTCATAACTCGCATCCCCGATTTTTATAAAAAATAGTAGTCGTGAGGATGTCAGACGCGGCGCAACATTTTGAGTGAGTACCATGAGTGAAGCAAACCTGCAGTTCGAATCCAAGAATATGAGCGGTTTCAGGGAAGTTCTTGGTTTCGCAATAGCTGAGTGGAAGCCCGATCATGCGGTGATTACTGCCAAGGTGACGGAACGTCATCTTAACCGCAATGGTTTTGTTCATGGCGGAGTATTCGTGTCACTGCTTGATAGTGCGGCTGGCCTCTGTGGCACGTACTGTGCCGTGCCGGGGAATGTCCGGCGATGCATCACAGTGTCACTAAATACGCACTTCATGAACCCGGTGAAAGAGGGCGTTTTGAGAATCGAGGCCAACGTGGTTAATCGTGGTCGAAAAATCTTTTTTGTCGAGGGTCGAATTACCTCTGGCGATACCTTGATCGCGACTGGACAGGGAGCATTTCGATATGTATTTGGTGGCGAAAAGGAGGAGGGAGTGCAGGCGGACTGATATCTATCGAACCATGCCGTTGCGGCATAGTTTATATAAAATATGGGTCGTTGTTGATATTGCTTTCCGGTGATAGCTTGAAGGTGCCTTGCGGATGCCATGCCTCCGCGGCGACTAACAAAAACAAGATCCCAAATCTGGAGCAATATCGTGAGAACAACATACAGATCCTTGACCCTCGGTTTCGTCCTGGCCTTGCTCGGCGCTGCTCAAGTCTCGGCAGAAGTCGTGCTGCGTTACGCTGAAGCTGGCCCTAATCGCGGTACTCGTGCCGCAGCAGTGCAGTTTTTCGCCGATGAAGTCGGGCGCCTGTCCGACGGCGATATCAAGATTGACGTCCACTGGGGTGGGGCTTTGCTCAAGTGGAGTGGTGTCATGGACGGCATCTCGGCAGGCAGCGCCGACCTTGGCTCTGTGCTGTCCTCCTACGAACCCCAGGAGCTGAAGGCGTTAGGGATCGGCGACATTCCTCTTGAGTATGCCGATCCCTGGGTCGGGATGCGCGCCATGTACGACCTGATGACCAGTGAGCCCCAGCTCCAGAAGTCACTTGCAGACCAGTCCTTGGTATACCTCAGTAATTTCAGCACCACGGGTGTCCAGTTCGAGTGTACCGCGGGCAATGCGATTCACTCTGTTGAAGACATCAAAGGTAAGCGGATCCGTGCTACCGGTACCTATACCAATGCCTTGGCGGAGCTGGGTGCGGACACCGTCAGCATGACTTTCGGTGAAGTCTACCAGGCCCTGGACACCGGCTTGGTGGATTGTCTCGCAAGTTACTTCTACACCATGAAAGCCTACAAGACTTACGAGGTCGTGGAATCGGTGACCCGCGTGGACTGGGGTCAGTTGCTTGGTTTTGCCATCGTGATGAATGAATTTGCCTGGTCTGATCTGGATGACAGGGAACAGGCAATCCTGATGCAGGCTGGATCCAACATGATTGATCACTTTGCTCGCCTGACGATCGAGGATGCAGAAGAGGTTGCCAAGACCCTCGATAACGGGGGGTTCGGCAAGGTGGTTCCGGTGACCGATATGGCGCCAGAGGAGCGGCAGAAGATTCTCGACGCCACGCTCAAGTTCCGTGATAGCTGGATTGGTGATGCTGATCGTCGCGGTATAGACGGAGAGCGGATTTGGGCCAGGTATATCGAGCTATTGAGGCAGTATCAGGCAGATCTCGAGAAAAATGGTTATCCCTGGCAAGTCTGACGGGTAACAGGCCGGTCGCGCCTTGCCGGAGGAGTCGAGGCGCGGATGCTAAATGAGTGACGAATGGGTGGCTGAGCCACTTTGTAAGAAAAAGAGGATAAAAATAATGGGCACTAAAAAGATGTTGAAATCCCTGGTGATGGGCTCCGTTCTTTCACTGGCTACGTTGGGGCAGGCCGTGGCGGAAACGACTCTGCGGTATGCCGAAGCAACTCCAAATCGTGGCGCACGGGCTGCAGCCCTGCAGTATTTCGCTGACCAATTGAAAGATCAGTCCGGGGGCGATCTGAAGCTGGATATTCACTGGGGCGGTGCGCTACTGAAGTACAGTGCCATCCTCGGCGGTGTCAGCTCCGGCACCGCCGATATGGGCTCGGTGCTGTCCGCTTACGAGCCGCAGAAGATGCGCGCTTTGAGTGTCGGCGATATTCCGGTACCCCAGTCTGACTCCTGGGTTGGCATGCGGGCCATGTACGAACTCATGACCACCAACGAGCAGTTGCAGCAGGAGTTTGCAAAGAACGACGTCGTCTACATCACCAACTACACCACCAGCCCGATGCAGTTCGAATGCGCCGGTGATGTGCGTATCGAGAAGCTGGAGGACTTTGCCGGGAAGAAAATCCGTGCCTCAGCCATCTACGCCAAGATCCTCGATGAGGTCGGAGCAAACATGGTCAACTTCATCTACTCCGAGGTATACCAGGCTCTGGATACCGGCCTTGTGGACTGCTCGGGTGGCTACCTGTATGCCATGCGCGCATTCAAGACTCCGGAGGTCACTACCAGTGTGGCGCTGATGGACTGGGGCCAGATTGCTGGTTTCGCGATGGTTATGAACAAGTGGACCTGGGATGACCTTTCCGCCGAGCAGCAACAGCTGATGCGCAAGGTCGGTTCCGAGATGGTCGATTTCTATGCCGAGAAAGTGATCAGTGACAACCAGGAAGTGGCGAACAAGCTACCCACCGGAGAACTCGGTAACCAGGTCGAAGTGATTGAGTGGTCTGACGAAAACCGCGCCGAGCTGTTCGCCCAGTCAGACAAGTACATCGATGCCTGGATTCAGGATATGAACAAGGCCGGGCTGGATGGCAAGGCTATCTGGGACGAGTATCAGACATTGCTGCAAAAGTACCAGGCGGAACTAGATGAGAAGGGATACCCCTGGGCACGCGGTTGATTGTCCAGGCCGGATGCACCCGCTGCCGGCGGCATTGCCGTCGGTAGCCTCAGAACGGCCAGTCTTAATCCGATAACAATAAACAAACATTCAGAAAGTGGGGCTTGCCCAGTGCCTGGGCAGATTCCCATAGGGAGGTGCACATGGTTGTAACCGGACGTGCGGAACGACTTTCGTACGATGAATCATCAGCCGTTTCTCTGAGAGTGCTGGGCTGTGCGAGAGGTTCCCTGGCCTGGCTGGAGAATATTTTTCTGTTGGTCGGGGTGGTCTGTATTCTCGGCCTTTGTGCGGTCATTGCTAGCAGTGTCATCTTGCGTACCTTTTCCTCTTCCGGAATCCCGGACGAGATCGTGATTGTCGGTGAGATGATGATTGGCGCATTAATCCTGCCGTTGGCCTTCGTTGCTGCCGATCGCGGCTTTATTTCCGTCGAAATCTTCACCCAGAAGTTGGGGTCCAAGTTTCAGCAGGCACTCAATGTCCTGACGGCGATCGTAGGCTTGATCGCGGTGACTCCAATTACCTACGCCGCTTATTTGTCTGTGGTGGATGCCTTTGAATCCGGCGCCTATTTCTTTGGTCTGCTGGAGTTGCCTAAATGGCCCGGCCATACGCTGTTTTTTCTGGGCTATTTCCTGTTTTTTATCCGGCTGATTGATCTCGCTATCCATGACTCCCTGGAGGCGCTGGGTGTGATCAAGAGTAAACAGCCCGAAGCCACGGATGAGGTAGATCACTGATGGAAGCGTCCCTTATTGGCGGATGGGGCTTTGCCGCCGCATTGACCCTGATGATTATGCGGGTGCCGATCGCCTATGTGTTGGTTGGTGTGGCCTCGGTGTGCTCGCTGATTGCTTATGCCTGGCGCCCGGGCGGAGAATTCATGTTCGAGCGCGGGCTGCGTCCGGCGATGGCGCTGATTGAATCGAACGCCTTCGATTTTATCCATTCCTATTCATTGAGCATGATTCCGCTGTTCATCGCGGCAGGCCATATTGCCTACCACTCCCGTATCACCACGGATATTTATGAGGCGGTTCGGGTCTGGCTGGCAAAGATGCCCGGTGGGCTGGCTATTGCCTCGTTGTTCGGTTGCGGTGGGTTCTCTGCGATCACCGGGTCCAGCCTGGCTTGTGCGTCGTCCATGGGGCGGATCTGCGTGCCGGAGATGCTCCGCTTTGGCTATGACAAACAGCTGGCAACCTCCACTGTCGCCATGGGTGGCACCCTGGGCTCGCTCATTCCGCCGAGCGTATTGTTCATTCTCTACGGTATGTTTACCGAGCAGTCCGTCAACAAACTGTTTCTGGCTGGCGTGCTGCCCGGCATCCTCACTATCAGCGGTTTCATTCTGGTGGTCATGGTCTGGGCTATGTTGCGGCCAGGTCATGCGCCGGCGCCCAAAGATTTGAACTTCACCAATCGTGATCGGTTGAAGGCGGCCGTCAAGGGCTGGCCGGCGCTGACCCTGATGGTAATCATCATTGGTGGTATCTATGGTGGCTTCTTCACAGCTACTGAAGCCGCTGCAGTGTGCCTGTTGTTTGCTCTTGGCTTCGGCGTTCTGTCCCGTCGACTGACCTGGACGGATTTCCTGACTTCCATGAAGGAGACGGCATTCCAGTCAGCTGCCCTCTTCTTTATTGCAGTCGGTGCAAAGATCTTTGTCTCTTTTGTGTCGCTTACGGGCGTTACCGGAGCCTTCGTTGGCTTTGTCGATAGCCTGAATCTCGAGCCCTGGATGGTGCTGTTTTTCATCGTCATGCTCTACATCGTACTGGGCATGTTCCTGGACTCCATAGGCACCATGTTGCTGACCCTGCCGTTTGTCATTCCACTCGTGGAGGGCATGGGGATGGATCTGATCTGGTTCGGTGTGGTGGTGGTGAAACTGCTGGAAATCGGGCTGGTAACCCCGCCGCTCGGCATGAATGTATTCGTGATCAACAGTGTGGTCGGCAAGGAGATCAAGGTGCACACCATCTTCTTCGGTGTGATGAAGTTCCTGGTGGCGGACCTGGTAGTGCTGGGCCTCATTGTGGCATTTCCGATCATTTCGTTGCTGATCCCAAACAGTATGGGTTGATGACCACTGGAGTATGAATTGATGTCGAGAGAAAGCACCGTCAACAGCGTGTCGGGCACGGCCGCTATCGCAGTTCATCACCTGCTGGAAAAGGCGGCTGAGCGCTGGCCGAAGAGTCCTTCCGTCAGTTTTGAAGGACGGACATTCAGGTGGCACGAGACATACCGCCGCTGTCAGGGATTTGCTCACGTTTTGGCCGGGTTGGGAGTTAAACCTGGTGACAGGGTTGCTTATCTTGGTTTCAATTCGCACTGGTGTTTCGAGCTGTTCTTTGCAGCTCCCATGGCGGGAGCCATCGTCGTGCCAGTGAACTTTCGTTTATCCGTTGGCGAAATGGTCACGTGCGTCGAAGACGCCGAACCAGCGGTTTTGGTGGTGGACGAACATCATCTGGCGCAAGCGTCGGCTATCATCTCTGCCTGCCCCTGGCTGAAGGCCGTGGTCTATGCGGGGCATGGCAGGGCGCCCTGGGATATGAGGGGGTATGAGGAGTTGCTGGCGGAAGCCGAAGAAGCGACCCTCGAGCCCAGTGGTAATGACGATACCCTGGTGATTTTCTATACCGGCGGGACCACGGGGCGCTCCAAGGGAGTGATGCTCACTCACATCAACCAGTTCACCAATGCATTGGGCGGCATTTCCTGGTACCGCATGGCTGAGCGGGAAACCCATTTGCTGGCCAGCCCCATGTTCCACGCTGCCGCCGGGTCCCGGGTATACACCGCGACCATGACTGGAACCCATACTGTTATTCTTTCCCGCTTTGATGTGAAGGACGTGATGCGATTGGTGGAGTCTTGTCGCATCAACACCATGCAGATCGTGCCCACGATGCTACAGATGATGCTGGATCACCCCGAGTTCGGGGGGCGAGATCTCTCCAGCCTCCGGCTCATTACATACGGTGCCGCGCCGATGCCGGCAGCGTTGCTGGAGCGGGCCCTGAAAGTATTGCCGGGGGTTTCCTTTGCCCAGTCTTACGGTATGACCGAGGCTTCGCCAGTGGTCACGGTACTCGATGGTGACGATCATGGTCTCGAGGTTGAGCGGCTGACACGGCTGGAATCCGTGGGCCGCCCGGTATTTCACAATCATGTCCGGATTGTGGATGGTGAGCGACAGCCACTTCCGCCTGGTGAGGTGGGGGAGATTGCCGTCAAAGGTTCGAACATCATGAAGGGATACTGGCGCGCGCCTGAACTGACAAATGCAGTTCTGCAGGGTGGTTGGTATTACACCGGAGACAGTGGATATCTGGATGAAGGTGGCTATCTCTTTCTGGTCGGCAGAATCAAAGACATGATCGTCAGTGGTGGCGAAAATGTGTACCCCATCGAAATCGAGAATATATTATCCCGCCATCCGGATATTAAAGAATGTGCGGTGATTGGAGTGCCCCATGAAAAATGGGGAGAATCCGTTCATGCCGTAATAAGGCTGATAAGTCCTGGTAGTGTTACTGAGGATGATATCAAAGAATATTGTCGGGGGCGCATCGCCCATTATAAATGTCCGACCGCGGTTACCTTTGTTGAAAAGGCGTTGCCAGTTTCTGCCATAAATAAAATATTAAAGACTGAAATACGTAGAATGATAATTGAAGATTTTAAGTAATACCTGGCTTTTATTGGGTATATCTTTTTTTGGTATTTGTTTGTTGGTGTGAAATCCTGGATATTAATATTTCGTTGTTGTTTATTGACCTTTACTTGGGTTTAGTCCGGGTTTTCTGATCGATCAGGAAACCCTTTTTTTTGCTCGTAAGCTGATATTGACGACTTATATGAGTGCCCATTATGGAAAGTGTCCGATTTAATTTTCCCGCTCCGGAAAGCGATGAAAGCGTTGAAGAGCTTCGTAAGGAAGTACGTGTTTTTCTGGAGGACGAGGTTCGCAGTGGTGGTTTTGTGCCGGTCACAGACTGTTGGTGTGCTGGTGTAGACCCGGAGTTCAGTCGAAAGTTGGGCCAGAAGGGATGGATCGGAGTCACATGGCCCCGGCAATATGGCGGCCGTGAACTCAGCGCTCTCCACCGTTATGTGATTACCGAAGAGCTGTTAGTGGCAGGCGCTCCCGTGCACGCGCATTGGATTGCCGATCGCCAGAGCGGACCGCTTATTCTGGCGACAGGTACAGAGGACATGAAACGAAATATTTTGCCGCGGATCGCTGCCGGTGAATGTTTTGTAGCTCTTGGGCTCAGTGAGCCGGAATCCGGCTCAGACCTGGCCTCCGTTCGCACCCGTGCGTTCAAAGTGGAGGGTGGATGGGAGATCACGGGTACCAAATTGTGGTCATCGGGGGCCCAGCACTGTCAATACATGACGGTACTGGCACGCACAGGTGAGCGCGACCCGAACAAGCGTCATGCAGGCCTGACCCAGTTTCTCGTCCCGCTGGATTCGCCCGGAGTGACTGTCCGCGGGATTCCTGACATGAGCGGGGTTGAGCATTTCAACGAGAGTCACTTCGAAAACGTCTTCGTGCCGGACGATGCAGTGCTGGGTTCTGTTGGTGAAGGTTGGAAGCAAATTACCAGTGAGCTTGCGCTGGAGCGTTCGGGACCGGAGCGTTTCCTGAGCACTTTCGTTGCACTGGAAAAAGCGCTGCAGCGGAGCGCCGCCGACATGAACGGACATCAGGCGACAGTTGTCGGCAGCATTGTGGCCCGTATACGAGCATTGAGGACTATGTCCCTCGGTGTAGCAGCGCTACTGGGCCAGGGATATTCCCCGGAAGTGGAGGCGGCCCTGGTCAAGGACCTGGGCACCCGGCTAGAGCAGGACATTATCGAGAGGCTACGAGAGTTCTGGCCGGTACAGATGAAACAGGGCTATGGTGACGAGCTCCAGTACCTGATGTCGGACAGTCTGCTGCGCCAGCCCTCTTTTACCCTGCGGGGCGGCACTAACGAAGTACTCAAGGGCATCATAGCCCGTGGAATAGGGTTGCGCTGATCGCGCGGCTCAGGGGGATTCATTATGGGATTTGATATGGAGCAGACCGATCAGCTCATTCTCGATACTGCGCATCGCCTGTTCACGGATCAGTGTGACGCAGAGATTGTTAATTGTGCCGAGCGGGGCAAAACGCCTGAGCGGCTACGGCAGGCCATTCTTGAGTCAGGCCTGACCCTGGCCTGGGTACCGGAGGAGGCTGGTGGTGTCGGTGGTTCGTTGGCCCTTGGTTTCAATCTGATTCGCCAGGCAGCCAGCTTTGCCTTGCCGGCGCCTTTGGCCGATACCCTGGTAGCCAACCTGTTGCTGGCAGAAAGCGGGCTTGCGGTTACCGATCGCTGGGCCGCGTTGGCCTTCGATGGTGGCGAGTTGCCGGCATTACTTCAGGGCGAAGTCAACGGCGTGGTGGATGCTGCGGTGGGTGCGCCGGAATCTGCTGTGGTGGTAGTGCCTGTATTGGAAAAAGGCGTAGTCAAGATCGCCACCTTTGCGCCCTCCACCATCGACATCGAACATCATGAAAACCTCGCCGGTGAGGCGAGGTCCCGTATCACTCTTGATTCGGCGATTCCCGGTCAGCTATCCGGTCCTGTCGACGGCATGACGGCGGATGGATTGAAGCAGTTCTGTGCCTTCGTCCGTGCCTGCCAGATTGCGGGAGCACTCGAAAAAATTGCTGACCTGACGGTTGGTTATGTCAAGGAGCGTCAGCAATTTGGCCGTCCCCTTGGCAAGTTCCAGGCCGTTCAGCACATGGTGGCGGATATTGCCGGAGAGACTGCCCTGACCGGTGCTGCAGTCGAGCAGGCCATGCGGCGGGTATCTGCGCACCCGGAGCCATTCATCGGGGACTGCGAGCTACTTTTTCCACTGGCAACTGCCAAGGTAGTGGCATCGGAGGCGGCGGGCAGAGTAACCCGTGTTGCCCACCAGGCGCATGGTGCCATGGGGTTCAGTTTTGAATATCCGTTACAGCAATACAGCCGCAGGGTCTGGGGCTGGCGAGAGGAATTTGGCTCCGAGTTCAGCTGGTCCGAGCGCCTCGGAATGGCGATTGCTTCCGAAATCAGTTCCCTGGGCGCCGGTGAAGCCGCTGGCTGCGCCTGGGATGTGGTATCCCGATAACGTGATCGAGACAACTTATGGAAACGTTTGAAGATGTCCTTGTTGAATGGCATGGCCATGTCGCGCTTGTGGAAATCTGCCGCCCGCCCCTGAACTTTTTTGATGTGACACTGATCGAGCACCTTGCCGAGACGTTTGAGGCACTCGATCAGGACGACCGGTGTCGCGCCATAGTGCTCGCGGCCCGGGGCAAGGCCTTCTGTGCTGGCGCGGACTTTTCGTCCAACGGCAGTGACCTGTTCCGGCCGGAGTCGGATAACAATGCCATCACCCTGTACAAGGCGGCGGCGCGCTTGTTTGCCAGTCGCAAACCGCTAGTGGGCGCCATTCACGGCGCCGCCATCGGTGGTGGCCTGGGGCTGTCACTGGTACCGGACTTCCGGGTGGTATGTCCGGAAACGCGCTTTGCCGCCAATTTCGTCCAGCTCGGTATCCACCCCGGGTTCGGAATCAGCCTGGTGTTGCCGCGGCTCATCGGTCAGCAGCGGGCGCGACTGATGTTGCTCACCGGCCGTCGGATCAAGGGTGAGGAAGCCCTGGAGTTTGGCCTGGCGGACAAGCTAGTCGCGGCCGACCAGGTCCGCGCCGAGGCCTTGGTGTTGGCCACCGAAATGGCTCGGTGCGCGCCGATGGCGGTGGAATCTACCCGGGCCACACTTCGTCAGGGTTTGGTGGAGGAGTTGCAGGCGCGTCTCGATCACGAGTTTGCCGAACAGACCTGGTTGGCCAAAACCGCCGACCACAAGGAAGGTATGGCGGCGGTCAGCGACCGGCGACCAGGTCAGTTCACCCGCTCGTGATGGGCTGAACAAGGGTATGACTGCTTAGTACCAATTAGTACCAAAAAGGAGCCTGGGGGTTCCTTTTTCATGCCTGGACGTTGCCTCAGAGACTGCGGGCAACCTGCTGCCTAGCAGTTTCGTACTCGTCCCGCAGTTCGGCCACGGTGTCCGCCACCGGCTTCTGCCGGCTAATGCCACCAACACCCTGACCGGCGCCCCATATATCTCTCCAGGCTTTGCTCTTGCTGCTGCCCCCCGAACCGAAGCTCATCTTGCTCTTGTCTGAGGTGGGCAGGTTGTCGGGATCCAGACCGGCCTTTTCTATACTGCCACGCAGGTAGTTGCCATGAACCCCGGTAAACAGATTGGTGTAGATGATGTCCGACGCGGATGACTCCACGATCATGTCTTTATAGGCCTGCTCAGCGTTGGCTTCTTCCGTGGCTATGAAGCGAGTACCCATATATGCCATGTCTGCGCCCAGGACCTGAGCCCCGAGGATATGGTTGCCCCGGGTTATGGCGCCACCAAGAATTACCGGCCCATCGTAGAACTCGCGGATTTCAGACAGCAGTGCGAACGGGCTGAGGGTTCCCGCGTGGCCACCGGCCCCGGCAGTTACAAGGATCAGGCCGTCGACACCCATGCTGAGCGCCTTCTTGGCGTGGCGGATATTAGTAACGTCATGGAACACCAGGCCTCCATAACTATGGGTTGCTTCGATCACCATGGGATTGGCCTGCAGGCTGGTGATGATGATTGGCACCTTATGCTTCACGCATACCTGCATGTCGTGTTCAAGGCGATCATTGGTGGGATGCGCAATCTGATTGACCGCAAAGGGGGCCACTTTCACGTCGGGATTCTCGGCCTGGTACGTGGTCAAAGCTTCCTCGATTTCGGTCAGCCACTTGTCGAGCTTTTCGGCTGGACGGGCATTGAGCGCCGGGAACGAACCAATAATGCCGGCCTTGCACTGCTCGATAACCATTCTGGGGGTAGAAATGATGAACATAGGCGAACAGAGCACCGGTAGGTTCAGCTTGCCTTTGAGAGTGTCGGGAAGACTCATGGTGATTGCTCCTTTTGCTGTTTTCCTGGTGGCGGGTCAAAGCACCAGATAAAGGGTGAGGTACATGATCGCCAGCACGCTGACGCTGAACCAGCCGTTCCAGAGCACGCCGAACCGTAGCGGGGAAATGCCGGAGAAGCTGGAGATGAATCGTAGAGAGGCGGTAAAGGGAGACGCACCGGCAAACACCGCCCAGGTGATCGAGATCACTGACGCTTGTACCAGGGGTGAAATGTTCAAGTCGGGAATTTGCTGCAGAGCGCCAAGCATCAGGGTGACGGTAATGATGGCGTTGATGCCGATAAACGAGCAACCCAACATGACCAGAGAAATTCCGACCATCAGAGTAGCGTTGCTTACATTGGTTTGGGTTAGCAGAGCGCTAGCGGTACCTGGGTCGATCAGCGGGATCAGGATTACCCCAATGAAACCAGATGAGGTGAAGAGGACAATCTCGTTACGCTGGTTGGTGAAGGTTTGTGGAAAGGAGTGTTTCAGCCGCCGTGCTATCAGCCCCGCCTTAACGGGCGTCGGTCGGCCTCGGTACTGCTGCCAGATCCAGATCACCCCGATCAGCGGCGCACACATCAACAGAGTTGGGAACAGATCCAGACCAGTCAGCCGGGACAGTACATAGGCCAGGCCCGGAATCAACGCAACCAAACCCACCAGTGGGATCAGTTGAGCAAGTTTTCCTCCGGAGGTGGACGTGGTTCTGGGGCGCGGGTATGCCAGCCAGTCCAGCAGACCACCCCAGAGAATGAAAAGTAGGGTCCAGGCCAGTCCAAGCGGCGCGTATTGCTCCCAGCTCAGTTGCGGAATGCCTGACAGCACCAGCAGCATGGTCACTGATGTCGGCGCCCACAGTGGGACTCCGCAAAAACCCCTGAGGGTAGCGGTGAGCATGCGCCGTTTGCGAATGGCCGCAATGCGCTGGATTTCCGGCTCGGCAGCTGGGCGAATGGCCCTGCGAACCATCGTGCCCAACACGTTCAGGGCACCAATATTAAGCATAACGCTGAACAAATGTGAGCCGAATGCCATCAGCATGTAACGTCGTGCCGGCGGCTGATTGACCAGCACCTTGCCGCATTTCCGGACCAGGGACGATGATTTTGCGGACTCTCTGAGGACCGCCAGGGATGTAAGGAAGAAGGTAAAGAACGTAGCTCGGTCGATGCCGGCGGCAATGGCCTGGCTATCTATCCCGCCACCAATCCAGAGTGCTGCGGCGAGCGTTGGCGCGATGACTGAAAAAATTCGGTAAGTCAGACTGATGCCCGGCCACTGTAGAACAACGAAAATCACCAATGCTGTTCCTGCCAACGTACTGAGCCAGTTGGAAATCACAAACTGCTCGATAATGGCACAGGCGGAGATCAGCAGCAGGCAAACGGTCGCCACATTGCGATTGGTCATTGCCCAGCTGTTACTGCGGGCATGTAGCAGGGCCAGTGTAGTCACACAGGCAGCGACAGGGTCGCTAGCTGTTGTTGATGGCAGGTTGAAAGCATCACATCCAAAGCACAATCTCCAGGTAGCTTGCTTACTTTTTGCGCCAGAAAAAGCCCGGGCAGTCCGGGCTGGGCGTGTCGCGCGCTTGTCAGTCTCGAAAAATGACCGAGTTAGCTAGTGGCTCGCGTGCTGTGCGCGTCCGATTGGCATCAACCTCGGGATCCTCGTAACCAAAACTGATACCTAGCAGAATACCGATAGTGTCATTGAGCCCGAATGCTTCCCTGACCAAATCCGGATAGGCGCGCATACTGCCCATGGCACAGGTACTTATGCCGAAGGCATGCATTGTCAGCATGAGGGTTTGGGCATAGATGCCAACGTCCAGTGAAATGGTAGCGCCGAAGTTGCGATCCATGCCCAGGAAAACAATGTGCGGGGCATCGAAAAGCTCGAAGTTGCGGCGGACGGCACGGAGCCTGCCGGGTTTGTCATCCCGGGCAATTCCCATTTCGTTATAGAGTGCAACGGCACAATCCACCTGACGTTGGCGGTATTCCCCCTCCCAGGCAGAAACGTAAGGGAAATCCGGTTGACCCGACACACCCTGGTCCAACCGCTCCACAAACTGTGCCCGTAGCCGGTCTTTCACTTCGCCTGAGGCAACATACACCTTCCACGGCTGAGTGTTGCAGTTTGACGGTGCTTGCTGGGCGATTTCGAAGACGTGTTCAAGAGTCTCGGTAGGTACTGGATCGGGTAGGAAACCTCTGACTGATCGTCGCGAGGTAACGGCGTCGATCACTGACACGCTGGGTTTGGTTATGACCATATCGTTCTCCGGGGTGCTCTTGACGTTGTTATTACACTGACCATAACAATTTAATAAATGCCTTGGAAAAGCATATTTTTTATCAAATGTATGCCAGAAATATATCGCTTATCCCGGGGCCTTGCACAGTTATGTAATGCAAAATTGATTTCCTGGAGGGGATATAACCTTACGGCATCGGGTATATAGAAAATTGGTTTGACTGCCGAGAGCAGAAGCGTTGACCAGCGATCATCGCACGGTTAGTTTGTTGGAAACTGCATACACTTTTTTTATAGCAGTTGAACGGTTGGCGTTAGTTTCGCGCTGACCAAGGTCCAGTTAAGACAAAAACAACTGACGGAGAACAATCATGCCCTTTTGCACTACAAGATTCATGCGGCCACTGACTACAACGATGTGTTCCGCTGCCCTGATTTTCGGAGCGACTACCGCAGTCCAGGCAGAAGAGCCTAAATTGCCAGATACCATGACCTGGTCTTCATATGACGTCGGTTCTGCGGGTTATGCAGAGGCCTCTGCGATTGCTGATGCCTTCGGCAAGGAATATGGCACTCGTATTCGAATTCAGCCCTCCGGTTCCGCAATTGGTCGTCTGCAGCCTCTGCTCAGTGGGCGCGCAGATGTAGGTTTCCTGGCGACTGAGACATTTTTTGCCGCAGAAGGGGTTTATGATTTTTCAACTCGCCAGTGGGGACCTCAGGATCTTCGCGCTATCGCCGGCCGGCCGTCATCCATCGGTATCTTCACCGCAAAGGACGCCGGGATTGAGTCACTAGAGGATCTCAAGGGTAAGCGTTTTGCCTATGTGGCTGGTAATCCTTCTATCAACGTGAAGTGCAATGCGTTTCTGGCATTTGCAGGGCTCACCGAAGATGATCTGGAAGCAATCATGTTTCCGACCTATGCCAGTGCAATGAGCTCACTGGCTCGGGGTGAGGCAGATGCATCATGCACCACGACCACGCCAAGTCATGTTTACGAGTTGGCCGAGTCGCCGCGTGGTATCCGTTGGTTGAATATGGATCCGAATGATAAAGAAGGCTGGGCCAAGGTGAACGAGCTGGCCCCATTCTTCGCTCCCTATAAAGAAACCATCGGTGCTGGTATCAGCGAAGAAAATCCGGTCAATATCATGGCCTATCGTTACCCTGTAATGGCGGTGAGGGCAGATATGGATGCGGACACCGTCTACAACATGCTTAAAGCTGTGGATGAAACTTACCCAATGTACAAGGATGCCACAGCGGCGATGCCCCGTTGGGATATCAACAAGTCCGGTGTACCCGCTATCGACGTGCCATTCCACGAAGGCGCTATCCGGTACCTGAAAGAAAAGGGTATCTGGACCGAGGAATACCAGGCCTGGAACGACGCTCGTACCGCACGCTTGAATGCGTTGTTGGAAGCCTGGCCGAAAGCGGTTGCAGAAGCCGAGGGCAAGAGTGACGAAGAGTTTGCCCAAATTTGGGAAAAGCATCGTCAGCAGGCACTTCAAGGACTTTGATGATCAGGTTGTGCTGATTCGGGTGGCGGCGCCTTTCGTGTGCCGTCACTCATGACTTCAACTCCGGAGTATTTTGCAACATGACCTCTCCGAAGGGCGCAGATGCCCAAACCAACACCCCCGAACCTCAAGGCGCTGACAAAGGACGTCTTCGTGGAATTGGCTACTGGATAGCACTGGCCCTTGGTGCTCTCGGATTGCTCATGGCGATCAATCAGACCTTCAATCTCAAGATTCTGGGTTTCCAACCGCTGGGCAACTCCTATCTTTATTATTTGATTGGTCTATTTCTGGCGGCGGCCTTTCTTTGTTTCCCCGCCTGGTCTGGAGCCCGTAACAGGATTTCCTGGTATGACTGGGTATTGGCGGTACTCGCACTGGTTTCCTGCGGTTATCTGGGCTACCACGGCTTGACCATGATTAACATGGGCTGGGAATACATGGCCCCCACGGAGGCCACTGTGTTCTCTGGTATTTTACTGGTGCTGGTGCTTGAAGGCGTCCGCCGGTGTGGGGGCTGGCCCTTGCTGGCAGTGTCGCTGTTCTTCGGAACTTACCCACTTTATGCGGACAGCATGCCTGGCTTCCTGTGGGGTAATGAGTACGAGCTGCCAGAGCTACTGCGTGCCCATGTCATTGGTGTGGAGAGTATCATAGGCATTCCCATGCAGGTGGTGGCCCAGCTGGTCATCGGCTTTGTGGTGTTCGGCGCCGCGCTGACGATCACCGGTGGCGGCGACTTTTTTATGAAATTTGCCACCGCCCTGATGGGCCGCAGCCGTGGTGGTCCCGCCAAGGTGTCGGTGTTGTCCAGCGGTATTCTGGGCAGCCTGTCCGGTAGTGTGATTTCCAACATACTGACCACAGGTCCGATCACTATCCCGACCATGAAGAAAACTGGCTATCCGGCACACTATGCTGGAGCGGTGGAGGCCTGCGCCTCGACCGGGGGCACCCTGATGCCGCCGGTCATGGGCGCGGTTGCCTTTATTATGGCGTCCTTCCTCGGCGTAGCCTACGCCGAAATAATGATTGCTGCCTTCCTGCCGGCGCTGCTGTTCTATCTGGCACTGCTGTTCCAGGTGGACAACTATGCTGCACGTCGGGGCCTCAAGGGGCTACCGGACTCCGAGATTCCATCCCTGAAGGAAACGCTGAAGGAAGGTTGGCCTTATCTGCTGTCGCTGGTGATGCTTGTCTACATGCTGCTGGTGATGAGGATCGAAGCTTACGCACCTTATTACGCCTCACTGGTGTTGTTGGGTGTGGCCTTGTTCAAGCGTGATTACCGCCTTAACTGGAGTCGTGCCAAGGCCTTTATTGCGGATTTGACCACCAATGTCTCCAACCTGGTCGCGATTCTGGCGGGCATCGGTCTGGTCGTTGGTGGGTTGTCCTACACAGGTGTGGCTGGGGCCTTCTCCCGGGAGCTGCTGTTATACGCCGATGGCAGCATACCGCTGATGTTGGCTGCGGGTGCCGTCACCAGCTTTGTGCTAGGCATGGGGATGACAGTGAGTGCCTGTTACATCTTCCTGTCGATCTTGCTGGCACCGGCGCTGGTCAACGCCGGTCTTAATCCGCTGGCGAGTCATCTGTTCATTTTGTACTGGGGCATGTTGTCCTATATCACGCCTCCCGTATCGCTTGCGGCAATTACGGCCGCAGGAGTGGCGGGTTCCAACGCTACCAAGACGGGCGTCTATGCCATGCGACTGGGCGGTATTCTGTTCATTCTGCCGTTCCTTTTTGTCTTGAATCCCTCTCTTATTTTGCAGGGTGATTTGGCGCGAATTTTGTTGTCGGCGGCGACCGCCATCGCGGCAATCTGGTTGATTGCGTCTGCCATGGAAGGCTATCTCTACCGAATCGGAATCATTGGCTGGCCTCTGAGAGTTTTGGCGCTCGCGGCTGGCGGACTGATGATTTACCCGGACATCCTCTCGGAGGCGCTTGGGTTTGCCCTTGTCGCATTTGTGTATGTTGGCAAGCGTTTTTTCGGCGTGCCGAAGGTTTCGGTTTGTAGCAATTGAGGCTTGAGGCCGAGAGAGGACGACTAACCATGATTGATAAACGAGTTACGTCTCTGAGGGATGCCGTGGCTGATATCCCGGATGGAGCGTGCGTAATGATCGGTGGGTTTGGAAGCTCCGGTATCCCGTTGGGACTCATTGAGGCGCTAAGGCAGCATGGCGCCTCGGATCTCACAATCATTTCCAACAATGCCGGAGTTGCCGAAGAAGGGATCGCGAGCTTGCTTCGTGATGGATTGGTCAGAAAGATTGTCTGTTCCTTCCCTAGGTCGGCGGGTTCTGTTTGGTTTGAAAAGCGGTTCGAGGAGGGATCGGTTGAGCTCGAACTGGTCCCACAGGGAACACTTAGCGAACGTATCCGAATAGGAGGCGCCGGAATAGGTGGCTTTCTGACACCCACCGGGTATGGCACGAAGTTGGCGCAGGGCAAGGAAACGCGAGTTATTGACGGTAAAGGGTTTGTGCTGGAAATGCCCCTCACTGCGGATTTCGCGCTACTACGAGCGGAGGCTGCAGATCCTTGGGGAAATTTGGTCTACAACACGGCCGGACGTAACTTCAATCCGATGATGGCGATGGCCGCCAGGGTTTCTATAGCCGAAGTGGATCATATTCGGCAATTGGGGGAGCTTGATCCCGAGCGTGTTGTGACTCCGGGTATTTTTGTTGACCGGGTTGTGTCTGAGGAGAGAACACATGTTGCGGCTTAGTTCTGAGGATATGGCCCGTAGGGTTGCCCAAGATATTCCGGATGGATCCTATGTAAATCTTGGTATTGGTCTCCCTACCCAAGTTGCAAACTATGTGAGCAATGACAAACAAATCATTTATCACAGCGAAAACGGAATCCTGGGTGTTGGTCCGGCCCCTCGGCAAGGCGAAGAGAACACAAACCTGATCAACGCTGGGAAACAACACGTTACCTTGTTGCCCGGTGGCAGCTATTTCGATAACGCCGAGTCCTTCGCGATGATGCGAGGAGGTCATCTGGATATAGCTGTGCTTGGGGCATTTCAGGTAGCTGAAAACGGAGACCTTGCCAACTGGGCGACGAATGACGATAAGTTTCCGCCTGCCGTTGGTGGTGCCATGGACCTTGCCGTAGGGGCGAAGAAACTATTCGTCATCATGCGCCACACGACTCGGGACAACGAACCCAAAATACTGGAAAAATGTACTTATCCGCTGACAGGTAAAGGGGTTGTCAGCCGGATTTTTACTGATCTTGCCGTGCTCGATGTCACTCCAGAAGGACTTCGGGTGGCAGAGCTATATGGGTCTAACACTCTTGAACAGGTACAGGCTTTGACGGGGGCTCGCTTGTTGCCTCCGGTGCAGTCATGAGAAGAGACGTCCCATCCGACGGGATGCATGGGAAGAATTTGCTATTGGCGGATGGGATATGATTGAAGCTTTCGCCCGACCGGATAGTTTTTCCCGGGTTCGATCAGTTTTCGCGTACCTGGCTCTGTTTGTAGGCGTTGCGACCATTCTTCCGGGGCATGCCTACTTTGCATCCTTGCTCGCTTGCCTTGCCATCGTCCTCGGTTGGGCCAACTTGCGCACAGTCGGACGCGCCATCCTGATACTGATTGCAGTGCTTACGGTTATCGCCCTGGCGGTGGAGCCCGCTGCTGTGCCGAAAGCGGCCGGTAACATGGCGAGAATCAGCGCACTGATAATAACCGTGATGCTGCTATCAGCAGTCTTGGGACAGTCCAACGATCTGAAGCTGATTTCTCGCAGTCTTTTTGGCGGTAAGTCGGTGCTTCGTTATGTGGGTATGACTTCTGGTACCGCATTACTGTCCGTCCCTCTAAACTTCGGTGCCGTAGGCGTTATCGCCACTATGATTGGTCTCCAGATCAAGGAGCAGGGTGATACTCCGATGGCTAGGAATGCTGCTCGTGCGGTTGTTCGAGGGTTTGGCGCATCCCCGATGGCTTCACCGCTCTCCATTGCCATCGTTATGACCGTGACCTTTTTACCGGGCCTCTCGAGCTGGAAATTGATTGCATTGGGCTTGCCGTTTGCGCTGCTTTATCTCTTTGCTGGCGCCTTGGCCCGGGAGACTGAGCCGTTACGGGAGAAACTGGCTATTAACACCGATGAACAAGAGTCAGCATTGCTTCCATGGCTGCGTTTTATCGGCATCATTGCGCTGGTATGTCTAGGTGCTTTTACCTTGAGTGCCAAGGGCGGTCTGGTTTATTCCCAGGCGGTGACGGTGAGTTGCCTGATGGCGGTCATAATAGGTTTGGTATATCGCCGTTTGCATGACGGCACGGTGAACATGCCATCACTGGCCATGATGAACAATGAATTGGCCATCATGGGAGGCTCGTCTTTTCTTGGAGGCATTGTTGGTACATTGGCTCTGAGCTGGCTCGGCGCAGAGTTCAGCCTGCCGGTATGGGCATATCCGATGGTGGCCATGGCGGTCCCCTGGCTATTCTTTGCCGGTGGGTCTATCGGGGTGAATCCTATTATTTCGGGCACCCTGTCTGGCAGTATTCTCGGACCAATCTGGCCGGAATATGGCCTATTGGGATTAGGGCTTGGCATTGTCGCAGGATGGGGGATTACCATTGCCGGGACACCATACTCTGCCAACGCCCTGCTGCTGGAGAGATGCACAGGCTACAACGCCCAAACCGTCTCCTACGGCTGGAGCCTCAAGTTCTCGATGATGGCGTTGGTTGCTTGTAGCCTCTTGTGCCTGGTATTCACCTTGCCGCTTTGATGGCCGAAAATGGGATGTTATTCCATCAAGAATGGCCGGCTATCTGATGAGGCACATAGTGGGCTTCCAAGGTGGAGATCTCTTCCTCGCTCAGTTCCAAGTCCAGCGCCGCGAGGGCTTCTTCAATATGGCCAGGTTTGCTGGCTCCAATTATGGGAGCCGTTACGGTTGGGTTGGATAACACCCAAGCCAGAGCAACTTGAGCCATGGAGGTTCCCCGGTTCTGTGCCACTTGACGCAGAGCGGCAATCACAGGTTGGTCTATATCGCTACCAAGGCGCCATTTTCGAGTATTCTCATCGGTACGGGCTCGTTCAGTCTCGCCTCCTTCTCCCTGAGCCGTCTTTCCCGCCAGAATGCCTCGGGCCAGAGGGCTCCAAGGTATTACCCCGACGCCCTGATCGGCACACTGTGGCAACATCTCCCGCTCTTCCTCTCTGTAGATCAGGTTATACATGGGCTGCATGGTCACAAAGCGGGTCCAGCCGTGCTTTTCTGCGGTGAACTGGGCCTTGGCAAATTGCCAGGCAAACATTGAAGATGCGCCAATGTAACGAGCCTTTCCTGCCTTCACAATATCATGAAGTGCCTCCATAGTTTCCTCTATGGGAGTGTGATAATCCCAGCGGTGGATCTGGTAAAGGTCGACATGGTCGGTGCCCAGCCGCTGCAAGGACGCGTCGATGGCCGCCATGATGTGCTTGCGGGATAGCCCGCGGTTGTTGGGGCCATCCCCCATGGCGTTGAAGACCTTGGTGGCGATAACCACGTCCTCGCGGGGCGCATAATCCAGCAGTGCCTTGCCCACCACCCGCTCGGACTCACCAATGGAATACATGTCCGCGGTATCAAAGAAGTTGATGCCCGCGTCCAGCGCCTGTTTGATAAAGGGGCGACTGGCCTGCTCGTCCAGAATCCACTCCCGCCATTTGGGCGAGCCATAGGTCATGGTGCCGAGGCAAAGGCGGGAGACTTTCATGCCGGTTGTTCCGAGGCGGCGGTATTGCATTTCCATTCCTCCTGTATCTCTGGTCCGGAGTTGGCTTTTCCGGGTGAGTTGAACGGCCGCAGACTTGGTGAACGATTATCCGTATCGTTGCAACAGACTCTCGCAAAACTCTTGCGCAAACGTCGGCAGGCTCTCGAAGTCCACTGAACAAAGCTGGAAATTGCGCTCGGCCCAGGCATCCACCAGCTCAATCTGTTTGATATCCCGGGTGCCTTTATGACGGGCAAAGCCCAGTTGCGGAATGATTGCGATGCCTACTTTAGCGGCAACCATCCGGTATATGGCATCGTAACTGGCGACTTGTACCCTGATGTTCAGGTCAACGTGCAGCTTTTCAGCTTCACGGACTAGAAACTGGTGTATGGCAGAAGCTTCCAGCAGGGATATCAGCGGGTATGACAGACAGTCTTCGAA
>Ga0114984_1000163_pt1 | contig 26659 bp, 26 predicted proteins | sample Shrwel1BS1Day1_FD_96987 | JGI IMG/M metagenome (GOLD analysis project Ga0114984, IMG submission 96987) | Subsurface microbial communities from deep shales in Ohio, USA - Utica-3 well 1 S-1-Day1 | ecosystem: Environmental > Aquatic > Deep subsurface > Shale gas/oil reservoir > Produced water/Flow...
CTGGAATCCCATTTCCAGCATCCGATCGGCCTCATCCAGCACCAAAACCTGCAACCTATCCAGCTTGAGCGTCCCCTTGCGCAGATGCTCCTCGATCCGCCCCGGGGTGCCGACAACCACGTGCGCCCCATGCTCCAGCGAGCCGATCTGCGGCCCGAGGGGCTGCCCGCCACAGAGGGTGAGTATTTTGACATTGGCCAGCTGCCGCGCCAGGCGACGCAGCTCCTGTGCCACTTGGTCGGCCAGCTCCCGCGTTGGACAGAGCACCAGCGCCTGCACATGAAACCGTGCCGGCTCGAGCCGTTGCAACACCCCCAGCCCGAACGCCGCCGTCTTGCCCGAACCGGTCATCGCCTGGGCGATCAGATCGGCCCCCTGCAGGATGATGGGGAGGCTTTCCTGCTGAATCGGTGTCATCAGCCGATAACCGAGCGAGGCGAGATTATCCTGCAGCTCGGCCCGCAGCGGCAGGAGTGAAAAGGGATGTTGACTCAAAAGAATACCTTCGACGAGGGTTGCCAAAGGCGCACTTTAACAGAGGGGCCCAGGCGGCGCACCCCCAAAAAAAACGGCATCTTAGATGCCGTTTTTTGCTCTTTGCTAGCGCTCAGGTCGCTTGCTGAATCAGCATGTTGCGAATTTTGCCGATCGCCTTGGTCGGATTGAGATTCTTCGGACAAACGCTGACACAGTTCATGATGCCGTGGCAGCGGAATACGCTGAAGGGGTCGTCCAGCTCAGCCAAACGCTCAGTGGTCGCGGTATCACGACTGTCGGCGAGGAAGCGGTAAGCCTGCAACAAACCGGAAGGCCCAATGAACTTGTCCGGGTTCCACCAAAAGGAGGGACAGGCCGTAGAGCAGCAGGCACAGAGAATGCACTCGTACAGACCATCCAGCTCGGCACGCTCTTCGGGAGATTGCAGCCGCTCGATCGCCGGCGGCGGGGTGTCGTTGATCAGATAGGGCTTGATCTTCTCATACTGCTTGTAGAACTGGGTCATATCGATGACCAGATCACGAATCACCGGCAGGCCCGGAAGCGGGCGCAACACCAGTTTGTCTTTCTCGACCACCTGGGAGAGCGGCGTGATGCACGCCAGCCCGTTCTTGCCGTTCATGTTCATGCCATCGGAGCCGCACACGCCCTCACGGCAGGAACGACGGTAAGCCAACGTCGGATCCTTCTCTTTCAGCAGCTGGAGCAGATCCAGCACCATGATGTCCTTGCCACCGGGGATATCGATATGGATATCCTGCATGTAAGGCGCATCATCCACTTCAGGGTTGTAACGATATACACTTACCAGCATCGCACCAGCCTCTCAATAGGTTCGTATTTTCGGCGGGAACGGATCCACTGTCTTGGGCGCGAAGTTGACCGCGCGTTTGCCAACGGATTTGTTCTGCGGGAAAAAGACAGAGTGACACAGCCAGTTTTCGTCATCACGTTCGGTGAAGTCGTTACGGGCATGCGCACCACGGGACTCCTTGCGCTCCTCGGCCGCAATCGCGGTCGCCTCGGCCACTTCCATCAGGTTTTCAAGCTCCAACGCCTCGATACGGGAGGTGTTGAACGCCTGGCTCTTGTCTTCCAGATGGAGGTTGGCCACGCGCTCACGGATCTCCTTCAGCAGGCCAAGCCCCTTCTGCATGCTCGCGCCATCACGGAACACACCGAAGTACAACTGCATGGTGTTCTGCAGATCCTTGCGCACCTTGGCCACTTTCTCACCGCCCGTGCTGTCGTTGAGGCGGTTCAGACGTGACATGGCCGCGTCGATATCGGCATCGGTCGCTGCACTCACGGAGTAGCCCTCACGCATCTGCTGCTCGATCTGCATCCCGGCCGCGCGACCGAACACCACCAGATCGAGCAGAGAGTTACCACCGAGCCGGTTGGCGCCATGCACGGAAACACAGGCCGCCTCGCCGCAAGCAAACAGGCCGTTGATGATCCGATCCTCTCCGCTCTGGCTGTCGGGGGAGATCACCTGACCACCGATGGTAGTGGCGATGCCGCCCATCATGTAATGGCAGGTGGGAACGACCGGAATCGGCTCTTTCACCGGATCCACCCCGGCGAAGGTCATGGATAGCTCACAGATGCCCGGCAACCGGGAGTGGAGCACCTCCTCACCCAGGTGGTCCAGCTTGAGGTAAACGTAATCACCATTTTCACCGCAGCCGCGACCCTCGAGGATCTCCAGGATCATGGAGCGGGCAACCACGTCGCGTCCGGCCAGGTCTTTGGCATTGGGGGCGTAACGCTCCATGAAGCGCTCCCCATCCTTGTTCACCAGATAGCCACCCTCACCGCGACACCCCTCGGTCACGAGGACGCCGGCCCCGGCGATGCCGGTAGGATGAAACTGCCACATCTCCATATCCTGGACCGGCACCCCGGCACGGAGCGCCATGCCGATACCGTCACCGGTATTGATCAACGCATTGGTGGTGGAGGCGTAGATCCGGCCCGCGCCGCCAGTTGCCAGCACCGTCGCCTTCGACTTGATATAGACGGTCTCGCCGGTTTCGATGCTGATGGCGATGCAGCCCACCACATCACCGGCGGCATTCTTGACCAGATCGACCGCATACCACTCGTTCAAAAAGGTGGTGCCAGCCTTCATGTTGGCCTGGTAGAGGGTGTGCAACAGCGCGTGACCGGTGCGGTCGGCGGCGGCGCAGGTACGCGCGGCCTGGGTGGGGTTGTCCGGCCCCTTGGACTGCCCCCCGAACGGGCGCTGATAGATGCGACCAATTTCCGTACGGGAGAACGGCAGCCCCATGTGGTCCAGTTCAAATACCGCCTGGGGACCAACGGAGCACATATATTCGATGGCATCCTGGTCGCCAATGTAGTCGGACCCTTTGACGGTGTCATACATGTGCCAGCGCCAGTCGTCGTTCGGATCGGCACTGGCGATCGCACAGGTGATACCCCCTTGGGCCGAAACGGTGTGGGAACGGGTCGGAAATACTTTGGTGACGCAGGCGGTATTCAAGCCCGACTGGGCCAGCTGCAACGCTGCGCGCATGCCAGCTCCACCACCACCGACGACGATCGCGTCGAAATCGAGCGTACGCAGTTTAGACATGTTTTAGATACCCCACAAAATCTGAATGCCCCACACAACGTAAATAAACGCCAGCAGGCCGCACACGGACTGAAACAGGAAACGGGCACCGGTCGGCTTGATATAGTCGGTCGAAACAGACCACATCCCGATCCAGGCGTGCGCCACCATGGATAGCAGTGCCAGCAGGGTAAAGATGCGCGTGGCCGTACCGCTGAACAGCTCTTGCCACTGGGCATACTCCAACCCCGGATGCAGCAGCAGATAGCCGATCATGAAAATGGTGTAGACCAGCAGCACGACCGCCGTGACGCGCTGCATCATCCAATCATACAGGCCACTACGACCAAAGCTTGTGATACTCGTTACCATATCCAGACTCCTGCCAGCAGGATAGCGATTACCGCTACCACCAAAGTTACCTTGGCTGCCAAACGTCCGCTTTCCAACTCTTCGCAGTAACCAAGATCCATGATCAGATGTTTGATACCGGCAAAGAAATGGTACAGCAGTGCTGACACCAACCCCCACGCAATCAGTTTTGCCAGGAACGACTCCTGGAGCATCTCAGCGGCACGATCGAAACCGGCCTGAGATTCCAGCGACAGACTCAACACGTACAACATGAAGATGGCGCCAAAGAACAGCGCCACACCTGATACACGATGCAGTATTGAAGTGATCGCCGGGAGTGGCTGTTTTATGGTTCGCAGATCTAAATTTACAGGTCTATTCTTGTTCACGGCTCTAGTTCACACTTTTCAGTCCAGTTGCAGGACGAGGTTGCTAGGAAGTGCTCAGAGAGTAGTATCCCGAGATGCCAAAACGGACACTCAACCTGTGGGCACGGTGCCAACTCAGGTTCGTGAGTATAGTCAGATCACCTTTGGAATACAACGCACCCGGCCTCCCCCAAGGCTTGAGTCTAGTCCCCTGGTCCCGCACTCTCGCGTCGGCGCCAGCTCGATGTTGCATCGAGGTACGACCAATGGGTTATTGCCCAAAACCTGCTGGATCACTAGACATTCTCCCTCTGCTGCATTGCGAAATTGAGCCCCCGGGGCTTAATTGACAATCCTGTTTCAAACTCTATAGTGGGGATGTCCTGTTGCGGGCCATTTCCTATGAAGCGGCTCAGAAGCACGCCGCGGCAATACAAAACAGAATGATAGGAGCCTTTAGATGGCTGACAAAAAAGCACGTTTGATGGTCGATGGTCTGGACGAGGCGATCGAGCTTCCGGTGTATTCCGGCACGGAAGGCCCCGACGTCATAGATGTACGCCCACTGACCAGCAAAGGCCTGTTCACCTACGACCCCGGCTTCGTGTCCACTGCGGCCTGCGAATCCAAAATCACCTATATCGATGGTGCCCGAGGCATCTTGCTGCACCGGGGTTACCCGATCGAACAGTTGGCGGAAAAATCGGACTACCTGGAAGTCTGTTATCTGCTGCTCAATGGCGAGCTGCCCACGGCCGAAGAAAAAGAGCGGTTTATCAACACCGTTTCCAGACACACCATGGTGCATGAGCAACTCAGCCAGTTTTTCAAGGGGTTCCGGCGCGATGCCCACCCGATGGCGATCATGTGCGGTGTCGTTGGGGCGCTGTCTGCGTTCTATCACGACTCGCTCGACATCAACAATCCCCACCACCGTGAGGTGTGTGCCTACCGCCTGATCGCCAAAATGCCCACGCTCGCCGCCATGTGCTACAAATACTCCATCGGCCAGCCGTTCATGTATCCGCAAAACGATCTCAGCTACGGGGCCAACTTCCTGCGCATGATGTTTGGCACCCCCTGTGCCGAATATGAGGTCAACCCGGTGCTGGCCCGCGCCATGGATCGGATCTTCATTCTGCATGCCGACCACGAGCAGAACGCCTCCACCTCCACCGTCCGCTTGGCCGGCTCCTCCGGCGCCAACCCGTTTGCCTGCATCGCCGCCGGCATCGCCGCGCTGTGGGGTCCGGCCCACGGTGGCGCCAACGAGGCGGTGCTGGCCATGCTGGATGAGATCGGTGCCGAGGCCAACATCCCAGAATTCATCGAGCGGGCCAAGGATCCGGATGACCCGTTCCGTCTGATGGGCTTCGGCCACCGGGTATACCGCAACTTTGACCCCCGCGCCAAGGTGATGAAGCAGACCTGCGATGAGGTTCTGGGCCTACTGGGGATCGAGGATGATCACCAGCTGCAGATCGCCAAGCGACTGGAGCAGATCGCACTGGAGGATGAATACTTCGTCGAGCGCAAGCTCTATCCGAACGTGGACTTTTATTCCGGCATCATTCTGAAGGCGATCGGTGTTCCGACCAACATGTTTACCGTTATATTTGCCCTGGCCCGCACCATCGGCTGGATCTCCAACTGGAACGAATTCCACTCCAGCCCGAACAAGATCGGTCGCCCGCGCCAGCTTTACACCGGCGCCAAAAAGCGCGACTACCCCGCCTGAAACTCCCACCAGGCAACCCCGTAACCACGGGGGTTGCCTGCTCTGTGCCCGCCAGCCCCGCCTCTGCCGCAACGGCGTTGGCGCCGCCTCCTGACCCGGTGCCGAGCGCCGCGGACGGGGCTGCACGGCTCACGCTCTGTTCGCTTCGGCCATCCGCTTCGCGTCCGACCAGAGTGTACGCACCAGGTTTCTCAGTTCTTCATCGCCCTGCGTCAGCACCCCGACCTCGAGCCGTTTCTCCTCCAGATAGCCCTCCAACGCGAAGCGCGGATCAAACCGGCCGATGGAGGCCAGATTGGACGCCATGTCTGCCAGCTTTACCGTATGAACATCCGCATCCCCGGCCGCCAGGCGCTCCCGATCCCGCCGCTTGCGTTCCCAGCGTGAAAGGGATTGGTTGGTGGAGCCCGTCAGGCAGCGCACGCCATCGGCCAGCGAAACACCAAAAGTACGCTCGATCTCGCGCAGCGTCACCGTCGTGTCTTCAACCACGTCATGCAGCCAGGCCAGCGCAACCATTCTGGGGGTTGAATTGGCGCAGGTGGCCACCAGCCCGGCGACCTCGGACAGATGTTTCCAATAGGGCTCCGAGGTGTAGCGCCGGAGCTGACCGGCATGGGCCTGCAGGGCAAACTGTCGCACCCGGGGGAGGCAGATTTCAGCCGGACTGTTGCCCAACACCGGATGGGTGCGCTCGAATGCCTCGACATCGAAGCCGACACTGGCCTCTTTCGACGCCCCACCCGCGCCATCGGTTGCAACCGTTTCAAACAGGTCTGGACGCATCGCATCCAGATCTTCCTCCTCCCCCAGCAGGTCACTGAGTCGCTCGAACGCGTGGTCATCTTTTTTGCCTGACATAACCCTCTCCTTTTCCCTGGACTGTGTTTGACAAGGGATACTCCAACGATCAAGGCAGCCGGTACTGCCCCACCAACGCCTCCACCCGAGTCACACTGGCATCCAGCGCCGAGGCCATCTGCTCCACCCGATCCGCCTCCGTGGCCACCTCGGTGTTGCGCATCGCCATGGCATGAATGTTTTTGCTCATCTGCTGCGAGGTGGCCGCCTGCTGTTCACAGGCGGCGGCAATCTGGCTGTTCATGTTGTCCACGGCCTCGATCGCCTGCTCAATGCGAGCGATCGCTTCGGCGGCGCTCTGGATCGCCCGGTTGGACTCCCCTGAACGGCTGTGTCCCACCTCCATGGCGGCGGTGGTGGCCTCGGAGAGTTGTTCCAGCTCGGCCACGGTATCACGAATCTCGTCGGTAAACGCCTGGGTGCGGCCAGACAGGGCACGCACCTCATCGGCCACGACGGCAAAGCCGCGCCCATGTTCGCCGGCGCGGGCCGCCTCGATGGCGGCGTTCAGCGCCAACAGGTTGGTTTGATCGGAAATATCGCTGATGGAAGCGCTGACCTGGGCGATCGACGCCACTTTGTCGGCCAGCTGACTCACCATACGGGCACTCTCTTCCAGCGCCTGGTTGGTGGCCTCGGTCATGATGCGGGCGTTCTCCATCGCCTGACTACCCTCACTGGAAGCCTTGGCCGCCCCGGTGGCAGCCTCTGACGCCTGCTGTGCGTTCTGCGCCACCTCCTGAACACTGGCCGACATCTGGTTACTGGCGGCGGCCACCTGATCAGCCTGCTGTTGCTGCTCTGCCACATGGCGGCGGGTCGTTTGGCTGGCTTCGGACAGTTGGTTGGCACTGCGCTGCAACTCGTTGGACAGCGCCCGGAACTGCCTGATCAAGGCGCAAGACCGCTCCATCATCTGGTTGAAGGAGCGGGCGTTGACGCTCTGATCCTCCGCCGGCAGGCGACCGGTGAGATCCTTGTTGGCCTCGAAGGCGGAGACGATCGCCGTCATCCGCAGCGCCCGCTGCCGCTCCGCGGCCATCTGCCGCGCGAAGTAGACCAGAATCCCCGCCTCGAACACGACAAAGGCCGCATGCAGGAAGGCGATGCCCCAGTTACAACCGTAGTTGTAGATCACCAGCGGCATGCCGCCCACTTGGGCTTGCGCCAACTGCAGGCCGGTCAGCAACAGATGGTGGGCCGCAATCACCGCCGCGGCCACGACCACCGGCAGCCAGTCCCGGTAGATGATCACCAGTGCAAGGGCCGAGAAAACGTGAAAGTGCATCTCGATCCGCCCCATCTGGGCCTGGATCATGATCGCGGAAAAGAGCATCAGCCCGGTCGCAAACAGCGCCGAGCAGGCGCGGCTACCCCGCAGCAGAAAGTAACCGGCCAGCATCAAGCCGCTCAGCAGCAAAGAGGCGACGATGGCGAAGGTGTGGGTACCATGGCCCCAGGGGACCAGTAACCCCACCACCGGCAGGTGAAGCAGCAGAATGGTCAGCATCTGCTTGTCGGTGATCAGGGCCTGCTCGCGTATCAGGTCATCGGTGTTTACGCTGGTTGTCACGGGCGTGCCTCTCTGGACTGGCTAAGAAGTGTGTGGATATCTGCCTGCACCCGATCGAGATCGAGCTCCGGCGAGGGATAAAGCAGCTGGCGTCGGTTATCCGCTGTGACCACATGGATGCGGGCGCTGTGGCTGAACTCATACTGCTCCTTCGAGCCGATTTTGCCGGCATACTCGGAAAACCCCATCGCCAGACGCTGGGCCTCGACCCGCGAAGCGGGACGCACGGCGCAAAACTGCGCCCCCAAGCCGCGCATGGTAGCATCCAGGGATCGCTGGCTATCCCGCTCCGGGTCAAGAGTAACGAAGATGAAACCTACACTCTCACCTCTCAGGCGCCGGTGCAATTCCAGCAGGTTACCCAGCTGCAGCGGACAGACGGTGCCACACCCCTGGTAGCCGAAAAACACTAGCCGCAACCGTTCGCTGCCGCCCTCACACCCCGGCAGCGGCGGTACCGGCAGATCGGTTTTGAAGCCGTAGTAGTCGCCATCCTTGGTAAGATAGCCCAGCAGCGGCAGGGAGAGTAGCAGGCCCAACAGGAGAACGAAGAGCCCCCACCCTGCCCAGGTTTTTTTCATGCGCACCACAACCACCTGAGCAGCAACAATGTTGAATAAACGGCCAAGCGCACAGGCGGATTGGCCCAGCCCTGGCGGACACCGACAGGCCGCGCTATATTCTCTGCAACGCTCTCAACGCCGACAACACCCGGTTGCCGTAGCGCTGCAGCTGAGCGAGGTGGGTTTGCACCGCCTCCTCATCGCCCCTGGCATGGGCGTCGATCGCCTGTTCCCCCACCTGGTGCAGCTGTGCGTGATCGCTCAGCAGCTGTGTGAACGTCGGGTGGTGCGCAAAGCGGTGTTGTCCGTCGTTCTCGATCCAGTGCCCCAGCCCACAGCCAGTGGTTTGCAAAGCGGGCAAGGTGGCGCTCTCCCCCTGCAACCACTGCTGCAACTGATTGACCCAGTGGCGGTGCTCCACCTCAGCGTGCAGCAACGGCAGGTTGTGGAACTCCACCGGTTTCTGTCCTCGCCAGCTGGCGAACGCCCGCCAGCGGCTGGCCCAGTGTGCCACATCCCCCGCCGGCATGGGCCGGGCGATGGCGTAACCCTGCCCCAGCTCACACCCCATCCGCAGCAAAAGGTCTCCCTGCGCTTCGGTTTCCACCCCTTCGGCGATCACCTGCAGACGAAACGCCTGGGACATGCCGATAATGCCGGAGATGATGAAGAGGCCGCCGGAGTCATCCTGCATGTTGCGCACAAAACTCTGATCGATTTTCAACACATTGGCGGGCAGATTTTGCAGATAGGCCAACGAGGAAAAGCCGGTGCCGAAATCGTCCAGGGCAAAGCGAACCCCCAGCTCGCGGCACGCCTGCATCACCTGCGAGACCTTATCGAGATCACGTAGCGCGCTGCTCTCGAGAATCTCTATCTGGAGTGCGTTGTGTGCCACGGCCGGATGCGCCGCCAGGGCCGCTTCCAGTTTGCTGACGAAGGCCTCTTCGAGAATCTGCAAACTGGTGACGTTGACACTCACCTCCAGATCCAACCCCTGGCCGTGCCAAAGCTCGGCCTGAGCCAGCGCCGTGCGAATCACCCAGTCACCCAGCTCGATCTCCAGCGGGTGGTCCTCGATGGCGGGCAGGAAGGCGCCGGGCAACAGCCGCTCGCCGGAGGGTTTTTGCCAGCGGATCAACGCCTCCGCCCCCAGGACGGTGCCCGTGGCCATATTGACCTTGGGCTGGTAAAAGAGCACAAACTCCCGGTTGCGCAGCGCCTGTTTTATCTCCTCCTGCTTTCCGGTCAGGGTGCGGGCGTTCTGCTCCCATTGCAGGTCATATTGCTGTAACCGGTTCTTCCCCTGCATTTTGGCCTGAAAAAGAGCCTGCTGGGCCTGCCGCAACAGCTGATCCTCAGAGACATTTCCCGGCTGGGGATAGCGGGTGACCCCCATGCTGGCGGTAAGTTTCACATCGATACCGGAGACGGTCAGTGGTGCATTGATCGCCAGCAGCAACCGCCGCAAGGAGGGGAACGCCTCCTCCTCGGAACGTATTTTCGGTATCAGGATCACAAACTCATCGCCGCCGATACGAGCGACGAACACCGACCTGCCACAACTACTGCGGATGCGACGCCCCAGAGCCACCAACAGGTCATCCCCAAACGCGGTGCCATGGCGTTCATTCAGCAGCAGAAAATCATCCAGATCCAGCAGTGCCAGCACCAGCTGTCGACCGCTCTGTTCGCACTGCTCGATCTCCCGCTGCAACCTGTCCTCGAGCGCCCTGCGGTTTGGCAAACCGGTCAAGGCATCTTCATAGGCGAGACGGCGCAACTGCTCGCGGTGCAGCGCCTTTTCGGTTACATCCTGCACGGTGCCTTCGATCAGCGCCGGCTTGTCGTCCGGGCCGGCGATGAACTGCCCCCGTAGCTCGAGGTATTTGACTCGCCCGGAGGGAAGAGACACCCGGTGCTCCAAATGCAGGTAGCCCCCGTCGCGCTTCGCTGCCTGAAACGCCGTATGGGTTCGCTGGCGGTCCTCCGGGTGGATCATGTTGAAATAGGCGTCGTAGGTCAGCGGTGGGGAGGTCGGCTCCAGCTCGAATATACGGAACACTTCCGGCGACCAGAACATCTCTTCGCTGTCCAGTTTATAGCTCCAGTGTCCCAGATGGGCCTGCTGCTCGGCCCGCGCCAGCCGATTGGCCGCTTGTTCGCGCTGTTTCTGTACCTGCCGGTGCTCCAGAGCGATGCTCAGCAGATCCCCCATCAGCTGCAAAAACTGCAGAATTTCCGGGCCCCAATGGCGCTCCTCGCGCACCGCGTCGTTACCCAGGAAACCCACCAGTTCGCCCTTCATGCGCAGGGGATACACACACACGGAGCGGATCGCTTGCGCTTGCAAAATCGCTTGTTCCGCCCGGGCCTCGGGTGGCATCTCACTCACCCTGGGAATCAGCAGATAACCGGTGGTGCGCAGCTGTTGCCACCACCAAGGGGTCTGATTCACGGGAATGTTCTGTAGATTTTCAATTTCAGGCTCGATGCCAGCGGCACACCACTCATGGGTATTACTCATGTACCGGCCATCTTCGCTGATGAGGAACACATAGGTGCGATCAGCCCCCATGTACTCACCGGCGCGCTGTAGAGCTCGCTCGATGGTGGCATCGAACTCTTCCGGCGATGCGGCCATGAACTCTGCGGCAAAGTCACTGATCAGCAGGCGGGTGTCCCGTTCCCGCTGAAGGATCAACTCCTGGGTCTTGCGTTCGGTGATGTCGGTTTGGGTACCGACGATGCGCGATGGCTGCCCGTCGGCATCGTGCTCGATCACCTTGCCCCGTGACTGAATCCAGCGCTCTTTTCCGTTACGATCCAGCACCCGGTGCTGGTGGCTGAAAACCTCGGTTTTACCCAGCAGATGGTCCAGAAACCGGGCCTTCAACCCCGGCCAGTCGTCGGGGTGGATGGTCTGCCCCGCCCGGGCAAACAGGCTGGCGGCGGCATCAGGGTCATGTGCGGCAGCCGGTTTGTCCAGGCTCCAATCCCAGAGCGAATCATTGCTGGCCGCCAATACCGACTTCCAGTGCTCCTCCTGCTCCTTGAGCTTTTTCTCGGCCAGCTCCCGCGCGTAAGCTTCTCGCTGCAGTGCCAGCGTGCGGCTGGTGAGCTGTTTGTACATATTCAGCACACTCTGGATGAGGGCAGATACCTGACCACCCAACCTCTCCCGCGATCGGGCCTTGGCTTCCGGCAAAGGCTGCCCCTTGCGCACCTCCAGCAGCGCAACCGCCATCTGTCTGTCGTCATAGAGAATATGGTGGGCCAGCCAGCCGACCAGAAAGGAGAGCAGATCATCCACGCCGGACTCGGTGGGACGGTTCGATACCGTGACCTGCATCTGGCGCACCTTGGCGACAAATCCATCGTGTGAGCGATGATGGCTGACCAGCCACTGATCACCATCAAAGGCCTCCACCCATAGCGCCTCTTCGGTGGCGAAATGGTATGCCGTGTAGTCGACCAAGCCGTCCACAATCTTCTCGAGTTGTGCCGGCTCGAGCCCGTAGACATATTGATGAGCCAAGTCGTTCAGCAGTCTGACCAGCTGCCGATGCTGCTGGTCGATCACCTCGATGCCGGTTTCAAACCCCCGGCTCCAGGGCACGATTTCAAAACTGGCGGGGGGTTCGTCTGAAGAGATAACACGCTGCATTTATTTCGCCAATGCTCGTCAAGAGATACCGATGTCAGGTCCGTCCATCGCGTTCACCGCCTGGAAACGGCCAGTTGCACCGCGTCAACCGGCAGAGGGCGCGCAACAACCGAGTCACGCCGGCCCGTCCGCCAAACGGCCAAGGCGCCATGGTAGCCCAGAGCCTGGGTCTGGACAAATGAAACGGTTTGCCGGTTGTCGATTTGGCGGTTGGAGAGCCGTGACCGGGGTGGCGGGGAACGGCTCAGGGCCCGTCACAGCAGGTCTTCCATGAACCAGGCGATGAAGCCCACCTTGCCCGTCGTGCCGGATTTCCGGTAGATACAGGTCAGCTGATTGCGAACGGTTTTTTCAGACACCCCCCTGAACCCCGCGATCTCCTTGGCGGTAAACCCTTTCAGTGTCAAGAGCGCGATGTCGGCCTCACTGCGGGTCAACCCCCAGCTGGAGAACTGTCTGGCTATCTCCTCACCAAAGGCCCTTTTGGCGTCGATCAGCTGTTCGGATGCCCGGGTCGAGTTGACCCTGGCCGCCTCCAGCTCCAGCAACAGTTTTTCATTTCTCTGCCGCTGAGCGCGATCATTGAGAAACAGAATCACGATCAAGGAGGAGGTCAACACACAGAGCGCAGAATCCTGTAGCAGATGCAACCCCTCCCGTCCAGGGCGCGTACTGGTCAATATGTCCAGCACACTGATCGCCACAATCAGCAAAAAACAGGAGCGGGTTATCCGAATCCACTTGTCCGCATCGATCGTTACGCCAGCAACACTGTATTTCATTTGCCCTCCCCCCGTAGCCACCGCTGAGCCCATTCCGGGCCGCTGCGCCATGTGACAAATGTCCCAAGCCTCGCAGCGCGGGACTCAAGGACAGAACTCCCATACGGCCGAGGTGGATTATACCCTAGTATCGGCTCGTCACACCCGCGGATCCACTGCGGGATCAAAGGTTCTGTTTTGGGTTGCCAGCGACGCGATGCGCTCCAACCCCCGTTCCCAAGCAAAAAAACCGGAGATAACGATGAAAACGATTAGACGCCTGCCAGCAATCGTCCTGACCTCACTTACCCTGTCAATGTCCGTTAGCGGATTGGCTATGGCCGCAGAACCCGATTTCGGCCCACTGCAACCCCTCATCGGCACATGGAAGACCGTCAATCCCGGCGTCGACGTGGCCCCGGGAAGAACCGGCTCAGCCGTGGGCGAAGGGGGCCAGGCGGTCGAACCTTTTTACGAAATTCGCACCTTTGAGCCCGCCGCTGATGCCGTCAACGCCAGCGACCAATCTTTGGTGGCAATCTACTACAAACAGGAAGTTTTCCGGCAGCGCGATGATGCCAAGTTCCATGATCAACGGGGCTACCTGATCTACGACAAGAAAAATCAGGTGGTGTACAACTCATTCTGCGTACCGAGGGCGGTCTGTGTTGTGGCAGAGGGTAAAGCGGGTGCCAAAATGACATTGACGGCGCCTGAACGCGGCATCGCGGAATCCTCATACATGACCAAAAACGCCACAACTCAGGCGTTCTCCATGACCATGGAGATCGGTAAGGACACCCTCACCTACTCCCAAACCACCAACCTCCATATTTATGGCAAGGATTTCTCCCACACCGATTCGGCAACGCTGGAGAGGGTGAGCGAGTAATTTAGGCTCACCCATGCCAACCGCCACTCTCCCGCCCGGGCATGGACGCCGGGGGCGGGGTTGCTCTGTTGCACCGCCACGCCGGGCGCCCGTTGGATTTGATCTGCGCAGAGGGCGGGCGAGGGCTGAAATGTTTTTTGTGGCGGAGGAGTCGCCCAGGAACAGCAACCCGTGGCCGGGTCGATCCAAGGCTGGCGGGAATGGGATGAGAGTCTGCCGATAAGCCGGGTTTTGTCGTGGGCAATCATTCATCTAGGATCAGCGTCACCGCTGATCTCGAGCGACCTACCCGGACCCGGTGCGGGCCACACCTCAATGGGTCCCTATTTGGTCTTGCTCCAGGTGGGGTTTACCATCGCCGTGGCGTGTTGCCACCCACGCGGTGCGCTCTTACCGCACCATTTCACCCTTACCGGCATCCGAAGATGCTTGGGCGGTATACTTTCTGTTGCACTTTCCGTCGGCTCGCGCCGCCCAGACGTTATCTGGCACCTTGCCCAGTGGAGCCCGGACTTTCCTCCCCTGCACAAACGCAGCGGCGATTGCCTGGCAGACTCTCGGCGCGAAGTATAACCTGCTCGCCGGGCGAAGCAAGCCGCTCAGTCGATCAAGCGTCGATAGAGGCGGTTTTTCTTCTGGCCTGTGATCTCGGCCGCCAGGGCCGCCGCCTTTTTCGGCGGCAGCTCCCGGGCCAAAATCCGCACAATGCGTTCCGCCTCACCATCGAGCGGCTCCTCCTGTTCGGCGGCGGGAGCACCATGGACAAGAACCACGAACTCCCCCCGCTGCTGATGGCTATCCGCCTGAATCCATTGCAGTAGGTTCTGCAGCGTATCACCGTGAATGGTCTCGAAGGTTTTGGTAAGCTCCCGTGCCACCACGGCGTAACGTTCGCCGCCGAAGGCATCCACCATAGCAGCGAGGCTGGCGACGATCCGGTGGGTGGATTCATGGAAGATCAGCGTTTCCGTATGGGCCGCATGGGCAGTTAGCAGCCGCGACCGTGCCCCACTCTTGGCTGGCAGAAAACCGATGAACTGGAACCGGTCGGACGGCAGCCCCGAAGCGGAAAGCGCGGCCACGAAAGCGCAGCAACCCGGGATGGGGGAGACACGGTAACCCGCTTCCCGCACCGCCCGCACCAGATGGAAACCGGGATCGGAGATCAACGGGGTGCCCGCATCGCTGATCAGGGCAATCGAGTGGCCCGCCGCGAGCCACTCGATGATCTGCCCGGATCGCTGCCGTTCATTGTGATCATGCACTGAAATCATTGGAGTTTTAATGCTAAAGTGCGCAAGCAGACGAGCGCTGTGGCGGGTATCTTCCGCGGCGATGTAATCGACGCTGGCAAGCACCTCCTGGGCCCGGGGCGAGAGGTCTGCCAGATTACCGATCGGCGTGGCGACGATATAAAGTGCAGGTTCTGACATTAGGACACCCTCAGTTGGCAAGGACCGGATTATATGATGAATCTACGACGGCTGTCTTTCAGCCTGCTGATGAGCGCAACCCTGATGGCCGGCTGCTCGGCCCCCTCGCAGATGCCACCGCAGGTGGTGGACGCAGCCGCGGCCACCCAGGCGGGCCCCATCGACACCCTGCTGCAGCAGGCTCGAAACGCCCCCACGACCCGCGCGAGCGAGCTCAAGCTGGAGGCGGCCCGGCGGCTGATCGAGCAGGGGGAGCGCCCACGGGCGGAGCAGATTCTTGCCACGATCGACACCCGTGCGCTGCCCCCTGGGCTCGCCTTTGCCATCATCCGGCTGCAGCTCGGTGAGACCATCGAGCCGCAGCGTGCCGCCGATGCCTTGAATCTGCTCGATCGGCAACGATTCAGTACGCTACCGGCACCAGAGCAGGCCGAGCTGTACCAGCTGCGTGCCGATGCCTGGCAGGCACAAGGTGATCCCATCGCCGCCAGCCGCGAACTGATCAGCGCCAGCCTGCTGGTGGCCGATGAAGCTGAACGCCAGCGCTACCACGACCAGATCTGGCAGCTACTCCAGGCGGTTCCTGACGCCGACCTGCGTCAGGCGCTGCAAGCCAGCAACAGCTATCATGAACAGGGCTGGTTCGAGCTGGCCGAGACGATCCGTGCGCGTGGCGACCTGCCCGAGCGTGAAGCGGCCCTCGAGCGCTGGCGCCAGCTCTGGCAGGTGCACCCCGCGCTGCAGCTGCCGCCCACGGGGCTGATGGGGCTGCGACAGAGCGGCGAGATGCTTCGGGTGCGCCGAATCGCCGTGGCGCTCCCCATGACGGGTGAGCTGGCCACACCGGCTCAGGCGATCCTCGATGGCATGCGGGCGGCGCAGGCGGTGCAGAGGCGCCAGGGGCAGCTCCCCGCCGAGCTCGCATTGCTCGACTCGACCGTCTATGCCTCTGCCGACGCCATTTTGCAGGCGGCGCGTCAACAGGGGGCCCAGCTGATCATCGGGCCGCTCCAGCAGTCTCTGGTGGCCCAGTTTGCCAACCAGCCGGAGCGCGAGCTGCCGGTACTGGCACTGAACCCGGCACCCCATGGCCCCTCCACCCCTTGGCAGCTGGAGTTGTCCTCCGAGCACGAGGCCCGCATGGTGGCGACCCGGGCGCTGGCGGAGGGCCGGCGCAATTTCCTGCTGATCACCCCCGCGGCCGAGTGGGGTGATCGAATTCAGAGCGTGATGCGGCACGTGGTGGGCACAGGGGGAGGCCGCGTCGTCGGCACACTGCGCTATGAGGTGGGCGGCAGCCACGATGAACAGATCGCCCACCTGCTGCTGACCGATCAGAGCAATCAAAGAGAGCAGCAACTGCGCCAGCTGCTGCGCCATAAACTGGAGTTTCAGGAGCGCTCCCGCCAGGATGCGGATGCAATACTGTTGACCGCGCTGCCCGATGCCGCACGCCTGATCAAGTCGATGCTGAACTACCATTACGCGGCGGATCTGCCGGTGTACGCAACCTCCCACCTGTACCCGGGCTACCCGGATGCCAGCCGCGACCTGGATCTGAACGGCGTCACCTTCTGTGATCTGCCCTGGATTCTGGAGCCGCCCAGTGAAGCGCACCAGCTTCTGCAGGCCGAAGGCAAGGAGACACGTTCACGCTTTGGCCGCCTCTACGCCCTGGGTGTCGATGCGATCAACCTGTATCCTTGGCTGGAGCGATTGCAAAACGCACCCGGAGCTTTTTTACAGGCTGAAACCGGGTTGCTCAGCCTCGATGGCAACCGCCGGGTGCAGCGTAGCTTACCCTGCACCCGCTTTGTGGAGGGGGTACCGGCTCCCGTGCCGTCCCCCCTTCCTTGACCTGATGGAGAGAGTGCGATGGACCGCAAACAGATCGGCAACACGGCCGAACGACGAGCCGAAAGCTGGCTCACCGCGCAGGGGCTCACCCTGTTACAGCGTAACGCCCGCTGCCGCCTGGGTGAGATCGACCTGATCATGCGTGATCATGACCAGATCGTATTTGTCGAGGTCAGAAGCCGCGGCAGGGCCAACTTCGGCGGAGCGGCCGCTTCGGTCGACTGGCGCAAACAGCAGAAGCTGATTCGCGCTGCCCGCTTCATGCTCAGCCGCAACCCGGGCTGGAACAGCCTCCCCTGCCGCTTTGATGTGCTGGCCTATGAGGGGGATTCGGAGAGCACCCCTCCGGTGTGGTATAAAGACGCCTTTCGTCCCTGAACAGCGGAATCGCTTTTAATGGAACTTGAAGACCGTATCGTCAACCGGTTTCACGACAGCATGGAGATCAACGCGCTCACCATCGAGCAGTTCACCCCCCTGATCGCAGACGCGGGGGAGTTGCTGCTGCAATGCCTGGTCAGCGAGCACAAGATACTCTGTATCGGCAACGGCGGTTCCTCCGCCCTGGCGCAGCACTTTGCCTCACTGCTGCTGAACCGTTTTCGCCATGAACGCCCCGGACTGCCCGCGCTGGTACTGAATGACGCCGCCACCTTGAGCGGTATCGGTGAGGATGTGGGCTTTACCGAAATCTACTCCCGGCAGATTCGCGCTCTGGGTCAGCCCGGCGATATCCTGCTGGTGATCTCCACTCACGGCCGCGCCAACGCACTGGTACAGGCGATACAGGCAGCCCATGACCGCGACATGGTGGTGGTGGCGCTCAGCGGCCACGATGGTGGCAACATGACGGCGCTGCTGCTGCCAAACGAGATCGAAATCTGTATTCCCGGCAGCGACGACGCGCTGATCCATGGTGCCCATCTGCTGGTCCTGCACTGCTTGTGTGATCTGATCGAATACCAACTTTTTGGAGGCTGAACCATGCTGAAACACTCTCTGATCGCCATCGTACTGACATCCACCCTTGTCACCGGCTGCTCCAACATCATCAGCGCGACACGGGAGGAGCCGATCCGGGAGGACCCGGGTAGCCGCACCCTGGGCAGCTATCTGGAAGATGAGGCGATCGAGACCAAAATACTGGTCAACCTCAGCAAGGGGTCTGCGCCACTGGCCCAGTCGCACATCAATGTGGTCAGCTACAACGGCCAGGTACTGCTGGTCGGTCAGGTACCGAGCGCACAGGTCAAACAGGAAGCGGAGCAGATCGCGCGCCAGATACAGCATGTCCGCAAGGTTCACAACGAGCTCGAGATCGCCGGCCCCACCTCGACCATCATTCGCAGCAATGACACCTACCTCACCAGCCGCGTCAAGCTACAACTGTTGGCCGACGAGTCCGTCGAAGGCAACCGAATCAAGGTCGTTACCGAAAACGGTGTTGTCTACCTGATGGGGCTGGTACGACCGGATGAGGCCGAGCGCGCGGTCGAGATCACCCGCTCCGTCTCGGGCGTGCGTAAAATCGTCAAGGTGTTTGAATATGTCAATGGCTGACGGGGCCGGCTGATCGGGTTCGACTCCACCCACCGCGCGCGGGGGCGACGTACCCGGTGGCGGGCATTGCCGGTTTCATTTCACTACCCGCAGTGAGGGCCGGCGACCACCACCCGACGGCCGCGGTGGCTCATCATCCGGCCCCGGCTCGGCGCCCGCCTCAGCCTGGCGCAACAGCTCATCCGCCGCCGGCTCGGCACCAAAGGCCATCCCCATGCCGTTTTCACGGCTGAAGATCGCCACCACCGCCGCCATCGGCAGATAAACATCCATCGGCACACCACCAAAGCGCGCGTTGAAACTGATCGCGTGCTCCTCGATCAGCAAATCCTGTACCGCTCTGGGGGCGATGTTGAGGGTGATCTGTCCCTTATGCACGAACTGCATCGGTACCTGCACCCCGGCAAGAGTGGCATCGACACTCAACTGGGGGGTCATCTCATTGTCCAGCATCCACTCATACAGGGCGCGCAACAGATAGGGACGGCTTGGCTTGATACGACTCACGATTGAACTCCCGATGCTGCCGGAACCGCTTCAGCGGCACGGCAGATCCTGATTTCTGATAGAAAAAAGGGACGAAGTCGCCCTCATCCCTTCGTCACCTGCCGACGGCATCCGTTCAGTCACGCATCTCGCGCTCGAGCTCGGAGAGGCTCTCCTGAAAGGATGCCCGCTCGAACAACCGCTGCATGTACTGCTGCAGCGGACGAGTCTGCGCCGTAGGCAGCTCGATCCCCAGTTGCGGCAGGCGCCACAGAATCGGGGCGATACAGCAATCCACCAGGGTGAACTCCTCATTCATGAAAAAGGGCTTCTCGGCAAAGATCGGCGATACGGCCACCAGGCTGTCTCTGAGCTCCTTGCGGGCGGCGTCCAGCTCGGCATCGGTTCCCTCTCCTCGAAGGATCTGGTCCACCAGCGAGCACCAGTCTTTCTGGATACGGTGGATGTAGAGCCGACTCTCGGCGCGAGCCACCGGATAGACCGGCAGCAATGGCGGATGCGGAAAGCGCTCATCCAGATATTCCATCATCACATTCGGTTCATACAACACCAGCTCCCTGTCGAGCAGCGTCGGAAGCGCGTTGTACGGGTTCTGCGCTGCCACATCCTCCGGCAGCTCATCCGCTTTGCACTCGACGATATCGACCGTCACCCCTTTTTCACACAGCACGATACGCACGCGGTGACTGTAATGGTCGGTACCATCAGAGTAAAAGGTCATGGAAGAACGCTTTGCCACTACTCCCATCGAACTATCCCCATAAAAATATTGCCTGCAGAAACAAAAAAACCTACGCGACCGGTCGGCCGCGTAGTCCTGGATCAGCCCTTCCGATGAGGATCAGTGTACGTCTTTCCAGTACTCTTTCTTCAGCGCGAAGGCGAAGACGAACAGAATCGCAAGGAAGATCAACACCTTGTAGCCGATCCGTTCAGATTCCAACCGCGAGGGTTCACTCATGTAAGTCATAAAGTTGACCACATCATACACGGTTTGATCAAACTCCTCCGGCGTTTGACTGCCCGGTTCGCTCACGGCCAGACAGCCGCCCATTTTTTTACCGGTCAGCGGATCGATCGCCTGATGCCCCCCCTGCGCCAGTTGCTCCGGCGTGCAATAGTTGGTCACCTTGCCGCGCAGGTCTTCGAAAACATTGGGCATACCGACCGCCGGAAACACGACGTTGTTCACACCCCACGGACGGGTCTCGTCGGTGTAGAAGCTACGTAGATAGGTGTACACCCAATCGGAGCCTCGCAGCCGGGTATCCAGCGTCAGGTCGGGGGGCGGCGCACCGAACCAGGCAGCGGCGTCCTGTGTGGCCATCGAGCTTTTCATCTGATCGCTGATCTTTTTGTTGGGATCGAAGATCATGTACTTCTCAACCAGCTCATTGGGGATTTCCAGATCCCGCGCAGCCCGCTCGAAGCGCTGATAGCCGGCCGAGTGGCACCCCATGCAGCGGTTGACGAAGGTTTTCATGCCACGCTGCAGGGACTCTTTATTGGTCAGATCGGTTTTGATCGGATCCAGCTGCACGCCAGCACCGCCAGCGGCACTGGCTGCCATCGGTGCCAGTGCCATCATCAGTGTGATAAGAACCTTTTTCATTAGCCTGTAACCCTTTCCGGAACCGGTTTGGTACGTTCCATGCGTGTATAGAACGGCATCAGCAGGAAGAACAAGAAGTACAGCAAGGTACAGATCTGGGAAAGAAGCGTCCGCCCCCCGGTTGCGGGCAGCACACCCAGAACGCCCAGCGTCACAAAGCTGATGATGAAAACCAGCAGCGCAATCTTGCTCAGCCAACCCTTGTAACGAATCGATTTGACCGGACTACGATCGAGCCAGGGCAAAACAAACAAAATGGCGATGGCAGCACCCATGACCACAACCCCCCAGAACTTGGCGTCCAGCCCAAACAGTGGGTAGGTGATCGCCCGCAGCATGGCGTAGAAGGGGGTGAAGTACCACACAGGCGCGATATGCAACGGTGTTTTCAGCGGGTTGGCCGGCTCGAAGTTGGGCTTCTCGAGGAAGTACCCGCCCCCTTCCGGGAAGAAGAACACAATGGTGCAAAATACGAACAGGAACACCACCACACCTACGATATCTTTTACCGTGTAGTAGGGGTGGAACGGGATACCGTCGAGCGGCACGCCGTTTTCGTCTTTCTTATCCTTGATTTCAACGCCATCGGGGTTATTGGAACCCACCTCATGCAGCGCGAGGATGTGCAATACAACCAGCGCCAGAATGACAATCGGCACCGCAACCACATGCAGCGCAAAGAAGCGGTTCAGGGTGATGCCGGAGATCAGATAATCACCCCGGATCCACTGCTGCAGATCGGGGCCGATGACGGGGATGGCCCCGAACAGGGAGATGATCACCTGAGCGCCCCAGTAGGACATCTGCCCCCAGGGCAGCAGATACCCCATGAAGGCTTCGGCCATCAACGCCAGATAGATCGCCATGCCGAAGATCCACACCAGCTCCCGCGGCTTGCGGTAGGAACCGTACATAATGCCGCGCAGCATGTGCAGGTAAACGACCGCAAAGAAGGCAGAGGCGCCGGTGGAGTGGAGATACCGCAGCAGCCAGCCGTACTCCACATCACGCATGATGTATTCAACCGATGCAAACGCACCTTCGGCGGTCGGATTATAGCTCATGGTCAGCCAGATACCGGTCAGGATCTGGTTGACCAGCACCAACAGTGCCAGGGAGCCAAAGAAGTACCAGAAGTTGAAGTTCTTCGGTGCGTAGTATTTGGATAGATGATCCTCCCACATGGCGGTCAGTGGGAAGCGGTCGTCAATCCAGCCAATCAGGCCCGGGTTTCCTTTATTACGTGTGCCAGCCATTATGCAGTCTCCGGATCAACACCGATGATCAGTGTGTTGTCGTCTTCATACGTGTGGGGCGGAATGACCAGATTGGTCGGTGCCGGTACCGATTTGAACACGCGGCCCGACAGGTCAAAGCGCGAACCGTGACAGGGGCAGAAGAAGCCGCCCAACCAGTCGGGGCCCAGATCATCGGGCGCCACTTCAGGACGGTAGGTCGGCGAGCAGCCCAGGTGGGTACAGATGCCGACCATCACCGCGATTTCGGGGCGAACCGCACGCGCCGGGGTTTTGGGAATGTAATCCGGCTGCTGCGGCTTCTCCGACATCGGGTCGGCCAGGCGATCGTTCAGCTTCTCCAGATTCGCCAGCGCCTCGGCGCTGCGCCGCACGATCCAGACCGGCTTGCCGCGCCATTCGACGGTCATCTGTTGACCTGGTTCCAGCTTGCTGATATCCGCCTTGACCGGGCCACCCGCGGCCCTCGCCTTGGCACTCGGATTCCAGGAAGCCACGAACGGAACGGCCGCTCCGACGACACCCACTGCACCCACGGCAGATGTGGCACCGATCAGGAGACGACGCCGACCCTTATTCACGCCGTCATTGCTCATTAACTTCTTCTCCCCTCAATCGACCTGCCGCGTTTGCACGCTCACAAAGCACTGGCGGGCCGCTCAGTCATGAAAAAACACAAACCGGCTTGCTCAAATGAGCGAAATAGTAAATAAAATGCCCTTTTTTTACAAGGCCAAATAAGCCCCTCATCGGCTGAGCGCGACTTCCATTGACCTGACCCCACAAACAAAAAAGCCCACAACCGGGAAGGTTGCAGGCTTCTTTCGCTGCCATCTGGCGGCAAGGCGACAACAGATTAACGCTTGGAGAACTGCGGACGCTTGCGGGCCTTGCGCAGCCCCACTTTCTTGCGCTCGACCATCCGCGCGTCACGGGTTACATAGCCCGCTTCGCGCAGCGCACCTCGCAGTGTCTCATCGTATTCCATCAGGGCGCGGGTGATACCGTGGCGGATCGCCCCCGCCTGACCAAACCCACCGCCGCCCTTGACGGTGATGTGAGCATCGAACCTTTCCACGTTGCCGGTCAGCTCCAGCGGCTGCTTGACGATCATGCGCGCCGTCACGCGGCCGAAGTACTCTTCCAGCGTGCGATTATTGATGGTGATCTTGCCTGTACCCGGACGCAGGAAGACGCGAGCCGTGGAGGTTTTGCGACGACCGGTACCGTAATACTGAGTAGTTGACATTTTCGCCTTCCCCTTAGATGTTCAATTCTTTCGGTTGCTGAGCCTGGTGCGGATGCTCGCCCCCGGCATAGACCTTGAGTTTGGTGTACATGGCACGGCCCAGCGGGCCTTTTGGCAACATGCCCTTGACGGCCAGCTCAATCGTGCGTTCGGGGAAGGTCTGTACCATCTTGGCGAAGTTGGCCTGTTTCAGGCCACCGGGAAACCCGGAGTGACGATAGTACATTTTGTCATTGCGCTTGTTGCCGGTCACATGCACCTTTTCGGCGTTTACCACGACGATGTAGTCACCGGTATCGACGTGCGGGGTGTATTCCGGCTTGTGCTTGCCACGCAGACGACGGGCGATCTCGGTCGCCAGACGACCCAGCGTTTTACCTTCTGCGTCCACAACATACCAGTCGCGTTTTACGTCGGCCGGCTTGGCGGTAAAAGTTTTCATGGATGGTTTCACCTTACAATTTAAGTCTCGAATCCCAGATTCCGACTTACCTTATAGTTATTGGTTAGCGGCCGGAGCCACTAACGTACACTTTTTCGGCCCCCTACTTTCAGGGAGCGCGCATTATACTTGCTTCAATTCCGCTTGAAAAGTGCTTTCAGGCCCTGTGTTCGCGTGCCAGATACTCGTGGGACTGCATCTCCAGCAGCCGGCTGCGGGTGCGCTCGATTTCGAAGGCGAGCCGACCTTCGGTGTAAATCTCTTCGATCGGCACTTGTGCGGAGATGATCAGCTTGACGCCCGAGTCGTAGAACTCATCCACTAGGTTGATGAAGCGGCGCGCCGCGTCATCATTTCTGCTACCCAGCTGCGGAACATTGCTCAGCAGCACGGCGTGGTAGAGCTTGCCAAGCTCGATGTAGTCGTTCTGAGAGCGCGCCCCTTCGCACAGCACGCTAAAGTCGAACCAGGCCACATCCTCACACAGGCGCCGGGCCAGTAGTTTGCGACCATTGATCTCGATCCAGGTGTCCTGCTGCGCCTCCTCCAGGTCGGGGGCGAGCTGTCCAAAGCTGCGATCGAGGCTCGCATCCGCGGCGGCGTCCAGGGGCCAGTGGTAAAGCTCCGCCTGCTCCAACGTGCGCAGGCGGTAATCGATCCCGCCGTCCACATTGACCACTTCGGTGAAGCGCTTGAGCATCTCGATGGCGGGCAGAAAGCGCTGCCGCTGTAGCCCATCCTTGTAGAGCTGGTCGGGAACGATATTGGAGGTGGCGACCAGGGTGACACCGTTGTTGAACAGCTCCTGCATCAAGCCACCCAGTATCATCGCATCGGTAATATCGGAGACGAAAAACTCATCGAAACAGATGATGCGCGTCTCCTCGGCATACTTGCGGCCAATTTCGACCAGCGGGTTACTGGTGCCGTCCAACGCTTTCAGTTCACGATGCACCCGCTGCATGAACCGGTGAAAGTGGGTACGCATCTTGCGCTCGAACGGCAAGCTGTCGTAGAAGGTATCCATCAGGTAGGTTTTGCCGCGTCCGACGCCACCCCAGAAGTAGAGCCCCTTCACCGGCTGTCGTGGCCGGGGGTTGAGCCTGTTCCACAGCCGCTGGATCAGCCCGGGGCGGGGGGCCCGCTCGATCGCCACCAGCTCATCATAGAGGCGCTGCAAGTGACCCACCGCCATCTCCTGGGTCGGGTCATAGGAGAAATCTTCACGCGCCAAGTCGTTACGGTATCGTTCCAGCGGGGTCATCTTCAGGCTGTACCTCTGTTTACTTCATGCACGCCACAACAGGGGGCGAACTTTACTGCGGCAGGCGGCGTTTCGCAAATCCGGGGGAACCGCCCCCGGTCGATCCGCTTGGGGTCAGGCCAAACCGAGCAATCGCACCAGCGCCGGCACCAGAAAAGCGGTCAGCAAGCCGGTCATTCCCATCGCCAGCCCGGCGAAAGCACCGGCAATAGTGCTGAACTCGAACGCGTAGGCCGTGCCGAATCCGTGTGAGGAGAGCCCCAGCGTAAACCCCTTGACGGCGTCATCTTCGATCTTGAGCAGTCGAAACAGGGGTGGCGCCGTCAGACAGCCGATGGCGCCGGTAATCAGCACCAGACCCGCGGCCAGCGACGGGTAGCCACCGATCTTTTCGGCAATCCCGATGGCGATCGGTGAGGTCACCGACTTGGGCGCGAGCGACAACAGCGTCACTTCGGATGCCCCCAGCGCCCAGGCGACGAAGATGACCGAGGCACTGGCGGTGAGCGCTCCGCAAAAGCAGGCGATCAGCAGCGGAAGCAACATCTTTTTGACCCGTTCGATGTGATCATACAGCGGTACCGCGAGTGCCACCGTCGCGGGCCCGAGCAGAAAGTGGATGAACTGAGCCCCGCTGAAGTAGGTGTCGTAATCGGTACCGGTCAGTTGCAAAAACACAATGATCAGCGATAGCGCCACCAGTACGGGATGAAGCAGGGGGGTCCCGCCCACACGGCGATTGAGCCAGCGGCTGAACAAAAAAGTGGCGATGGTGACAATAATCCAGAACAGAGGCTTGGCGGCAAAATAGACCCAAAAGCTGCTCATCGCCGCCGCTCCGTTGCACCCAGGTCCAGGTTGCGAGTCAATCGTTTCAGCACCAGCGCCGTCACCAGAATGGTGACCACGGTGCTGACGACCAGGGCGGTCAGGATGATCAGCCATTCAGCCGCGATCAGCTTGGCGTGGACCATCAGGCCAACCCCGGCCGGCACGAACAGCAGTGCCAGATGACTCAGCAACCCCTCCGCCGGCACACGTACCAGGTCCGGCACATGCACCAGACCCGGCACATGCTGTTTCACCATCAACCCCACCAGCAGCAGCACCATGCCCAGTACAGGCCCCGGCACCGGAACCCCCAGCGCCAGCACTATCCACTCGCCCAGTAGCTGGCACAGCAGCAGAACCATCAGCCCAATCAGCATATCGCCTCCTCCTCGCTTGTTCTCACTGGCGCTGAGTGTACTTATTTTCCGACCAAAATGCCTCTTGCCTCTTGGCAATCAGGGCCGGGCTCTCTATAATCCGCCCCGTTCCTGATTGCGGCGTTTCTGCGCCAGTTGGCCAATCGGAACAATCGCTTGGCTTTGGTTTTGTCGGGGTGTAGCTCAGCCTGGTAGAGCACTGTCTTCGGGAGGCAGGGGTCGTAGGTTCAAATCCTGTCACCCCGACCACTGGCCGAATCCAAGCACTGTGTCGGGGTGTAGCTCAGCCTGGTAGAGCACTGTCTTCGGGAGGCAGGGGTCGTAGGTTCAAATCCTGTCACCCCGACCAGCTCCAGTTCCCGCTTCACCCGCCGCCCCATGCCGGTTACCGGGCCAGGCCCGTTCCCCCCCTGAC
>Ga0114984_1000165_pt1 | contig 26372 bp, 14 predicted proteins | sample Shrwel1BS1Day1_FD_96987 | JGI IMG/M metagenome (GOLD analysis project Ga0114984, IMG submission 96987) | Subsurface microbial communities from deep shales in Ohio, USA - Utica-3 well 1 S-1-Day1 | ecosystem: Environmental > Aquatic > Deep subsurface > Shale gas/oil reservoir > Produced water/Flow...
CGCGCTGGAGAGCAACCAGATTCGCCTCACGCCATCGGCTCGCTACCGGCTGGAAATCATGTCGGAGCGGCACACCCGCCGCACCGCCACCCTGACCGGCAACGCCGATGCGGCCGAATATGAGCTGCGCTCGGAACTACGCTTTCGGGTGCTCGATCGCGAGCGCGAGGACGCGGTGGTGCTGCCCGAGCGCCGGGTGATGAGTGAGCGGGTGTATCGCAACCAGCGCGACAACATCACCGCCAGCGGCTCCCAGGAGCTCCTGATCCGGCAACAGATGCTGCAGGATCTGGCCCAGCAGGTCGTGCGCCAGTACCTGCGCGTCAACACGGCACAATGAAGACCCGCGCGGAACAGCTGAGCGCACAACTGCAGCGCCTTGCCACACCGTTGCCGGTGTTCATGGTCACCGGCGAGGAGCCGCTGCTGCACGCCGAAAGCTGTGATGCCATCCGCGCCTGGCTGCGTCAGGCAGGCTTCACTGAGCGCGAGGTGATGGAGGTGGACGCCGGCTTCGCCTGGGAGCGGCTGCTGGAGAGCGCCAACGCCCTCTCCCTGTTCGCCGATCGCAAGATCATCGAGCTGCGCCTGGGCAGCCAAAAGCTGGACAAACGGGCCAGCGCCCTGCTGCAGCGCTATCTCGACGACCCCGCCCCCGACACCGCGGTGCTGCTTCAGGCCGATCGCCTCGATGCGGGCAGCAAAAAAAGTGCCTGGTTCAGGCAGGTCGAGGCGTGTGGACTGGTGGTAGAGGTGTGGCCGCTGGAACACGAGCAGCTGCCACAGTGGCTCTCCCAGCGGGCGAGCGCCCAGGGGCTGACCCTCAGTGGCGACGCGCTGCAACTGCTGTGTACCCGGATCGAGGGCAATCTGCTGGCGGCGAAGCAGGAGCTGGACAAGCTCAACCTGCTCTACCCCGACCAGACCATCACCGCCGAACAGGTGGTGGAGGCGGTGACCGACAGCTCCCGTTACGACATCTTCGCCCTCGGTGAGGCCGTCCTGACGCACGATCCCGCCCGCAGCCAGAAGATCCTGCAGGTACTGCGGCAGGAGGGGGTGGAAGCCGCCCTGGTCCTGTGGACGCTGGCCCGGGAGATTCGCACCCTGCTCACCCTGCAGCGCGGCCTGGCCTGCGGCGTTCCCTATGAGCGGCTGTGTCAGCGGGAGCGGATCTGGGGCAAGCGCAAGCCGCTGCTGCACAAGGCCAGCCAGCAGATTCCCACTCCACGGCTGGAGGCGCTGCTGATACTGAGCCACGATATCGATCGGGCGATCAAGGGGCAGCTCGATGCCTGCCCCTGGCTGCTGCTTTCCACCCTGGCGCTCGAACTGGCCGGTTGCCATCTGGGGCTGCCCCAGCCGACCGACTGAACTGACAGCCCGCCACACGGCTGTTACTATTCAATGACAGATCGGGTGGAGGAGCCGGCATGAGGTCGTTGCTGCGATATTGCGTATGTTGCGTGCTGCTGCTCGCGCCCCTGCTGCTGACCGGCTGCGGCGACCCGCCCCCCGGGCAGATGAAACAGGGAGACGAGCTGTACACCTACTACTGCCAGAACTGCCATCAGCAATCGGGACTGGGGCCGTTTCTGGAACGGCTGCCACCGACAGAGCCCCCCTTGCAGCGCCACGAGATCGTGCTGATGATCAAGCACGGTTACGAGCAGAGAAAAACCCACATGCCCACCTTCAGCCAACTGAGCGATCAGCAGGCCGACGCGCTGGCGGCTTTTGTCATCGAGCGGCGCCGGGCTCAGGCCAGCGCCCCGGCAAACCCCAACTGACGCCAGGCCTCGTAGACCACCACGGCGCAGGCGTTGGCGAGGTTCAGGCTGCGGCTGTCGGCCACCATCGGCAGGCGCAGACCTGAATGGTGTGCCATCACCTCCGGCGGCAGCCCCCGGGTCTCCGGGCCGAACAGCAGCAGATCACCGCGGGCAAAGGTGGCCTCGCTGTAACAGCGCTGCGCCTTGGTGGTCAGCGCCCAGACACGCCGCGGCGCCAGCGCCTCCAGACAGGCGGGCAGATCGTCATGCAGCTGCACCCGCGCCCACTCATGGTAATCCAGGCCCGCCCGGCGCAACCGCTTGTCATCCAGCTCGAACCCCAGCGGGCGGATCAGGTGCAGCCGAAAGCCGGTGTTGGCACACAGGCGGATGATGTTGCCGGTGTTCGGCGCTATTTCCGGTTGATAGAGGGCCAGATCGAGCATCGGATTCTCCCGTGGATCGGCCCGCCATTATACCGGCCAGCACTCAAGCGTCACCCTCTTCGCCATCGATGTCGGAGGGATCCAACTGCAGCTCCTTGATCTTGCGTGTCAACGTATTGCGCCCCCAGCCCAGCAGGCGGGCGGCATCACGCCGGCGCCCGGCGGTGGCGGCCAGTGCGGCACCAATCATGACCCGCTCGAAGGCGGGGAGCGCCTCCTGCAGAATCCCCTCGCCCCCCCGCGCCAACTGCTGCTGTGCCCACTGCCTCAACCCCTCCTCCCAGCCGGGGCCGGCCGTGGTCACGACGGGCCCTTGCGGCTGCTGTTGCAACAGCTCGGGCGGCAGATCGGAGATCAACACCTCCCGCCCGGAGGCCATCACCGTCAACCAGCGGCAGGTGTTTTCCAGCTGCCGCACATTGCCCGGCCAGGGCAGATTACAGATGAACTCGGCCGTTTCCGGCTGCAACACTTTGGGCTCCACCGCCAGCTCCTTCGCCGAGCTGGCCAAAAAATGCCGGGCCAGGCGCGGAATATCCTCGCGCCGCTCCGCCAGCCGGGGGATATGGATGCGGATCACATTGAGGCGGTGGAACAGGTCTTCCCGAAACCGCCCCTCCCGCACCAGTTTTTCCAGATTCTGGTGGGTTGCCGCGATGATTCTGACATCGACCCGCACCGGCGTATGACCACCCACCCGATAGAACTCACCATCGGCCAGCACCCGCAGCAATCGAGTTTGCGTGTCGGCGGGCATGTCACCGATCTCATCCAGAAACAGGGTGCCGCCATCGGCCTGCTCAAAGCGGCCACGGCGACTGGCCGCCGCACCGGTGAAAGCGCCTTTTTCATGCCCAAACAGCTCCGACTCGATCAGATCCCGGGGGATCGCCGCCATGTTCAGCGGAATGAACGGCTGGCTCGCCCGCGGGCTGTGCTTGTGCAGCGCATGGGCCACCAGCTCCTTGCCGGTACCGGACTCCCCATTGATCAACACCGTGATGTGGGAGTGCGCCAGCCGCCCGATGGCCCGGAACACCTCCTGCATGGCCGGCGCTTCTCCGATGATCTCCCCCCCCGGCTCCGGGGCCGTCTGGGCGCTCTGCGCGCACTGCTCCTGAGCATGGGCCACGGCGCGGCGCACCAGCGCCAGCGCTTCATCCACGTCGAACGGCTTGGGCAGGTATTCGAAGGCCCCACCCTGATAGGAGGCCACGGCACTGTCCAGGTCCGAATGCGCCGTCATGATGATGATCGGCAGCTGCGGCACCACCTCATGCAGATGTCGCAACAGCTCGAGTCCATCCATCCCCGGCATCCTCACATCGCTCACGATGGCGGCCGGGCGCTCATCCTCCAGTCGTGCCAGCAGCGGCTGGGCCGAAGCGAAGGCTTCGGTTTCAAACCCCGCCGTGCTCAGCGCTTTGTCGAGAACCCAGCGGATCGAGCGGTCATCATCAACGATCCAGACCTTGGCTGCTTGTGTCATGACTCAACTCCAGTGGTATGAACAGATTGAAGCGGGTCTGCCCCGGCTCCGAGGTGAACTCGATCAGCCCCTTGTGCCGATTGATGATCGACTGGGCGATGGAGAGGCCCAGACCAAACCCCTGGGCGCGGCTGCTGATCATGGGGTAAAAAAGGGTATCGGCGATCGCGTCGGGGATGCCCGGACCGTTGTCGGTGATCTCCAGCAGGCAGACCAACCGGTGGCGCTCTGCGCCCAGGGTGATCTGGCGCAGCGTTCGGGTGCGCAGCGTGATCTGCGGCGCCGCTGTGCCCGCCTCCTCCATCGCCTGCACCGCATTGCGGATGATATTCAGTATCGCCTGAATCAACTGCCCGCGGGCGCCATCGAACTCGGGGATGCTGGGGTCATAGTCACGCAGCAGTGTGACACGGTTACCAATCTCCGCTTTTACCAGGCTACAGACGTGTTCGAGAATGGCGTGGATGTTCACCCGCTCGATCACCGGCAGCTTGTGTGGCCCCAACAGGCTGTCCACCAGATGGCGCAACCGATCCGCCTCCTCGATGATGATCTGGGTGTACTCGTGCAGCTCCTCCCGATCCAGCTCCCGATCGAGCAACTGGGCGGCCCCGCGGATACCCCCCAGCGGATTCTTGATCTCATGGGCGAGCCCCCGCGCCAGCACCCGCGCGCTGGCGTGGCGGGCGAGCAGCTCCTCCTCCCGTTCGATCCGCATCAGCCGATCCCGCGCCTGTATCTCCAGCAGGACACCGCCATCCGGTATCGGATTGACGCTGTAATCGACGGTCAACTCCTGCCCAGCCTGAGTCACCAGCCGCGCCTCCCGCTTACTGTAGGGGTGGCCGCTGCGCAGCGACTGGCGCAACACCTCCAGCTCTTCATCACTGGAGGAGAGCCACACCTCGATGGGGCAACCCTGTAGCCGGCGCGCACTGGCTTCCAGCAACATTTCAGCGGCCGGATTCATGTACTGGATGGAAAGTGACTGATCCAGCACCAAAACCGCACCGGTCAGGTTATCCAGGATCTGCTTGTGTGAGTGTGAACAGGTCATCGGTTGCACTCCCTCCGGACCTCCTTCGTCGACCACAGGACTGCAAGAAAGGGGCCAAGTTGCAGTTGCATCTGCCCGCCCGCCGAGAGGGGCGGCCCCCACCCCGGGGCGCCATGGCAGCGCTCGTTGCACCGTTGCGGTGCAACAGACCCGCCAAAACCCCCCGGCGCGCACGCCCGGCTGAAGGGCGGCGACAAAAAAGGCCCCCAGAGGAGGCCTTGCCGGTATCACGCGATGGTGCCGATCACACGGAGTAGTAGAGATCGAACTCCACCGGGTGGGTGGTCATGTTGACCTTGGCCACCTCCTCGCGCTTCAGTTTGATATACGCATTCAGCATATCTTCTGAGAACACGCCTCCGCGGGTGAGGAACTCGTGGTCCGCTTCCAGCGCATCCAGCGCTTCGGTCAGAGAAGCCACGACGGTCGGTATCTCCTTCGCTTCCTCCGGCGGCAGGTCGTACAGATCCTTGTCGGCCGGATCACCCGGGTGAACCTTGTTCTGAATACCGTCGAGCGCTGCCATCAGCAACCCTGCAAAGCAGAGGTAGGGGTTGGCGGCGGGGTCGGGGAAACGGGCCTCCACGCGCCGCCCCTTGGGGCTGGTGGTGTAGGGAATCCGCAGGGAGGCGGAACGGTTGCGCGCCGAGTAAGCCAGCATCACCGGCGCTTCGAACCCCGGTACCAACCGCTTGTAGGAGTTGGTGGAGGGGTTGCTGAGGGCGTTCAGCGCCCTGGCGTGTTTGATGATACCGCCGATCGCATACAGCGCCGCCTCGCTCAGGCCGCCATAGCCATCACCGGCAAAGATGTTGGCGCCATCCTTGGACATGGAGAGGTGAATATGCATACCGGAGCCGTTGTCACCCACCAGCGGTTTGGGCATGAAGGTGGCGGTCTTGCCGTAGGCATGGGCCACGTTGTGTACGCAGTATTTCAGGATCTGCACCTCATCCGCCTTGGCCAGCAGGGTGTTGCCGCGCACCCCGATCTCGCACTGGCCGGCGGTGGCCACCTCGTGGTGGTGCACTTCGATGGTCAGCCCCATCGCCTCCATGGCATCACACATGGCGGCGCGCAGATCGTGTAGCGAGTCGACCGGCGGTACCGGGAAGTAGCCCCCTTTGACGCGCGGGCGGTGGCCGGTGTTGCCGCCTTCAACCTTGTGGCTGGAGGCCCAGGAGGCCTCCTCGGACTGGATGGTGTAACCGCATCCGCCGATGTCGGCGTGCCACTCGACCGCGTCGAACACGAAAAATTCCGGCTCCGGGCCCAGCATGGCGGAGTCGGCGATGCCGGTGGACTTGAGATACTCCTCCGCGCGCCGGGCGACGGAGCGCGGGTCACGATCGTACCCCTGCCCGGTGGCCGGCTCGATGATGTCGCAGCGCACGATCACGGTCGCGTCTTCCGTGAATGGGTCCAGTACGGAGGCGCTGTCGTCGGGGCGCAGGATCATGTCGGATTCCTGAATACCCTTCCAGCCAGCGATGGAAGAGCCGTCGAACATTTTGCCATCTTCAAAGAAATCATCCCCCATGTCGCTGACCGGGATGGTGACATGCTGTTCCTTGCCCTTGAAGTCGGTGAAGCGCATATCGATCCACTTTGCGCCACTCTCTTTGATCAGATTCAGAGTCTTCTCTGACATTTGGCTCTCCCCACTCGTCGTTAAGTATTGTCAGGACAATAGATCTGTCATTTCAAAACCGTAAACCGGTTTGTCCTGTCGCTCGGTAAAGCAAAGGCCGTGCCATAATTAGAATCAGGCTAACCCGCTGTATTTCACCATGGAACCATCCGCTGGAGGCGATCGCCCGCGGCACCATTGCACCAAAAAAGTGCACACAGAGGCGGCAGCGAACCATCCCGGTGCATCGGCGCACCCCACGAGGGCCGCAGCGAAGGGCGGTAGCCCATGATAGTGCAACCGGCGCAAAATTGCTGTCTTCGGGGCGGGCTTCCCGCGCGCTTTTTTTACCAGTAGGCTGTCGCCAATGGATCAGCAACCACAGGTGATGGAGATGGCCCCCGGAAAATTCGCGACGCTCGCCCTGATGACCACCCTGATCAGTGCCACTGCCAGCGCGACCACCAGCGCGGAGGCGTCTGAGAGCTACCGCAAGCGCTTCCCGGCCCAGTGGCTGGAGCGCCAGGGTGAGATCAGGCTCGATACGATCTGCTACAACTACCCCGGCAACAGCTATATGTATCGGCTCTGTCGCCAGCAGGCCGCGCAGACCTTGCAGCAGCGCTGTAGCCGTTATCGTGCCTTGGCGGAGGTGAACACCGGCGCCACGCGGGCGCACCATCAGCGCATGGCGGACAAATACTGCCGCGCCAGTGAGCACTACCAGCCCCTGCCCGAGGGGTGAAAACCGCTCGTCCCAGGCCAATAATGCTCACGCAGTGATCGCTTGTTTAACCCACCTTCCGTATAATGTGGCGCTTTACACCATCACAGGGTAGACACGCGTGATCGAGAACCTCCGAAATATTGCCATTATCGCCCACGTCGACCACGGCAAAACCACACTGGTCGACAAGCTGCTGCAGCAGTCAGGCACGCTGAACCGGCGCGATGAGGGCGCCGAGCGCATCATGGACTCCAACGACCAGGAGCGTGAGCGCGGCATCACCATTCTGGCCAAGAACACGGCGATCCGCTGGCGTGATTACCGCATCAACATCGTGGATACACCGGGGCACGCGGACTTTGGTGGCGAGGTTGAGCGTGTTCTCTCCATGGTGGACTCGGTTCTCCTGCTGGTGGATGCGGTCGACGGCCCCATGCCGCAGACCCGCTTCGTCACCCAGAAGGCGTTTGCCCAGGGGCTGCACCCGATCGTGGTGATCAACAAGATCGACCGCCCCGGCGCACGCCCGGACTGGGTGATGGATCAGGTGTTCGACCTGTTCGACAATCTGGGTGCCAGCGACGAGCAGCTCGATTTCCCGATCGTCTATACCTCGGCGCTGAACGGCATCGCCGGCCATGACCCGGCGAAGATGGCAGAGGATATGACGCCGCTGTTCGAGGCGATCGTCGAGCATGTGCACGCCCCCCGGGTGGATGCCGATGGCCCCTTCCAGATGCAGATCTCGGCGCTGGACTACAACAGCTATGTGGGCGTTATCGGCGTGGGCCGCGTCTCCCGCGGTCGGATCAAGAGCAACACCCCGGTGAGGGTGATCGACAGCCACGCCAAGGTGCGCAGTGGCCGTATCCTCAAGATCATGGGCTACCACGGTCTGGAGCGGATCGAGGTCGACCAGGCGCAGGCGGGGGATATCATCTGCGTCACCGGTCTGGATGAGCTGAACATCTCCGATACCCTGTGCGATCCCGACCTGGTCGAGGCGCTGCCGGCGCTCACGGTGGATGAGCCCACCGTTTCCATGACCTTCCAGGTCAACGATTCGCCGTTTGCGGGGCAGGAGGGCAAGTTCGTCACCAGCCGCAACATCAAGGAGCGGCTGGAGCGGGAGCTGATCCACAACGTGGCCCTGCGGGTGGAGCCCGGCGACACCCCGGAAAAGTTCCGCGTCTCCGGTCGTGGCGAGCTGCACCTGTCGGTGCTGATCGAGTCGATGCGCCGCGAAGGGTTCGAGCTGGGGGTCTCCCGCCCCGAAGTGATCCAGAAAGAGGTGAACGGCGAAATCCACGAGCCCTACGAGGTGGTGATGATCGACGTGGAGGAGGAGCACCAGGGTGCCATCATCGAGGAGCTGGGCAAGCGCCGCGCCGACATGACCAACATGGAGGTGGATGGCAAGGGGCGCGTCCGCCTGACCTTCATGATCCCCTCCCGCGGGCTGATCGGCTTTCGTAGCCAGTTCATGACCATGACCTCCGGCACCGGCATCATGACGTCGGTGTTCGACCACTACGGCCCGGTCAAGGCCGGCGAGGTGATCTCGCGCCACAACGGGGTTCTAGTCTCCATGGTGACCGGCAAGGCGCTGGGTTACGCCCTGTTCAACCTGCAGGAGCGGGGGCGTCTGTTCATTGATCCCAACGTGGAGGTCTATGAGGGGATGGTGGTGGGTATCCACAGCCGCAGCAACGATCTGGTGATCAACCCCACCAAGGGCAAACAGCTCACCAACGTGCGCGCCTCCGGCACCGATGAAAATATCGTGCTGACACCGCCGATCAAGTTCTCCCTGGAGCAGGCGCTGGACTTCATCGAGGACGACGAGCTGGTGGAGGTGACCCCGGCGGCGATCCGCATCCGCAAAAAACTGCTGAAAGAGAACGAGCGCAAACGCAACAAGAAGTGATCCGCTGCTCGAGCGCACACACAGGCCGGTGGCGAGATCCCCGGCCTTTTTGTTGGCCTGCGCCCCGCCCGGTGCCGCCGCTCCAGCCCAGGAGCGGTTCACCTGACCGCGGCGGACCGATATACTGGCCCGATCCTTCACCCGCTTGTGCCGCAGGAGACCCCCATGCGCATCCTCTACCCCGAGATCAACATCAATCACGAGTACTACCTCGAGGTCGACGACCGGCACACCCTCTACCTGGAGGAGTGCGGCAACCCCAACGGTATTCCGGTTCTGTTTGTGCATGGCGGGCCCGGGGGCGGCTGTAGCGGCGCCCACCGCCGCTTCTTCAACCCCGAGCGCTACCGCATCATCCTGTTCGACCAGCGCGGCTGTGGCCGCTCGACACCGCACGCGGAGCTGGAGGGCAACACCACCCAGGCCCTGGTGGCCGATATGGAGCGGCTGCGTGAATTTCTCGGCGTGGAGCAGTGGCTCCTGTTCGGTGGCAGCTGGGGCTCCACCCTGAGCCTGGTCTATGCCGAGAGCCACCCCGAGCGGGTGCTGGGACTGATTCTGCGCGGCATCTTTCTCTGCCGCGAGCAGGATATCCACTGGTTCTACCAGCGCGGTGCCAGTGCCCTCTTCCCAGACTACTGGCAGGAGTTCCTGCAGCCGATTCCCGCTGCCGAGCAAAGCGACCTGCTCGGCGCCTATTACCGCCGTTTGACCGGAAACAACGACCTGGTGCGGATGCAGGCGGCCAAGGCCTGGTCGGTGTGGGAGGGACGCTGCGCCACGCTGGACCCCAACCCGGATGTGGTGGAGCACTTTGCCGATCCCCATTTTGCCCTGGCGATGGCGCGGATCGAAGCGCACTACTTCGTCCACCGGGCGTTCCTGGAGCCCAACCAGATCCTGCGGGATGCCCACGCCCTGGGGGAGATTCCACTCACCCTCGTGCACGGCCGCTACGACGTGGTCTGCCCGCTGGAGCAGGCGTTTGCCCTGCAGCAGGCGGCGCCGCACGCGCAGCTGCATATCGTTCGCGATGCCGGCCATTCGGCGTTCGAACCCGGCATCATCGACAATCTGGTCCACGCCACCGACCAGTTCGCCCAGCGCAGTGCCTGAGGCGCCGCGCCGTGAAGGGGTTGATTCAGCGGGTCGGTCGCGCCAGCGTGCAGGTGGAGGGGGAGGTGATCGGTGCCATCGAAGCTGGCATTCTGCTCCTGCTCGGCGTGGAGCGGGGTGACCAGCAGTCCAGCGCCGAGCGGCTGCTGCACAAGGTGCTCCACTACCGCATCTTTCCCGATGCCGATGGCCGCATGAACCGAAGCCTGGCCGACACCGGCGGCGGGCTGCTGGTGGTGCCCCAGTTCACGCTGGTTGCCGATACCGGCAGGGGGCTCCGGCCCGGTTTTTCCCGCGCGGCGCCACCGGCGCAGGGGGAGCGGCTGTATGACGACTTCGTTGAGCGCGCTCGCGCCAGCCATGGCCGGGTGGAAACCGGTCGATTTGGGGCGAACATGCAGGTGGAGCTGTGCAATGACGGGCCGGTCACCTTCCTGCTGGAGGTGCCGCCCGCCTAGAACAGGCCACGCGGATCGATCGGCGCGCCCTCGGTGTCGCCCTCGGGACGGGATTGCAGTTTATCCAACGCCTCCTCGGCGTCGCCCTTCTGGATGACGATCTCCACCCGCCGGTTGCGGGCCCGGTGCTCCGGGGTGTCGTTGGGCACCAGCGGGCGGGTATCGGCGTAGCCCACCACATTGAAACGGGACTGGTCGATGCGGCGGTCGGCAAACAGCTCATGCGCCACCGCCAGCGCCCGTGCGGCGGAAAGATCCCAGTTGGACTCGAAGCGCCGCCCGGAGTAGGGGACGTTGTCGCTGTGCCCCTCGATGGAGATCCTGCCGCTGATGTTCAGCAACAGATCACGAATTTTGGCGATCACCGGAATATACTGAAACTTGAGCTCCGCCGAGCCGGAGTCGAACGAGCCCTGCTCCTTGACCCGGATGATGATCCGGGTGCCGTCGGTCTCCACCTCCACACTGCCCTCACCGATTTCGGTCGCCAGCGCCTGCGCGAGTGCCACCGCCTCCTGCTGGGCCTGCTGCTCCTGCTGCCGACGCAGCTCCTCCAGCCCCCTCAGCTGATCTTCGATCCGGGCCTCGCCCTCACGGGAGCGCACATCCAGGCTGTTGAGGTCATTGTTGATGGTCATCTGCCGCACCTCATTCAGCGGCGTCGGCTCCGGCCGGCCGGGGCTGAACTCCTGCGCGATGATGGAGGTTCCCTTGGGAATATCCTCCACCTTGATCTGGTTCTGAACGCCGAACGCCTCCCGCATCGAACCGGCCAACTGTTTGAACTTCAGGACATCCATCTCGGAAAAGGAGAGCAGCAGCACAAAAAAGCACATCAGCAGCGACATCAGGTCGGCAAAGGTCGCCATCCACGCCGGCGCACCGGCCGGGGGGCATTTGCAACGCTTTTCCTCTTCGTCACTCATTCCCCAACCCCTCAGCTTTCCGCCACGGCGCGTTTGCTCTCGGGCAGGTAGTTACGCAACATCTGATCGATGATGCGCGGGTTCTGGCCCGCCTGGATCGCCAGCAGGCCATCGATGATCAGGGCCTGATTGAGCGCTTCCTCTTCCTTGCGCACATCCAGTTTATCGGCGATGGGAATGGCGAACATGTTGGCGATCATGGCGCCGTAGAGGGTGGTCAACAGGGCGACCGCCATGGCCGGGCCGATCGATTTCGGGTCGGACATATTGGACAACATCTGCACCAGCCCCACCAGAGTCCCGATCATCCCCAGCGCCGGCGCCACATCCCCCATCGAACGGAAAATTTTGGCGCCGAAGTCGTGCCGTTCGTAGGTCAGGCCCGCCTCTTTCCTCAGCAGCTGTTTGACCACCTCCGGGTCGTGCCCATCCACCAGCAGCTGGATGCCGCGCTGCATGAAGTCGGAGGAGACTTCTTTGTCCTCCAAAGAAAGCAACCCCCCCTTGCGCGCGGCATCGGCCAGCTCGACTGTCTCGGCGATGATATCCTCGGGGTTGACCGATTTGTACATGAACGCCTTGGCCATGATCTTTCCGGCGGCGAGAAACTGCCCGAGGGTGAACTTCATCAACACCACCAGAAGGGTGCCGCCAAGGACGATCAGAATGGAGGGGGGGTTGATGAAAATTCCAATATCACCACCCAATACCATCGCGGCGATGATGATAGCAAAGGCCCCTATGAGACCAACGAGAGTAGCCAGATCCACGGATCGCTCCTGAAAAATGTGTCGCTGCCGATAGCGGGCAAGAACGCTGACTTTGCCAGCGGCAGATCATACCAGAATTAAACAGACGTTCACGCTCCGAACGGCTTTTTCCCTCCCTCCAATTGACCCCCGCCGGCAGGTTGGTTAACGTGACCCTCCCAACCGTTCAGATGAAATCCGCATGACCCGCAAAACCCGCAAACCCGACTTCGAACACGCCCTGTCAGAGCTGGAAAGCCTCGTGGTACGCCTCGAACAGGGTGATCTGCCCATCGAGGAGGCCCTCACCGCTTTCGAGCAGGGGGTGCGCCTGACCCGGGAGTGCCAGGCGATCCTGCAGCAGGCGGAGCAGAAAGTGCAGCTGCTGACCGAGCAGGATGGCGAGATCGTCGCCACCGACTTTCCCCCCCGGGAGGCGTAGCCATGGATATCCAGCCGCTGCTGGCTCGCTATCGCTTTCGCATCGAGCAGCAGCTGGAGCAGCTCTTCGTGCCGACAAGCGGGCTCGAGCCCGGCCTGCTCGCCGCCATGCGCTATGGCTTGCTCAACGGCGGCAAGCGGCTGCGCCCGGCACTGGTCTATCTCAGCCACCACCTGTGCAGCCGGGGCCAGCCGCCCCACCCGCTGACCGATCGGGCGGCCCTCGCTCTGGAGTGCATCCACGGCTACTCCCTGATCCATGATGACCTGCCGGCGATGGATGATGACGATCTGCGCCGCGGTAAGCCCAGCTGCCATGTCGCCTTCGATGAAGCGACCGCCATTCTGGCCGGGGACGCCCTGCAGTGTCTGGCGTTTGAACTCTTGGCCGAGCCCCTTGCGCCGCCACAGGCGCCGCGCCAGTTGTCGATGATTCAGGCGCTGGCGCGCGCCAGCGCCTGAATCATCGACAACTGGCGCGGCGCCTGTGGCGGCGCAAGGGGCTCGGCCAAGAGTTCAAACGCCAGACACTGCAGGGCGTCCCCGGCCAGAATGGCGGTCGCTTCATCGAAGGCGACATGGCAGCTGGGCTTACCGCGGCGCAGATCGTCATCATCCATCGCCGGCAGGTCATCATGGATCAGGGAGTAGCCGTGGATGCACTCCAGAGCGAGGGCCGCCCGATCGGTCAGCGGGTGGGGCGGCTGGCCCCGGCTGCACAGGTGGTGGCTGAGATAGACCAGTGCCGGGCGCAGCCGCTTGCCGCCGTTGAGCAAGCCATAGCGCATGGCGGCGAGCAGGCCGGGCTCGAGCCCGCTTGTCGGCACGAAGAGCTGCTCCAGCTGCTGCTCGATGCGAAAGCGATAGCGAGCCAGCAGCGGCTGGATATCCATGGCTACGCCTCCCGGGGGGGAAAGTCGGTGGCGACGATCTCGCCATCCTGCTCGGTCAGCAGCTGCACTTTCTGCTCCGCCTGCTGCAGGATCGCCTGGCACTCCCGGGTCAGGCGCACCCCCTGCTCGAAAGCGGTGAGGGCCTCCTCGATGGGCAGATCACCCTGTTCGAGGCGTACCACGAGGCTTTCCAGCTCTGACAGGGCGTGTTCGAAGTCGGGTTTGCGGGTTTTGCGGGTCATGCGGATTTCATCTGAACGGTTGGGAGGGTCACGTTAACCAACCTGCCGGCGGGGGTCAATTGGAGGGAGGGAAAAAGCCGTTCGGAGCGTGAACGTCTGTTTAATTCTGGTATGATCTGCCGCTGGCAAAGTCAGCGTTCTTGCCCGCTATCGGCAGCGACACATTTTTCAGGAGCGATCCGTGGATCTGGCTACTCTCGTTGGTCTCATAGGGGCCTTTGCTATCATCATCGCCGCGATGGTATTGGGTGGTGATATTGGAATTTTCATCAACCCCCCCTCCATTCTGATCGTCCTTGGCGGCACCCTTCTGGTGGTGTTGATGAAGTTCACCCTCGGGCAGTTTCTCGCCGCCGGAAAGATCATGGCCAAGGCGTTCATGTACAAATCGGTCAACCCCGAGGATATCATCGCCGAGACAGTCGAGCTGGCCGATGCCGCGCGCAAGGGGGGGTTGCTTTCTTTGGAGGACAAAGAAGTCTCCTCCGACTTCATGCAGCGCGGCATCCAGCTGCTGGTGGATGGGCACGACCCGGAGGTGGTCAAACAGCTGCTGAGGAAAGAGGCGGGCCTGACCTACGAACGGCACGACTTCGGCGCCAAAATTTTCCGTTCGATGGGGGATGTGGCGCCGGCGCTGGGGATGATCGGGACTCTGGTGGGGCTGGTGCAGATGTTGTCCAATATGTCCGACCCGAAATCGATCGGCCCGGCCATGGCGGTCGCCCTGTTGACCACCCTCTACGGCGCCATGATCGCCAACATGTTCGCCATTCCCATCGCCGATAAACTGGATGTGCGCAAGGAAGAGGAAGCGCTCAATCAGGCCCTGATCATCGATGGCCTGCTGGCGATCCAGGCGGGCCAGAACCCGCGCATCATCGATCAGATGTTGCGTAACTACCTGCCCGAGAGCAAACGCGCCGTGGCGGAAAGCTGAGGGGTTGGGGAATGAGTGACGAAGAGGAAAAGCGTTGCAAATGCCCCCCGGCCGGTGCGCCGGCGTGGATGGCGACCTTTGCCGACCTGATGTCGCTGCTGATGTGCTTTTTTGTGCTGCTGCTCTCCTTTTCCGAGATGGATGTCCTGAAGTTCAAACAGTTGGCCGGTTCGATGCGGGAGGCGTTCGGCGTTCAGAACCAGATCAAGGTGGAGGATATTCCCAAGGGAACCTCCATCATCGCGCAGGAGTTCAGCCCCGGCCGGCCGGAGCCGACGCCGCTGAATGAGGTGCGGCAGATGACCATCAACAATGACCTCAACAGCCTGGATGTGCGCTCCCGTGAGGGCGAGGCCCGGATCGAAGATCAGCTGAGGGGGCTGGAGGAGCTGCGTCGGCAGCAGGAGCAGCAGGCCCAGCAGGAGGCGGTGGCACTCGCGCAGGCGCTGGCGACCGAAATCGGTGAGGGCAGTGTGGAGGTGGAGACCGACGGCACCCGGATCATCATCCGGGTCAAGGAGCAGGGCTCGTTCGACTCCGGCTCGGCGGAGCTCAAGTTTCAGTATATTCCGGTGATCGCCAAAATTCGTGATCTGTTGCTGAACATCAGCGGCAGGATCTCCATCGAGGGGCACAGCGACAACGTCCCCTACTCCGGGCGGCGCTTCGAGTCCAACTGGGATCTTTCCGCCGCACGGGCGCTGGCGGTGGCGCATGAGCTGTTTGCCGACCGCCGCATCGACCAGTCCCGTTTCAATGTGGTGGGCTACGCCGATACCCGCCCGCTGGTGCCCAACGACACCCCGGAGCACCGGGCCCGCAACCGGCGGGTGGAGATCGTCATCCAGAAGGGCGACGCCGAGGAGGCGTTGGATAAACTGCAATCCCGTCCCGAGGGCGACACCGAGGGCGCGCCGATCGATCCGCGTGGCCTGTTCTAGGCGGGCGGCACCTCCAGCAGGAAGGTGACCGGCCCGTCATTGCACAGCTCCACCTGCATGTTCGCCCCAAATCGACCGGTTTCCACCCGGCCATGGCTGGCGCGAGCGCGCTCAACGAAGTCGTCATACAGCCGCTCCCCCTGCGCCGGTGGCGCCGCGCGGGAAAAACCGGGCCGGAGCCCCCTGCCGGTATCGGCAACCAGCGTGAACTGGGGCACCACCAGCAGCCCGCCGCCGGTGTCGGCCAGGCTTCGGTTCATGCGGCCATCGGCATCGGGAAAGATGCGGTAGTGGAGCACCTTGTGCAGCAGCCGCTCGGCGCTGGACTGCTGGTCACCCCGCTCCACGCCGAGCAGGAGCAGAATGCCAGCTTCGATGGCACCGATCACCTCCCCCTCCACCTGCACGCTGGCGCGACCGACCCGCTGAATCAACCCCTTCACGGCGCGGCGCCTCAGGCACTGCGCTGGGCGAACTGGTCGGTGGCGTGGACCAGATTGTCGATGATGCCGGGTTCGAACGCCGAATGGCCGGCATCGCGAACGATATGCAGCTGCGCGTGCGGCGCCGCCTGCTGCAGGGCAAACGCCTGCTCCAGCGGGCAGACCACGTCGTAGCGGCCGTGCACGAGGGTGAGTGGAATCTCCCCCAGGGCGTGGGCATCCCGCAGGATCTGGTTGGGCTCCAGGAACGCCCGGTGGACGAAGTAGTGCGCTTCGATCCGCGCCATCGCCAGGGCAAAATGGGGATCGGCAAAGTGCTCCACCACATCCGGGTTGGGGTCCAGCGTGGCGCAGCGTCCCTCCCACACCGACCAGGCCTTGGCCGCCTGCATCCGCACCAGGTCGTTGTTTCCGGTCAAACGGCGGTAATAGGCGCCGAGCAGGTCGCTTTGCTCGGCAGCGGGAATCGGCTGCAGGAACTCCTGCCAGTAGTCTGGGAAGAGGGCACTGGCACCGCGCTGGTAGAACCAGTGGATATCCTGCTCGCGGCAGAGAAAGATGCCGCGCAGAATCAGTCCCAGCACCCGCTCGGGGTGGCTCTCGGCATAGACCAGGCTCAGGGTGGAGCCCCAGCTGCCACCGAACAGGAGCCACTGCTCCACGCCGAGAAATTCACGCAGCCGCTCCATATCGGCCACCAGGGCCTGGGTGGTGTTGCCCTCCAGCTCCGCGTGCGGTGTCGAGCGGCCACAGCCGCGCTGGTCGAACAGGATGATGCGGTAGCGCTCGGGGTTGAAGAAGCGGCGGTGGGCGCCGCTACAGCCGCCCCCGGGCCCGCCATGCACAAACAGAACCGGAATACCGTTGGGGTTGCCGCACTCCTCCAGGTAGAGGGTGTGCCGGTCGTCGACCTCGAGGTAGTACTCGTGATTGATGTTGATCTCGGGGTAGAGGATGCGCATGGGGGTCTCCTGCGGCACAAGCGGGTGAAGGATCGGGCCAGTATATCGGTCCGCCGCGGTCAGGTGAACCGCTCCTGGGCTGGAGCGGCGGCACCGGGCGGGGCGCAGGCCAACAAAAAGGCCGGGGATCTCGCCACCGGCCTGTGTGTGCGCTCGAGCAGCGGATCACTTCTTGTTGCGTTTGCGCTCGTTCTCTTTCAGCAGTTTTTTGCGGATGCGGATCGCCGCCGGGGTCACCTCCACCAGCTCGTCGTCCTCGATGAAGTCCAGCGCCTGCTCCAGGGAGAACTTGATCGGCGGTGTCAGCACGATATTTTCATCGGTGCCGGAGGCGCGCACGTTGGTGAGCTGTTTGCCCTTGGTGGGGTTGATCACCAGATCGTTGCTGCGGCTGTGGATACCCACCACCATCCCCTCATAGACCTCCACGTTGGGATCAATGAACAGACGCCCCCGCTCCTGCAGGTTGAACAGGGCGTAACCCAGCGCCTTGCCGGTCACCATGGAGACTAGAACCCCGTTGTGGCGCGAGATCACCTCGCCGGCCTTGACCGGGCCGTAGTGGTCGAACACCGACGTCATGATGCCGGTGCCGGAGGTCATGGTCATGAACTGGCTACGAAAGCCGATCAGCCCGCGGGAGGGGATCATGAAGGTCAGGCGGACGCGCCCCTTGCCATCCACCTCCATGTTGGTCATGTCGGCGCGGCGCTTGCCCAGCTCCTCGATGATGGCACCCTGGTGCTCCTCCTCCACGTCGATCATCACCACCTCGTAGGGCTCGTGGATTTCGCCGTTCACCTCTTTCTGGATCACTTCGGGGCGGGAGACCCCCAGCTCGAACCCTTCGCGGCGCATCGACTCGATCAGCACCGACAGGTGCAGCTCGCCACGACCGGAGACGCGGAACTTTTCCGGGGTGTCGCCGGGCTCCACCCGCAGGGCCACGTTGTGGATCAGCTCCCGCTCCAGCCGCTCCTTGATGTTGCGGCTGGTGACGAACTTGCCCTCCTGCCCCGCAAACGGCGAATCGTTGACCTGGAAGGTCATGGAAACGGTGGGCTCATCCACCGTGAGCGCCGGCAGCGCCTCGACCAGGTCGGGATCGCACAGGGTATCGGAGATGTTCAGCTCATCCAGACCGGTGACGCAGATGATATCCCCCGCCTGCGCCTGGTCGACCTCGATCCGCTCCAGACCGTGGTAGCCCATGATCTTGAGGATACGGCCACTGCGCACCTTGGCGTGGCTGTCGATCACCCTCACCGGGGTGTTGCTCTTGATCCGACCGCGGGAGACGCGGCCCACGCCGATAACGCCCACATAGCTGTTGTAGTCCAGCGCCGAGATCTGCATCTGGAAGGGGCCATCGGCATCCACCCGGGGGGCGTGCACATGCTCGACGATCGCCTCGAACAGCGGCGTCATATCCTCTGCCATCTTCGCCGGGTCATGGCCGGCGATGCCGTTCAGCGCCGAGGTATAGACGATCGGGAAATCGAGCTGCTCGTCGCTGGCACCCAGATTGTCGAACAGGTCGAACACCTGATCCATCACCCAGTCCGGGCGTGCGCCGGGGCGGTCGATCTTGTTGATCACCACGATCGGGTGCAGCCCCTGGGCAAACGCCTTCTGGGTGACGAAGCGGGTCTGCGGCATGGGGCCGTCGACCGCATCCACCAGCAGGAGAACCGAGTCCACCATGGAGAGAACACGCTCAACCTCGCCACCAAAGTCCGCGTGCCCCGGTGTATCCACGATGTTGATGCGGTAATCACGCCAGCGGATCGCCGTGTTCTTGGCCAGAATGGTGATGCCGCGCTCACGCTCCTGGTCGTTGGAGTCCATGATGCGCTCGGCGCCCTCATCGCGCCGGTTCAGCGTGCCTGACTGCTGCAGCAGCTTGTCGACCAGTGTGGTTTTGCCGTGGTCGACGTGGGCGATAATGGCAATATTTCGGAGGTTCTCGATCACGCGTGTCTACCCTGTGATGGTGTAAAGCGCCACATTATACGGAAGGTGGGTTAAACAAGCGATCACTGCGTGAGCATTATTGGCCTGGGACGAGCGGTTTTCACCCCTCGGGCAGGGGCTGGTAGTGCTCACTGGCGCGGCAGTATTTGTCCGCCATGCGCTGATGGTGCGCCCGCGTGGCGCCGGTGTTCACCTCCGCCAAGGCACGATAACGGCTACAGCGCTGCTGCAAGGTCTGCGCGGCCTGCTGGCGACAGAGCCGATACATATAGCTGTTGCCGGGGTAGTTGTAGCAGATCGTATCGAGCCTGATCTCACCCTGGCGCTCCAGCCACTGGGCCGGGAAGCGCTTGCGGTAGCTCTCAGACGCCTCCGCGCTGGTGGTCGCGCTGGCAGTGGCACTGATCAGGGTGGTCATCAGGGCGAGCGTCGCGAATTTTCCGGGGGCCATCTCCATCACCTGTGGTTGCTGATCCATTGGCGACAGCCTACTGGTAAAAAAAGCGCGCGGGAAGCCCGCCCCGAAGACAGCAATTTTGCGCCGGTTGCACTATCATGGGCTACCGCCCTTCGCTGCGGCCCTCGTGGGGTGCGCCGATGCACCGGGATGGTTCGCTGCCGCCTCTGTGTGCACTTTTTTGGTGCAATGGTGCCGCGGGCGATCGCCTCCAGCGGATGGTTCCATGGTGAAATACAGCGGGTTAGCCTGATTCTAATTATGGCACGGCCTTTGCTTTACCGAGCGACAGGACAAACCGGTTTACGGTTTTGAAATGACAGATCTATTGTCCTGACAATACTTAACGACGAGTGGGGAGAGCCAAATGTCAGAGAAGACTCTGAATCTGATCAAAGAGAGTGGCGCAAAGTGGATCGATATGCGCTTCACCGACTTCAAGGGCAAGGAACAGCATGTCACCATCCCGGTCAGCGACATGGGGGATGATTTCTTTGAAGATGGCAAAATGTTCGACGGCTCTTCCATCGCTGGCTGGAAGGGTATTCAGGAATCCGACATGATCCTGCGCCCCGACGACAGCGCCTCCGTACTGGACCCATTCACGGAAGACGCGACCGTGATCGTGCGCTGCGACATCATCGAGCCGGCCACCGGGCAGGGGTACGATCGTGACCCGCGCTCCGTCGCCCGGCGCGCGGAGGAGTATCTCAAGTCCACCGGCATCGCCGACTCCGCCATGCTGGGCCCGGAGCCGGAATTTTTCGTGTTCGACGCGGTCGAGTGGCACGCCGACATCGGCGGATGCGGTTACACCATCCAGTCCGAGGAGGCCTCCTGGGCCTCCAGCCACAAGGTTGAAGGCGGCAACACCGGCCACCGCCCGCGCGTCAAAGGGGGCTACTTCCCGGTACCGCCGGTCGACTCGCTACACGATCTGCGCGCCGCCATGTGTGATGCCATGGAGGCGATGGGGCTGACCATCGAAGTGCACCACCACGAGGTGGCCACCGCCGGCCAGTGCGAGATCGGGGTGCGCGGCAACACCCTGCTGGCCAAGGCGGATGAGGTGCAGATCCTGAAATACTGCGTACACAACGTGGCCCATGCCTACGGCAAGACCGCCACCTTCATGCCCAAACCGCTGGTGGGTGACAACGGCTCCGGTATGCATATTCACCTCTCCATGTCCAAGGATGGCGCCAACATCTTTGCCGGTGATGGCTATGGCGGCCTGAGCGAGGCGGCGCTGTATGCGATCGGCGGTATCATCAAACACGCCAGGGCGCTGAACGCCCTCAGCAACCCCTCCACCAACTCCTACAAGCGGTTGGTACCGGGGTTCGAAGCGCCGGTGATGCTGGCTTACTCGGCGCGCAACCGTTCCGCCTCCCTGCGGATTCCCTACACCACCAGCCCCAAGGGGCGGCGCGTGGAGGCCCGTTTCCCCGACCCCGCCGCCAACCCCTACCTCTGCTTTGCAGGGTTGCTGATGGCAGCGCTCGACGGTATTCAGAACAAGGTTCACCCGGGTGATCCGGCCGACAAGGATCTGTACGACCTGCCGCCGGAGGAAGCGAAGGAGATACCGACCGTCGTGGCTTCTCTGACCGAAGCGCTGGATGCGCTGGAAGCGGACCACGAGTTCCTCACCCGCGGAGGCGTGTTCTCAGAAGATATGCTGAATGCGTATATCAAACTGAAGCGCGAGGAGGTGGCCAAGGTCAACATGACCACCCACCCGGTGGAGTTCGATCTCTACTACTCCGTGTGATCGGCACCATCGCGTGATACCGGCAAGGCCTCCTCTGGGGGCCTTTTTTGTCGCCGCCCTTCAGCCGGGCGTGCGCGCCGGGGGGTTTTGGCGGGTCTGTTGCACCGCAACGGTGCAACGAGCGCTGCCATGGCGCCCCGGGGTGGGGGCCGCCCCTCTCGGCGGGCGGGCAGATGCAACTGCAACTTGGCCCCTTTCTTGCAGTCCTGTGGTCGACGAAGGAGGTCCGGAGGGAGTGCAACCGATGACCTGTTCACACTCACACAAGCAGATCCTGGATAACCTGACCGGTGCGGTTTTGGTGCTGGATCAGTCACTTTCCATCCAGTACATGAATCCGGCCGCTGAAATGTTGCTGGAAGCCAGTGCGCGCCGGCTACAGGGTTGCCCCATCGAGGTGTGGCTCTCCTCCAGTGATGAAGAGCTGGAGGTGTTGCGCCAGTCGCTGCGCAGCGGCCACCCCTACAGTAAGCGGGAGGCGCGGCTGGTGACTCAGGCTGGGCAGGAGTTGACCGTCGATTACAGCGTCAATCCGATACCGGATGGCGGTGTCCTGCTGGAGATACAGGCGCGGGATCGGCTGATGCGGATCGAACGGGAGGAGGAGCTGCTCGCCCGCCACGCCAGCGCGCGGGTGCTGGCGCGGGGGCTCGCCCATGAGATCAAGAATCCGCTGGGGGGTATCCGCGGGGCCGCCCAGTTGCTCGATCGGGAGCTGGATCGGGAGGAGCTGCACGAGTACACCCAGATCATCATCGAGGAGGCGGATCGGTTGCGCCATCTGGTGGACAGCCTGTTGGGGCCACACAAGCTGCCGGTGATCGAGCGGGTGAACATCCACGCCATTCTCGAACACGTCTGTAGCCTGGTAAAAGCGGAGATTGGTAACCGTGTCACACTGCTGCGTGACTATGACCCCAGCATCCCCGAGTTCGATGGCGCCCGCGGGCAGTTGATTCAGGCGATACTGAATATCATCCGCAATGCGGTGCAGGCGATGGAGGAGGCGGGCACAGCGGCGCCGCAGATCACGCTGCGCACCCGAACGCTGCGCCAGATCACCCTGGGCGCAGAGCGCCACCGGTTGGTCTGCCTGCTGGAGATCACCGACAACGGTCCGGGCATCCCCGACGCGATCGCCGATACCCTTTTTTACCCCATGATCAGCAGCCGCGCCCAGGGGTTTGGTCTGGGCCTCTCCATCGCCCAGTCGATCATCAATCGGCACAAGGGGCTGATCGAGTTCACCTCGGAGCCGGGGCAGACCCGCTTCAATCTGTTCATACCACTGGAGTTGAGTCATGACACAAGCAGCCAAGGTCTGGATCGTTGATGATGACCGCTCGATCCGCTGGGTTCTCGACAAAGCGCTGAGCACGGCGGGGTTTGAAACCGAAGCCTTCGCTTCGGCCCAGCCGCTGCTGGCACGACTGGAGGATGAGCGCCCGGCCGCCATCGTGAGCGATGTGAGGATGCCGGGGATGGATGGACTCGAGCTGTTGCGACATCTGCATGAGGTGGTGCCGCAGCTGCCGATCATCATCATGACGGCGCATTCGGACCTGGACAGTGCCGTGGCCTCCTATCAGGGTGGGGCCTTCGAATACCTGCCCAAGCCGTTCGACGTGGATGAAGCGCTGGCGCTGGTGCGCCGCGCCGTGGCCCATGCTCAGGAGCAGTGCGCGCAGAGCGCCCAGACGGCCCCGGAGCCGGGGGGGGAGATCATCGGAGAAGCGCCGGCCATGCAGGAGGTGTTCCGGGCCATCGGGCGGCTGGCGCACTCCCACATCACGGTGTTGATCAATGGGGAGTCCGGTACCGGCAAGGAGCTGGTGGCCCATGCGCTGCACAAGCACAGCCCGCGGGCGAGCCAGCCGTTCATTCCGCTGAACATGGCGGCGATCCCCCGGGATCTGATCGAGTCGGAGCTGTTTGGGCATGAAAAAGGCGCTTTCACCGGTGCGGCGGCCAGTCGCCGTGGCCGCTTTGAGCAGGCCGATGGCGGCACCCTGTTTCTGGATGAGATCGGTGACATGCCCGCCGACACGCAAACTCGATTGCTGCGGGTGCTGGCCGATGGTGAGTTCTATCGGGTGGGTGGTCATACGCCGGTGCGGGTCGATGTCAGAATCATCGCGGCAACCCACCAGAATCTGGAAAAACTGGTGCGGGAGGGGCGGTTTCGGGAAGACCTGTTCCACCGCCTCAATGTGATCCGCATCCATATCCCCCGGCTGGCGGAGCGGCGCGAGGATATTCCGCGCCTGGCCCGGCATTTTTTGGCCAGCTCGGCGAAGGAGCTGGCGGTGGAGCCCAAAGTGTTGCAGCCGGAAACGGCCGAGTTCATCTGTAATCTGCCCTGGCCGGGCAATGTGCGGCAGCTGGAAAACACCTGCCGCTGGTTGACGGTGATGGCCTCCGGGCGGGAGGTGTTGATCTCCGATCTGCCGCCCGAGCTGTTGCAACAGCAGCCGCAAGGGCCCGTCGTGACCACGGCCGGCCCCGGCTGGGAGGAGGGGTTGAGGCAGTGGGCACAGCAGCAGTTGGCGCGGGGGGGCGAGGGGATTCTGCAGGAGGCGCTCCCCGCCTTCGAGCGGGTCATGATTGGTGCCGCACTGGCCGCCACCGCCGGGCGCCGGCGTGATGCCGCCCGCCTGCTGGGCTGGGGGCGCAATACGTTGACACGCAAGATCAAGGAGCTGCAGTTGGATCCCTCCGACATCGATGGCGAAGAGGGTGACGCTTGAGTGCTGGCCGGTATAATGGCGGGCCGATCCACGGGAGAATCCGATGCTCGATCTGGCCCTCTATCAACCGGAAATAGCGCCGAACACCGGCAACATCATCCGCCTGTGTGCCAACACCGGCTTTCGGCTGCACCTGATCCGCCCGCTGGGGTTCGAGCTGGATGACAAGCGGTTGCGCCGGGCGGGCCTGGATTACCATGAGTGGGCGCGGGTGCAGCTGCATGACGATCTGCCCGCCTGTCTGGAGGCGCTGGCGCCGCGGCGTGTCTGGGCGCTGACCACCAAGGCGCAGCGCTGTTACAGCGAGGCCACCTTTGCCCGCGGTGATCTGCTGCTGTTCGGCCCGGAGACCCGGGGGCTGCCGCCGGAGGTGATGGCACACCATTCAGGTCTGCGCCTGCCGATGGTGGCCGACAGCCGCAGCCTGAACCTCGCCAACGCCTGCGCCGTGGTGGTCTACGAGGCCTGGCGTCAGTTGGGGTTTGCCGGGGCGCTGGCCTGAGCCCGGCGCCGCTCGATGACAAAAGCCGCCAGCGCGTCGGCCTGCTGATCGCTCAGTTGGCTGAAGGTGGGCATGTGGGTTTTTCTCTGCTCGTAACCGTGCTTGATCATCAGCACGATCTCGTGGCGCTGCAAGGGGGGCTCTGTCGGTGGCAGCCGTTCCAGAAACGGCCCCAGTCCCGATTGCTGATGGCAGTTCTGGCAGTAGTAGGTGTACAGCTCGTCTCCCTGTTTCATCTGCCCGGGGGGCGGGTCGCCGCAGCCGGTCAGCAGCAGGGGCGCGAGCAGCAGCACGCAACATACGCAATATCGCAGCAACGACCTCATGCCGGCTCCTCCACCCGATCTGTCATTGAATAGTAACAGCCGTGTGGCGGGCTGTCAGTTCAGTCGGTCGGCTGGGGCAGCCCCAGATGGCAACCGGCCAGTTCGAGCGCCAGGGTGGAAAGCAGCAGCCAGGGGCAGGCATCGAGCTGCCCCTTGATCGCCCGATCGATATCGTGGCTCAGTATCAGCAGCGCCTCCAGCCGTGGAGTGGGAATCTGCTGGCTGGCCTTGTGCAGCAGCGGCTTGCGCTTGCCCCAGATCCGCTCCCGCTGACACAGCCGCTCATAGGGAACGCCGCAGGCCAGGCCGCGCTGCAGGGTGAGCAGGGTGCGAATCTCCCGGGCCAGCGTCCACAGGACCAGGGCGGCTTCCACCCCCTCCTGCCGCAGTACCTGCAGGATCTTCTGGCTGCGGGCGGGATCGTGCGTCAGGACGGCCTCACCGAGGGCGAAGATGTCGTAACGGGAGCTGTCGGTCACCGCCTCCACCACCTGTTCGGCGGTGATGGTCTGGTCGGGGTAGAGCAGGTTGAGCTTGTCCAGCTCCTGCTTCGCCGCCAGCAGATTGCCCTCGATCCGGGTACACAGCAGTTGCAGCGCGTCGCCACTGAGGGTCAGCCCCTGGGCGCTCGCCCGCTGGGAGAGCCACTGTGGCAGCTGCTCGTGTTCCAGCGGCCACACCTCTACCACCAGTCCACACGCCTCGACCTGCCTGAACCAGGCACTTTTTTTGCTGCCCGCATCGAGGCGATCGGCCTGAAGCAGCACCGCGGTGTCGGGGGCGGGGTCGTCGAGATAGCGCTGCAGCAGGGCGCTGGCCCGTTTGTCCAGCTTTTGGCTGCCCAGGCGCAGCTCGATGATCTTGCGATCGGCGAACAGGGAGAGGGCGTTGGCGCTCTCCAGCAGCCGCTCCCAGGCGAAGCCGGCGTCCACCTCCATCACCTCGCGCTCAGTGAAGCCTGCCTGACGCAGCCAGGCGCGGATGGCATCACAGCTTTCGGCGTGCAGCAGCGGCTCCTCGCCGGTGACCATGAACACCGGCAACGGTGTGGCAAGGCGCTGCAGTTGTGCGCTCAGCTGTTCCGCGCGGGTCTTCATTGTGCCGTGTTGACGCGCAGGTACTGGCGCACGACCTGCTGGGCCAGATCCTGCAGCATCTGTTGCCGGATCAGGAGCTCCTGGGAGCCGCTGGCGGTGATGTTGTCGCGCTGGTTGCGATACACCCGCTCACTCATCACCCGGCGCTCGGGCAGCACCACCGCGTCCTCGCGCTCGCGATCGAGCACCCGAAAGCGTAGTTCCGAGCGCAGCTCATATTCGGCCGCATCGGCGTTGCCGGTCAGGGTGGCGGTGCGGCGGGTGTGCCGCTCCGACATGATTTCCAGCCGGTAGCGAGCCGATGGCGTGAGGCGAATCTGGTTGCTCTCCAGCGCG
>Ga0114984_1000166_pt1 | contig 26131 bp, 15 predicted proteins | sample Shrwel1BS1Day1_FD_96987 | JGI IMG/M metagenome (GOLD analysis project Ga0114984, IMG submission 96987) | Subsurface microbial communities from deep shales in Ohio, USA - Utica-3 well 1 S-1-Day1 | ecosystem: Environmental > Aquatic > Deep subsurface > Shale gas/oil reservoir > Produced water/Flow...
CCGGTGCAGATCTACCAGGTGGTGGACTTCCGCCGCGATCTGGGTGCCACCTCCAGCTACGTCGAGCACGAGCTGCCGGGTTTCTCCATGTACCTGGACACCAACGGCATCCAGAACTTCGACAAGGAACGGGTGATCCAGGCGCTCAACCAGGCCGCCGAGAAGCTGCGCGACAAGGTCATTCTTTAAGGTCCGCGTGCAGCCCGTTCGCGTAGGGTGCGCCATGCGCACCGAGAAAACCCGCTACCGACTGTCCACCAACGCCTCGCCGAGCACCACCGGCTCGCCATCGATCAGCGGCTGCAGGGCCAGGAACTCCAGCGCCGAAGCACGCCAGGACTGCGCCGCCGCCAGCTCGGCGCAGCGCGCCCGATCCAGCTTCAGCGCCGCCAGGCAGGCAGCGCGAAGGTCTTCGTCCATCACCCCGCTCTGCCCCTGCTGCAGCACATCAAGCGGCCCGGCCACCGGGAAGGCAGCCACCGGCGTACCGCAGGCCAGTGCCTCCAGCATTACCAGGCCATAGGTGTCGGTACGCGAGGGAAACACCAGCACCGAGGCATCCTGGTAGCTCTCGGTCAAAGCCTGGCCGTGGCGATAGCCGAGAAAGCGCACCTGCGGATACTGCCGTTGCAGCAGCTCGCGCTGCGGGCCATCACCGACCACGCGCTTCTCGCCAGGCAGATCCAGTTCTAGAAAGGCTTGCAGGTTCTTTTCCGCGGCGATGCGGCCAACGTAGAGAAACACCGCTTGCGCAGGACGCGGGCGCGTTTCGTCCGGGCAAAACCGGCGGGTGTCGACGCCCTTGCGCCACAGTTGCAGCCTTTGCAGATTCCAGCCGGCGAACTCCTCGCGCAGGCGCTCGGTGGTCACCAGAACCGCCTGGCTGGGGCGATGGAAGGCGCGCAGGTAGGCGTAGCCCCAGCGTGGCGCGATCCACGGCCAGCGGGTGCTGATGTACTCGGGAAAGCGCGTATGAATGGCCGTAGAGAAGGCCAGCCCGCGCTTGACCAGCCAGCGTCGCGCCGCCCAGCCCAGCGGGCCTTCGGTGGCCAGATGCACGCAGTCGGGACGAAAGTCGCGAATGGCGCCGCCCACTCTCCAGAGGTCCCACACCAGCGGGATTTCCGGGTAGGTTGGGCAGGGCACGGCGCGAAAATCCGCCGGCGACAGTAGCTTGACCTGATGCCCCAGCCCACGCAGCTCGGCGACCAGCGCGGCCAGACTGGTGACCACGCCATTGACCTGAGGCGACCAGGCGTCCGTAACGATCAGTATCCTCATGCGCCGCTCTCGAGGGCGACGGCCTGTTCCTCGCTGGCCAGTCGCGCCTGCTCTTCAGCCAGGCGATACAGCTCGATCTGCCCATCCCAATGCTCGATCAGCGCCGTGCAGGATTCCACCCAGTCGCCGCAGTTCATGTACTCCACGCCGCTGACCTGACGAATCTCGGCGTGGTGAATGTGGCCACAGACCACGCCCTGCAGGCCACGCTTGACGCATTCGTGGGCGATGGCTTCCTCGAAGTCGCTGATGAAGTTCACTGCGGTCTTGACCTTGTGCTTGAGGTAGGCCGACAGCGACCAGTAGCCGTAGCCCCAGCGGCTGCGCCAGTGGTTGAGCCAGCGGTTGAGGGTCAGAGTGAACTCGTAGGCAGAGTCGCCAAGGAAGGCCAGCCAGCGGTGGTAGCGGGTGATCACATCGAACTGATCGCCATGGATCACCAGCAACTGGCGGCCGTCGACCGTGACGTGCACCGCCTCGTCGACCAGCTGGATGTTGCCCAGCAGCAGGCTGGAGTAGCGGCGCAGGAATTCATCATGGTTGCCGGTGACGTAGATCACCTCGGTACCGCGCTTGCTCATGGTCAGCAGGCGGCGGATGACATTGGTGTGCGCCTGCGGCCAGTAGATGCCGCCACGCAGTTTCCAGCCGTCGATGATGTCGCCCACGAGGTAGATGCGGTCGGCATGGTAGCGCTTGAGGAAGGCCGCCAGGTGCTCGGCCTGGCAGTCGCGCGTGCCGAGGTGCACATCGGAAATCCACAGGGTACGGACACGTTGCTTGCGGCTGGGCTTGGCGAGCTGGGCGCTGGTCATGGGCGACCTCCGGCTGGGTTTAGACGAGCTTGAGGCGTTGCGGTGAAATGCTTGTGACAGGTAAAAGACCGTTCGATGACGTAGCGCCAAAGCTCAATGGCGTAAGGCGGGTGCAACCCGTCACCATCGGCCTGGCGGGTCGCACCCGCCCTACCGTTAGCATCCGCAGTCGCTGCGCATGCGTTACACTCCCGCCCCTGCCGAGGAAGCCGCCATGCCGCCGATTCTGTCCCTGCGTCATTACAGCCACGAAGTGCTCAGCCACAGCCACGAGCACCCGCAACTGGTGTTCGGCCTGGCTGGCGAACTGCAGTTCGACGTGGACGGTCAGGGCAGCCGGGTGCTGCGTCACCATCTCGCGGTGGTACCGGCCGAATCGCGCCACACCTGCGGCAGCCCGGGCGGCAGTCACTGCCTGGTGCTGGACCTGCCGGCCAACGATTGGCTCGAGCGGCAGCTGGGCCATCATGCAAGCGATATCCAGCGCCTGCTGGACAAACCCCGCGCCCTGCAGCTCGATCCGTCGCAGGCCCAACTGCTTAACTGGCTGGCCAGCAGCCCGATCAATGACCCGGTCATCGCCGGCCAGGGCGCCGCCCTGCTGCTCGGCAGCCTGGCCTGCAACCGCCAGCGGGCAGAGCGCGTCGGCTTGCCGATGGCGGCACTGGATCGTCATATCGAGCAGCACGCCGCGCACCCGCTGCAGGTGGCCGACCTGGCGCGCCTGGCCGGCCTGTCGGTGGCGCGTTTTCATGCGCGCTTCCTCGCCGAGACCGGACGCACGCCCATGGAGCACATTCGCCAGCGGCGTCTGCAGCTGGCCGAGCAGATGCTGCTGAGCAGTGATCTGCCCGTTGGCGAAGTGGCGGCACGGGTCGGTTACGCCTCGCAGAGCGCCTTTACCGCCGCCCTCTCCCGCCACCTGGGCATGACCCCGCGACAGCTGCGCCGCGGCCGCTAGCTGCCTATCGGCGCACCTACCCCTGTGTAGGGTGCGCCGTGCGCACCGACGGAAGTCCTGGAGGCATGGGCGCGCACCGGAATGATCGGTTGGCCTCGGTGCGCGCGGCGCACCCTACGCGCTGCCGAGAGCCTTGCGACAAAACTCGCCACTCCCGCGACAGACAGCCAAGGAAGTCCTGGAGGCACGTGCGCGCACCGGAACGATCGGTTGGTCCCGGTGCGCGCGGCGCACCCTACGCGCGACCGAGAGCCTGGCGACAAAACGCCTGACTCCCGCGACAGACAGCTCACGTCTGCCCCCCTAGACTGCGCCGCATCGACAAGGAGCATCCCATGCAAAGCATCGAATGGCAGGATTTCGAAAAAGTGCAGTTGCGCGTCGGCACCATCCGCAGTGCCCGCCCCAATGAAAAAGCCGTGAAGCCGGCCTATGTGCTGGAAGTGGACCTGGGCGAGCTGGGGCTCAAGACCTCCAGTGCACAGATCACCGCGCATTACCGCTGCGACGAACTGATCGGTCGCCAGGTGCTGTGCGTATGCAACTTCGCCCCCAAGCGCATCGCCGGCGTGCGTTCCGAAGTGCTGGTCACCGGCGTCTACGACAGCGACAAGCGAGTGGTCCTCGCCGGCTTCGACAAGCCGCTGCCCAACGGGGCGCGCCTGGCATGACGGAACGTAACGCCCTGCTGGCGATCCACCTGGGCGCCCTGCTGTTCGGCTTGTCGGGCATCTTCGGCAAGCTGGCCGCTACTGCGCCGAACATGATCGCAGGCGGCCGTGCCTTCTTCGCCGTTATCGCCCTAGCCCTGGCCGCCCTGCTCTGGCGCAGCCGCAACGCGGTTCGGCCAAGCCTGCGGCAGATGGCATCGCTGGCTCTCGGCGGGCTGCTGCTGGGCACGCACTGGGTCACCTTCTTCGAGTCGGTGAAAGTCTCCAGCGTGGCCATCGCCACCCTGGGCTTCGCCAGCTTCCCGGCCTTCACCGTCGTGCTGGAGGGCCTGCTGTTTCGCGAGCGCACACGCCCAGACGAGTTCGCCATGGTCGGCGTGGTATGCGTCGGGCTGATTCTGGTCACCCCCGAGTTCAGCCTGGGCAGCGGCGCCACGGTCGGGCTGCTGTGGGCGGTGCTGTCGGGCTTCCTGTTCGCCCTGCTGTCGCTGCTCAACCGGGCCAGCACCCGCGGCCTGGACCCGGTCAAGGCCGCGCTGTACCAGAACGTCACCGTGCTGCTGTGCTTCCTGCCCCTGGCCTGGCCAATGCTGCCCAGCGTGCGCCCGCTGGACTGGCTGTGGCTGGCGATGCTCGGCATCTTCTGCACGGGCCTGGCGCACAGCCTGTTCGTCGCCAGCCTGCGGGTGCTCAAGGCGCGCACCACGGCGGTGATCTTCGCCCTGGAGCCGGTCTACGGCATCCTGTTCGCCTGGTGGCTGTTCAGCGAACAGCCAACGCTGCGCATGCTGGCCGGCGGCGTGCTGATCGTCGGTGCGATCTTCGTGTCGGCACGTATGGCGCGTTGAGGATTAGGAGCGCCTCCCGGTCTACGCGCCCGAGGAGCCATGGTGCGCACGTGTTCCCTACCGGTCGTTATGACCCAGGTCGCGGGTTGGGTCGATCTGGTCACGCACCCGCTGCTTGAGCACCTTGGCCTCGGGGAAGCCGCCATCGGCCTTGCGCTCCCAGATCTGCCGGCCGTCGCAGAGGATGCGGAACACCCCGCCAGTGCCCGGTTCCAGGCTGACCCTGCCCAGTTCGTCGGCAAAGGTGCTGAGCAGCTCCTGGGCCAGCCAGGCGGCGCGCAGCAGCCACTGGCACTGGGTGCAATAGGTTATGACGATTTCAGGCTTCTGATCGGGCATGGCGGCGGCTCTAGGCTGGGGCTTGGTGCCTATAATACCGGCCTTTGTCCCCGCCCCTGCCGGAAACTGCCATGCGTCGCCTGCTCCTTTCGCTGCTCTGCCTGTTCGCCCTGTCCAGCCTGCCGGTCATCGCCGCCGAACGCGTCGGCCTGGTGCTGTCCGGCGGGGCCGCCCGCGGGCTGGCGCATATCGGCGTGCTCAAGGCCCTGGAGGAACAGGGCATCCGCATCGATGCCATCGCCGGCACCAGCATGGGCGCCATCGTCGGCGGGCTCTACGCCGCCGGCTATTCGGTAGCCGAGCTGGAGCGCCTGGCCCTGGAGCTGGACTGGCAGCAGGCGCTCTCCGACTCGCCGCCGCGTGAGGATGTCCCCTTCCGCCGCAAGCAGGACGACCGCGACTTTCTGATCAAGCAGAAGCTCAGCTTCCGTGACGATGGCAGCCTGGGGCTGCCGCTGGGCGTGATCCAGGGCCAGAACCTGGCCCTGCTGCTGGAGAGCCTGCTGGTACACCGCAGCGCCACGCGCGACTTCGATCACCTGCCGATCCCCTACCGCGCGGTGGCCACCGACGTGGTGACCGGCGAGCAGGTGATCATGGGCACCGGACACTTGCCGCAGGTGATGCGCGCCAGCATGTCGATCCCTGCGGTATTCGCCCCGGTGGAAGTGGATGGCCGCCTGCTGGTCGACGGCGGCATGGTCAACAACGTGCCGATCGACGTGGCACGGCAGATGGGCGTCGATCATGTCATCGTCGTCGACCTGGGCATGCCACTGAAGCCGGCCAAGGAACTGCTCACCGTGGTCGACGTGATGAACCAGTCGATCAACCTGATGATGCGCAAGAACTCCGAGGAACAACTGCAGACGCTGAGCCCAGACGATGTGCTGATCCAGCCGCCGCTGGCCGGTTTCGGCGTCGCCGACTTCAACCGGGGAGAGCAGATGATGGATGCCGGTTACCGCGCCACGCAGATCAAGGCCGAACAGCTGGCCCGCCTGCGCACCAGCAGCGCCGGCAATCCGGCACTGGCCATGGCTCGCACCCGCGAGCAGCGCACGCCGGTGATCCGGGAAATCCGCGTGGAGAACGACTCCAAGGTCGGCGACGCGGTGATCCGCCGGCACATTCGCCAACCCCTGGGCGAGCCGTTGGACATGGATCGTCTGCAGAAGGACATGGGCACGCTCTATGGCCTGGACTACTTCGAACGCGTGCAGTACCGCGTGGAGCCGCTGGACCAGCGTGGCAGCGCCCTGGTGATCGATGCCAGGGGCAAGCGCACCGGCACCGACTATCTGCGCCTGGGGCTGAACCTGTCCGACGACATGCGCGGCGACAGCGCCTTCAACATCGGTGCCAGTTATCGCGTCAACGGCATCAACGAGCTGGGCGCGGAATGGCTGACGCGCCTGCAGCTGGGCGACCGCCAGGAGCTCTACAGCGAGTTCTACCAGCCGCTGGATGCCGGCTCACGCTACTTCGTCGCGCCCTACCTGTTCGGCGAGGCGCAGAATGTCGAGGCGATCCTGGACAACGACCCCATCGCCGAATACCGCCTGGAGCGCTACGGCTATGGCCTCAACCTGGGCCGGCAGATCGCCAACAACGGCGAGATTCGCTTCGGCATCGGCCAGGCCTGGGGCGAGGCGGATGTGCGCGTCGGTGAGCGCGACCTGCCCAGTTTCAGCTTCAGCGAGGGCTACTACGAGCTGCTGTACTCCTTCGACACCCTGGACAACCTCGACTTCCCGCGCAGCGGTGAGGACATCGGCCTGACGCTGCGCAAGTACGACCGCGGCCTGGGCTCGGACGAGGACTATCGCCAATGGCAGCTGACGCTGGACAAGGCCTACAGCCACGGCCCCAACACCTGGCTGTTCGGCGGGCGCTACGGGCGCACCCTGGATGAAGCGGAGGTGGTCACCTCGGGCTTCATCCTCGGTGGTGCGCAGGAACTCTCGGGCTTTCGTCAGGACTCGCTGAGCGGGCAGAACATGGCACTGGCACGGATGATCTACTACCGGCGCATGACGCAGAACTCGCTGCTGCCGCTGAACTTCCCGCTGTACCTGGGCCTGTCGCTGGAGCGCGGCCGCACCTGGAACAACGACAACGACTTCGACAGCGGCTACATCAACGCAGCCAGCATCTTTCTCGGCCTGGACACCCCGCTCGGCCCGCTCAACTTCAGCTACGGCTTCAACGACGAGCGGGAAAAGGCGCTGTATCTGAACCTGGGCAAGAGTTTCTAAAACGACGAGGCCGCGCATATGCGCGGCCTCGCAGGGTCCGGCCGGGCCGATCAGGCAATTTCCGCCAGCAGCTGGCGTGCGGCTTTCTTCTGCTCGTCGTCGCCGTGGTCGATCACCTCGTTGAGGATGTCGCAGGCGGCAGCGATATCGCCTTGCCTGATGTAGGCCAGGGCCTGGTTGAGCAGGGTCATGTGCTCGGGGTTGCCGGCCAGCTGATCGAGGTCACCCTGCAATGCCGCGGTGGCATCGGCGTCACCGGCGAAGGCATCGAGGAAGTTGTCGTCCAGCCGATGCACCTCATCGTCCAGCACCATTTCCATCTCGCCGAAGGCACTCACCTGCTCGTCTTCGTGGTGCAGTTCGAAGACTTCGGGCAACTCCTGCAGGTTGCTGGCGAAAGACGCATCGAACTCCGGCTCGGCCGGCGCCTTGGGCTTGGCTTTGGCCTTGGTCGGGAACGGGCTGACCAGGTCCCAGTCGGCATCCAGCGACAGGTCGTCGAGGTTGAGCTGGAACTCGGTTTCGGGTAAAGGCTCGGCCACAGGCTGCAGCGGCGCCACAGGCTCATTCGGCGCCTGCGGCGCTGCCTGCAGATTCGGGTGGCGCTCCTTCAGCGCATCGATGCGAGCGGCGTCGAAGTCCTCGGCAAGCAGCACCGCCTCCTCGCGAGCGAAGCCTGCACCATCGCCCAGCATGGCCAGAACCTCCAGCAGCCGGAAGCGCAGGTCGCTGCGCTGGGGTTGCTGAGCCAGGGCCTTGTCCAGTTCGCCACGCGCCTCGCTGATGCGCCCATAGGCGATGTAAACGTTGGCGGCCTCGAGCGGATCGACCGGCCCCGGTGCACGCACCGGGGACGGCGCCACCTTGACCTCCGGCGCAGCGACGACGGGCGCGACGACCGCCGCGCTTTGCGCACGAACCGGCGGCTGTGGCGCCTGCGCTTTCGCGGGTACCTGCACCACTGGTGTGGTTGTTGCGCCACGTCGCCGCGCCGCCCAGAGCAGCGCACCGAGCAACAGCAGCAGGCCGATACCGCCAGCGAACCAGATCGACCAGCCGCCGCGCTCTGCGACCACGGCTGGTTCGACAACCGCCGGTGCGGCGGCCACGGGCTGAGTCACAGGCTCGGCCGCGGTACGCGCCGACAGCTCAGCCAGCTGAGCATCCTTCTGCGCCAGTTGCTCCTGCAACTGCTGCAGTTGCAATTGCAGCTGCGCCAAGCCCTGTTGCAGCTGCAGGTTTTCCGCCGCCTGACTGGCCAGCTCCAGATCGACCTGGCGCTGCTTCTCTGCCAGCTGCAGGAGGCTGTCGGCCTGTTCCGGTGCCGGCTCCAGCGCAGCCGCAGGCGCGCTGACAGGCCCTTCGGCGCTGCCTGGGGTGGCAGCAACGGCAGCGGACTGGGTCGCTACCGGGGCGAGCGCCGGCTCGGCAGCGCCGGGGCGAGCGGCATCCGGCAACAGCAGGTTGGCGCCGGCCTGCAGGCGGCTGGGATCGCCGCCTGTGAAAGCGCCCGGGTTGAGCGCGAGAATGCCTTCCATCAGCGCCTGCTGCGACAGCGTGCTGCCCTGCTCGCGCAGACGCGCGGCAATCAGCCAGAGGCTGTCGCCGCGAGCGACCTGATGACGATGCCCCGCCGCCGCACTGGGAGGCGTGACCGCTCTTAACGCGGCAACCGGAGCCGCGCTGGCACTGGACGCTTGCGTTACCGGCGCGACAGTCGGCGCAGCCGTCACCGAGGTGTAGGCCGAAGAGCCCGGCGGGTCGAGCAGCACGGTGTACTCACGCAGCAGCTGGCCACTGGGGCGCGCCACTTCGACGATGAAATTCAGGTAGGGCTCGCGCACCGGGCGGCTCGAAACCACGCGGATGACGCTGCGCGAACCGCGCAGAAGCGGCGTGAAGCGCAGATCGTTGAGAAAATAGAAACGTTCGACACCCGAACGGTTGAATACCTCGGCGGGCGCCAGACCGACGCGCAGGTCCTGCGCGCCCAGATCACCCACCTCGAGCAACTCGATTTCAGCCTCGAAAGGCTGATTCAACGCCGAATGCAGCGTGATCTCACCCAGACCGAGCGCCGGCACCATCCCTGAATACAGAGCGGACCCAGACGCCAAACCCAACATTAACTGACGCACCCGAGCCATGTGACCTCCAGGGTTATCCGGCTCGAACGCCACCTCCTCGACTTCCTGTCCTGAATTCCCTCGATCGGGAGCTGGCGCCCTTTAAGTTCGAGAACGCCCGACAAGGTCCTTGTCGAGGCCGTCTCGAATAGCATTATGGCTACTAATTCACAAAGTAGCGGTTTGGACGCCAGTTTGCCGACGAAAGCAGGGTGCCAGCAAGCGAGATCAGTCAAAAGTTGGGCACTGAATGCCCTCGGTCAAAGAAGTGGCCGCAATTTGACAGGATTGGGGGTTCACTTCATCAGGTTGCCCAGCACCCGGGCATGGACCTGCTGGCAACGACGCAGGTCATCCTCGTCGATGCCGGCAAAGACTTCATGACGCAGCTGGGTGGAAATCGCCTCGATCTTCTCGATCAGCGGCTGCGCCTTGGGCTGCAGGGCGATCTTCTTGGCGCGGCGATCTTCCGGCACGGCCACGCGCGTCACCAGGCCCTGGCTTTCCAGGCTGTCGAGCAGCCGTGCCAGGGTCGGCCCCTCGACGCCGACACTCTGCGCCAGTTCGCGCTGGGTCGGCATTTCGGTGAAGCGCGCCAGGTGCAGCAGCACCAGCCAGCGCGCCTGGGACAGCCCCAGGCCGACCAGGCGCCTGTCGAGTTCGGAACGCCAGGCGCGTGAAAGCTGGGCTACCTGCATGGCAAAGCGGTGTTGATCGGGGTAGGACATGGGCTAGCGGGCTCGTACAAAGGTCAAAAACTAATTATTAGCTAGCTAGCCATAACCCGTTGCGCAGGGCAAGCGCAGATTGCGTCGCGAGCGTTGCAGAATGCGACCGAACGCCCGCGACGCAGCGGTGCCTCAGGTGGCGACGCGGTTGCGTCCGAAAGCCTTGGCCTCGTACAACGCACGGTCAGCCTGCTCGAAGAGCTGGCTCAGCTCGGTTGGGGTACCGGGGCTCAGGCAGGCGACGCCGATGGACATGGTCAGCACCTGCGCGCTGTCGGAGCCGCGGTGGGCGATGCCGGCCGCCTCCAGCGACTGGCGCAGGGCCTCGGCACGCTGCAGCGCCTCGTCGGCACCGATGTCGAACAGCAGCAGGGCGAATTCCTCACCGCCGAGCCGCACGCCCATGTCCAGCGGCCGCCGCGCTGCCTGCTCGAGCAACGCGCCGACGCGCTGCAGGGCCATATCGCCGGCCTGATGACCGTAGCAGTCGTTGTAGGCCTTGAAATGGTCGATGTCGCACAGCAGCAGCGCCAGTGGCTTGCCGTCGCGCTGCGCCTGACGCAACAGACGCTCGAACTGCCGGTTGAAGCTGCGCCGGTTGTGCAGGCCGGTCAGGCTGTCGTGGTAGGCCAGCAGGCGCATCAGGCGGCTGATCAGGAAGTACTCGCGCGACTTGTACTCCAGCAGATAGCAGCCGACGGCGCCGATGAGATTGCCGAAGGCGAGGAACAGCACGTTGTTGATCAGCCTCGGCACGGGCAACCCGGCGAACCATTCGGCCAGCACGTACGCCAGCAACACCACCAGCGAGCAGGCGATCGCCTCGCTCAGGCGCAGGCCGACCAGAAAGTAGGCGGCCATGCTCACCAGCAGCAGGCCTTCGTAGGGATAGGCGGGGTCGGCACGGTGGGCGATGCCGACGATCAGCGCCGCACCGACGCCAAGCACCAGGATGCAGGTCATGCTCAGCGGCAGCAGCAGATGGATATGCCGGCGCTGCAGGATCAGCGCGGCGCACACCAGCAGGATCAACAGCACCACCACGCGCACGGCGAGCACCCAGCCAAGGTGCGACGCCGGCACCACCAGCATGTCGAGCGCTGCCAGGGCCAGCCAGATGACCGTGGCGACGCTCAACGCGATGCGCTTGAGATCGAAGCTCTCCTCGATGATGTAGGTGCGGTACTCACGCTCGAGTCCACGGGAGAAACGCAACCAGCGAAACCCCAGGTTGAGCTGGTCGGCATAGGGGCTCGGACGAACTTCATCGAGCCAGGCGTGATAGTTGGGCACCCTCACCTCGTCATCTGGCGGCCTGTCCGACACCTTAGCCCCGTCAGCGAAATGTCGCCAGAACCCTTGCCGCCGAGCGTTGTCTCGAAGGCTCTACAACTCGAACTCGGCCTGCAGCGCCGCGCGTACGCAGTAGAGCACCGCCTCGTCGACCCGCCCGGCGAACAGCGGCGCGATCTCGCTGACGGCAGGCAGCTCGCCCTCGCCGTCGAGAAAGCTCTCCTGAATCTCGCCGAGCAGGTCTTCGGGCAGGTCCAGCGCCTGTTCCAGGCTCAGCTGCTGCGCGCAAATCGCCTCGGCCAGCAGGCTGTAGACGTTCTTTTCGGAGCAGTTCAGCTGACCGGCGATCTGCGCCGGAGTCATGCCGGCACGAGCCAGGCTGACCAGCTCGTGGCGCAGATCGGCCACCGGAGCCGGAGCATCATCCGCAGCGCTGCCATTGAGCACTTCCAGAAAAGCCTGACCGTAACGTTCCAGCTTGCGCGCGCCCACACCACTGACCTGCGCCATCTCGCTGAGCGAGCCGGGCTGGCTGCGCAGCATTTCCAGCAGCGTGGCATCGGGGAAGATCACGTAGGGCGGCACGCTGTGCTCTTCGGCCAGCTTGCGCCGCAGACTGCGCAGCGCCTCCCACATTTCCCGCTCGTGGCCGCGCACCAGCTGGCTGGCGGCGCTGCTGGAAGCCTTGGCCGCCTGCGCCGGTTTGGGTTCGCGGCGCAACTGCAGGCTGACCTCGCCACGCAGCAGCGGCCGGCAGGCCTCGCTCAGGCGCAGGCCGCCAAAGCCGTCCAGATCGACGTCGGCCAGGCCGCGAGCGACCAGCTGGCGGAACAGGGTGCGCCACTCGACCTCTGAAAAGCCCTTGCCGATGCCGAACACGGCCAGGTGCTGATGACCGGCGGCGCGGACCTTCTCGTTGTCGCGACCGAGCAGGATGTCCACCAGATGGCCGACGCCATAGCGCTGGCCGCTGCGGTAGATGGCCGACAGCGCCTGCCGCGCCGGTTCGGTGGCGTCCCAGGTCTCGACGCCATCGATGCAGTTGTCGCAATGCCCGCAGGGCTGCGGCAGCTCCTCGTCGAAATAGGCCAGCAGTGCCTGGCGACGGCAGCGGGTTTCCTCGCACAGGGCGAGCATGGCGTCGAGCTTGTGCTGCTCGATGCGCTTGTGCCGTTCGTCGCCCTCGGAGTTGGCCAGCATCTGCTTGAGGAAGATCACGTCCTGCAGGCCGTAGGCCATCCAGGCATCGGCCGGCAAACCGTCACGCCCGGCGCGGCCGGTTTCCTGGTAGTAGGCCTCCAGCGACTTGGGCAGGTCCAGGTGGCAGACGAAGCGCACGTTGGGCTTGTCGATGCCCATGCCGAAGGCGATGGTCGCCACCATGATCAGCCCTTCCTCGTTGAGAAAGCGCTTCTGGTGATAGGCACGCAGCTCGTTGGGCAGCCCGGCGTGATACGGCAGCGCCGGGAAGCCCTGGCTGCTGAGAAAGTCGGCGACCTCCTCGACCTTCTTGCGCGACAGGCAGTAGACGATGCCGGCATCGCCCTTGCGCGCCGCGAGAAAGCCCAGCAGCTGCTTGCGTGGCTGATCCTTGGGCTGGATGCGGTAGAAGATGTTGGGCCGGTCGAAGCTCGACAGGAAGCGTTCGGCGCTGTCCAGGTGCAGACGCTGGACGATCTCCTCGCGGGTGCGCTTGTCCGCCGTGGCGGTCAGGGCGATGCGCGGCACCTGCGGGAACAGCTCGGCGAGCTGACCGAGCTGCAGGTACTCGGGGCGGAAATCATGCCCCCACTGCGATACGCAATGCGCCTCGTCGATGGCGAACAGGGCGATGTCCAGGCCCTGCAGGAAACTCAGCATGCGCGGCTGCACCAGGCGCTCGGGGGCCAGGTAGAGCATCTTGATCTGCCCGCGGCGAATACGCTCGGCGATCTCGCGCTGTTCGTCGCCGCTAAGCGTCGAGTTCAGCGCCACCGCGGCCACGCCCAGCTCGTCGAGCGTCGCCACCTGATCGTCCATCAACGCGATCAGCGGCGAAACCACCACCGCCAGGCCCTCGCGCATCAACGCCGGCACCTGATAGCACAGCGACTTGCCGCCGCCGGTGGGCATCAGTACCAGCGCATCACCGCCCGCCGCCACGCGCTCGATGATCGCGGCCTGGTTGCCGCGAAAGGCGTCGTAGCCGAAAACGTCTTTGAGAATGCGCAGGGCGTGGTCGAGCATGAAGGCCTCCGAATCGAGCCGCGCATTATGCCGCAGGATCGCCCCCAACAGGGCGCCTGCCCGTCCGAAGCCGTGCAATCGCCACTCGTAGAGCGCCCATGCTGGTCGCAGAGGCAGCGGTGAACTAGAATCCAACCTCGTTTATCTCCCCAGCCTCAAGGTAACCCCACGATGTCCTTCGCTGAGCAACTGTCCCGCCTGCAAGCCTTTCTCGATGCCGATGAGTTGCACGAAGAGGCGTTGGACTACGTGGCCGCCCACGGCTATCTCACCGCCCTGGCGATCTGCCCGGATCAGGTGCCGGAGCGCGAGTGGATCGACGCGCTGTTCGCCGAGCCGCCGCGCTACCGCAGCGATGCCGAGCGCGAGGAGATCGAGAACACCCTGATCCACCTCAAGGCGCACATCGCCCGCCAGCTCGCTGGCGAAGAGGAACCGGAGCTGCCCTGCGACCTGGACCTCGGCGACGAGCCGGACGACTCCGACCTGCGCGGCTGGTGCATCGGTTTCATGGAAGGGGTGTTCCTGCGCGAAGCCGTGTGGTTCGAGGATGCCGAAGACGAAGTCAGCGAACTGCTGCTGCCAATCATGGTCGGCTCCGGTCTGTTCGACGAGCAGCAGGAATTCGCCGAGATCGCCCGTGATCGCGACCTGGTGGACAGCATGATCGACCAGATCCCGGAGCTGCTCACCGCACTCTTCCTGCTGTGCCAGGCGCCGGAAGAAAAGCCCGCGCTGCTCAAGCCGCGTCACTGACCGCACGAGCCGGGGCAATGCCCCGGCTGCCCGCCAGAGCCTGTCCATGCCGCGCGACATCCAGCCAAGCCGCCATCGCAGCGTCCGCTATCTGCTGCTGGCCATCGGCTGGCTGAGCGTGGCCCTTGGCGTGATCGGCATCTTCCTGCCGGTGCTGCCGACCACGCCGTTCCTGCTCCTGGCGGCCGCGTGCTTCGTGCGCAGCTCGCGGCGCTTCTATATCTGGCTGGTCACCCACCCTCACCTCGGCCCCTGGATTCGCGATTACCTCGAAGGCCATGGCATTCCGCTCAAGGGCAAGGTCTATGCGCTGGGGCTGATGTGGGCGAGCATCGGCTTCTCCTGCTATCTGGTGCCGCTGCCCTGGGCGCGTGCCTTCATGCTGATCAGCGCAGTGCTGGTGAGTATCTACATCCTGCGGCAGAAGACCCTGCCCAGCCCCTGAGCGCTGCGCAGCCCCTTTCTCGACAACCTTTTGACACTGACTCTGCGCCCAACGAAACGGCCGGCAAAAAGCCGGCACCTCACCTAGACTTCGACGATCAGGCCCCAGAGACTCGACCCATGCGACGGCTGCGCATTCAGGGATGGCGGTGGCGGCGGCTGATCCTCTGGATCGGCGGCGCTTTGCTGGCCGGTGTTTCCCTGGCCAACTGGGATTTCGCCCTGATCATCAGGAATGCCGAGCACCGCTACGGCAACCTTGGCCCGGCGCGCGACCGCCTGCTCGAGTGGGAGGCGCTGATCAAGAGCAGCGCGGCGCTGGCCGAGCCTGACAAGCTCAACGAGGTCAATCGCTTCTTCAACCGTAAGGTGCGCTTCGTCGACGACATCCAGCTCTGGCGCGAAAACGACTACTGGGCCACCCCCGTGGAAATGCTGGTCAAGGGCGCCGGCGATTGCGAGGACTACTCCATCGCCAAGTACTTCACCCTGCGCCGCCTCGGCATTCCCAGCGAGAAACTGCGTATCACCTACGTCAAGGCGCTGAACTACAACCAGGCGCACATGGTGCTGACCTACTACGCCAGCCCGAGCGCCGAGCCGCTGGTGCTGGACAACCTGATCAACGACATCCGCCCGGCGTCACAGCGCAAGGACCTGCTCCCGGTCTACGCCTTCAACGCCGAAGGTCTCTACCTGCCCGGCTCCCATGCCCGCAAGAGCGACTCGAAGAAGCTCTCGCGCTGGCAGGACATCCTGAAAAAAATGCATGCCGAAGGCTTCGCCGTGGGCGAAGGCTAGGAGGAAGACATGTCGCTACTGAAACAACTGTTCCTCGCCATCTGCCTGTTCCTGGTCGTGGCCTTCACCGGCAGTTTCATCGCCAGCGTCGAGACTTCGCGCGAGCAGCTGCTCAGCCAGTTGCGCTCACACGCGCAGGACGCCGCCACGGCGCTGGGCCTGTCGATGGCGCCGCATGTGGATGACCCGGCCATGCTCGAGCTGATGGTCAGCTCGATCTTCGACAGCGGCTACTTCGCCAGCATCCGCGTGGTGAGCATTGCCGACGACCGGGTAATAGTCGAACGCAGTACCGAGGTGCGGGCAGAGAATGTTCCGCAATGGTTCGTCGACCTGGTCAACCTGACGCCCGAGGGCGGCGACGCGCTGATCATGCGCGGCTGGGAGCAGGCCGCCAGGGTCGAGGTGCTCAGCCACCCGCAGTTCGCCCTGGCCAAGTTGTGGGACGGTGCCATCGGCAGCCTGCTCTGGCTGCTGCTCTGCGGCCTGGTCAGCGCCGTGCTCGGCGGCTGGCTGCTGCGCACCCAGCTGCGTCCGCTGGACAACATGGTGCAGCAGGCACAGGCCATCACCCGCCGCGAGTTCCTCACCCTGCCCCGCGTGCCGCGCACCCCGGAGCTGAAACGCGTGGTCCTGGCCATGAACCAGATGGTCGACAAGCTCAAGACGCTGTTCGCCGAAGAGGCCGCACGCAGCGAGAAGCTGCGCGAGGAGGCGTATCAGGACAGCCTGACCGGCCTGGCCAACCGCCGCCAGTTCGATATCCGCCTGGGCAATCAACTGGTGGTCAACGAGCAGAATGCCGAAGGCTATCTGCTGCTGCTGCGCGTCAACGACCTCGGCGGCCTCAACCAGCGCCTGGGCGGGCAGCGCACCGATGCGCTGATCGGCGCCCTGGGCGAGTTGCTCAAACGCCTGCTGGCCACTCAGGGCCGCAGCGAATGGCTGGCCTCGCGCAGCCGCGGCGGCGAATTCACCCTGCTCGCCCCGGGCCTGAGCAGCGATGACGCCGAGCGCCTCGCCGAAGAGATCAGCGAACACCTGGACAACCTGCGCCAGACCGGTGCCAGCGACTGCGACCCGGTCGCCCATATGGGCATCGCAGCGTTTCGACCGGGCGAGGAGCCTGCCGCCGTGATCGGCCGCGCCGATCAGGCACTGGCGCAGGCGCAGAGCAATGCGGCCAGGTGCTGGGAACGCCTCGACGACTTCACCGCGCAGAGTGGCCAGGGCCTGCACGACTGGCGCGGCTGGATCGACGAGGCGCTGAACCAGGGCAAGCTGCAGCTGTATTTCCAGCCGGTGGTCGCCTGCGTTTCGGGCAAGCTCCTGCAACGCAAGGTGCTCGCACGCCTGCTCGATCCGCAGGGCGAGGCCATCGCGGCCGGGCGCTTCCTGCCCTGGATCGAGCGGCTCGGCTGGGCCGCGCGCTTCGACCTGGCGATGCTCGAACATGCCCTCGCCCATCTGTCCCGCCACGCCGAGCCGCTGGCACTGAGCCTGTCCGCCGCCACCCTGCGCGAGGCGGCAACACGGGACAGATTTCTCGCCCTGCTCAGGAGTCATCCGCAACAGGCGCACCTGCTGACGCTTGAAGTGGACGAACGCCACCTGCCGCCCCCCGCCGAGCTGGAAGCGCTGAGCCAGAATCTGCGTGAGGCCGGCTATGGCCTTGGATTACAGCATTTCGGCGGACGCTTCAGCCTGATCGGCAACCTGACCCACCTGGGCCTGGCCTACCTGAAGATCGACGGCACCTACATTCGCGCCATCGATCTGGAAAGCGACAAACGGATGTTCATCGAAGCGATATTTCGCGCCACCAACAGCATCGATCTGCCGCTGATTGCCGAGATGGTGGAAACCCAGGGAGAGCTGGAGGTGCTGACGGAGTTGGGCGTGCATGGCGCGATGGGCCGCCTGATCGGCGCTCCGGCCCCCTGGCAGTAGGGGCCGGCAGCATGGTGCACCTGTATGGGGTGGAGCCCCGCGGTGCACCGCGCAAGTGGCCACGAGCTCGATTACACCAGGTGGTGATCGTCGTCGCCGAGCAGACCGCTCAGGCCTTCGATCTCGGCACGGGCGATGGCGCGCTGATCGAGTTTCTGACGAGCGGCCTCGGGCAGGTCGGTATAGCGGATCACCCCGCGCTCGACCAGCACGCTGACCACGTCTTCCAGCACGCGTACCAGCTCCAGGTCGGACTGTTTCAGGCTGTCCAGACGCGCCTTGACCTCTTCCTTGGCGGCCAGCCAGTTGTGCAGTTCCTCGCTCTCGACCGCGAGGTTCTCCGTCATCCCTTCGAAGGGCTCGTGTTCCACCCGCAACAAACGCCCGGCCGCGTCGCGCTGTACGTAAACCATCGGTGCCTCCGGCAAACGCCATAAAGAAAAAGCCCGCCATCCGAAACGGGTAGCGGGCTTACTCTAGTTGAGTGCCGGCTCGGTGAAAACTCCAACGCGCACATCCCTGCGCGCGGTTATCGTCTCAGGCCACCAGTTGATGATTGTCCAACATACCTTGGATGATGTCCGCCGCACTGCCCATGCCGCCACCCAGCAGGGTGTTCTGCAGGGTGATGGTCTGGTCAATGGAGGCGGCGTTCGCCACATCGCCAGAACTGGATATGCTGATCACCGTATCGCTAGCGGTGAAGCTGAAGCTCAGATAGTCATCCAGCACGTTGGGGTTGCTGGCATCGCTGACGCCGACCAGCAGCTGCGACAGATCCAGCTTGTCATCGCCATTGCCGAAGTCCTTGACGATATCGTGGTAGTTGCCGCCCCGATCGGCGGCGGTCCACACGAAGGTGTCGTTGCCGGCACCGCCGATCAGCACATCGTTACCCGGTCCGCCGATCAGGGTGTCGTTACCTGCGCCGCCTTCCAGGCGATCGTTGCCCCCCAGGCCATGGAGCGTGTCGTTGCCGCCCAGGCCCAGCAGCACGTCACTGCCCTCGCTGCCCAGCAGGCTGTCGTCGAGCCCCTCGTTCCCCATCACCACGTTGGGCGCAACCGCCGCGGTGGAGCCGATGCCGACCACCAGACGCGCCGTGCTGGTATCGCCATCGGGCTGAGTAAGCCGGTAGGTGAACACGTCTTCCTTGCCCAGGTTGGCGTAGCTGGGGTCGGGCGTGTAGGTATAGGCACCGTCGCTGTGCAGCAGCAAGGTTCCCCACAGGCCGGCCAGGGTCTTGGAGGTGCTTACGGCAACGAAGCTGCCGTTGTCCAGCACGCTCAGCGCCGCGCCCTCGCTGCCCTTGCTGTCCACCGCGCCCCAGGGGTGGTCGCTGTACAGATAGTTGTTGCCATCGGTCAGCACGTTGCCGCTCACCGCCGTCGCCGTATCCACCAGTATCGCGGCCGCCACGGTGATGAGGGTGATGTTATCCACCCGGACTCGATAGCTGAGGCTGTTGTTGGTACGGTCGTTGACCTCGAAGTAGAGGCGGTAGGTGCCTTCACCGACATCCTTGCTGGTGATGGTGGTCGAGGTACTGGAGGCATGGCTGCCGTTGTCCTCCGCGACCCAGCCACTGCCGACCTTGCGGTACAGGATCCAGCTGAACTGATCGCCGGAACCGCTGCTGCTGAAGTTGCTGATGCTGCCCAGGTCGAAGGAGACCTTGGCGCTAGCGCCGCTGGCCACCTCGAAGGTGGGCGTAGCCGCCTTGGTGCTGGCCCCGGCGCTGCCGTTACTGTCGATGAGCTGCAGCGCGCCACTCTGGACGCTGACCCCGTTGGTCGAGCTGACCGCGGTGACGCCCCATTTGGCGTTGGCCACATCCATGACGGCGGCCTGGGTGATCACCGTGGTCTCATCGCCACTGACGTTGGCGTTGTCGGTGGTGTCGAATATCCAGGGATTGTAGTTGGGCCCTGAAGAGGCCGTGTTGGTAGTGCTGGAGAAGTCCGCCAGCACCTTGGTCACCGGAGCGGGCGTGACCCACGTCTGCCCGACGATGGCCTGGTTGTAGTTGTCGTAGGCATACACCTCGCTGCTGTCGGTGATGGTCAGCTTCAGCTCGGCGGTGACGGCATCTCCGTCGCGGTCGATCAGGGTGTAGCGGATGGTATCCGTCCTGTCCTGAGCCACGTCGCCATTGAAGCCGTAGGTGTAGGCCCCGGTGAGCAGGTTGACGCTGAACGAGCCGCCCCCTGCGGTGGTGAAGGTCAGCGTGTGGGTCGCTGCATCGTAGGCGGCGGAGGCACTGGTGTAGGTCACGCCGTTGTGCGTGATCGCCGCGATCGGCAGCACACCCGGCCCATCGGCACCGAAGCCATTACTGCCTTCGCTGATCAGGTTGCCGGAAATCACCGTACCGGTCACCGTACCCTGCAGGGTGTCGTTGAGCTGGTTGAGGTTGGAAACCAGAATGGCGTCGGTGTTGGTTCCGGTCTGGCCGTCATAGGCGATCGGGTTGAGCAGGGTCTTGTCGAGATCGCTGCCCAGGCCCATGCCCAGCGCGTAGGACTTGATGCCCCTGGCGTCGAGGAAGGCGATCCAGGCCGCCTCCTCGGTGGCATCGATACCATCGCCGAGATTCGGGTTGTACTGGCTGCCGCTGTTGTTGCTGCCCGGATTGGCGTTGGACAGCGTTGGCTGACCGTCGGAGAGGAAGTACGACACGTTCTGAACGCCGGCACCGGTAAGCTTGCCGGACGAATCGAAGGCGTTCATCGCCTTGATCAGCGCGTCGTCGTAGTTGGTCGCACCGTTGCCGGCATCGTTGGCCAGGGCGGTCAGCCAGGCCTTGGCAGCGGTGGCCGTCATCCAGACGTTGCCCACGGCACTCGCCGTGCTGGAGAAGGTGACGATACGCACCATCACGTTGCCAAGGTCGTCGTAGCTGTCGATCAGCCGCTGCACCGAGTCCTTGGCCAGTGCCAGCTTGGTGCTGAAGCCGCTGACGCCCGGAGGGGCATTATCCATGCTGCCCGACAGATCCAGCACCACCATCAGGTTGGTCTGGATGCCCTGGGGTTCGCTGGCGGACTTGGCGATGTCGTTCGGCTGGGCAGGCGAGTCGTCGTCCACGGAAATATGCAGCGTGCCCTGGGCAGTCGAACCATTGCCATCGACCATCTGGTAGCCGAACTGGAAGTCCAGATTGTTTTCCACGCTGCCCGATAGCGGCGCCGGGTGATCCAGCGGCGCATGCAGCTGGAACTGGAACGCACCGGTCGCAGGATTGGTCAGCGTCACCGTGAACACCGGCTGGTTGGTGCCGACGGTCTGGGCGGTCAGCACCTGGCCATTGCCGCTGACCACATATTCTACCGCCTGGCCGCCGGAGGTCACGCTGGGCAACCCCGAGGGCTGCCAGGCAAAGCTGCCGAACCCGTCGCCGCCGTAGTCGTAACCCAGGGTGCCGGTCACGATGGTCGCAGCGCCGTCATCGTCCTGTACCCCACCGATGATGCCGCCCGGCAGCCCGTCTTCGTCGACGAGATCGAACACGTAGCCGCCGATGGGCTGATTGTTGGCGAAGCAGACGTCCAGCACGGTATGCAGCGGGTCGCCGTCGCCATCGGTCATGCCCAGCTTGAACTGCAGCTGCAGATCCGGCGGCAGCAGTTGGCGCTCGACTTCGAGGGTGAGGATACGGTAGTCGCCGTTGACCGCAGCGAAGCGCAGTTCGCTGAAGCCATTGGTCAGATCGGCCGGGCTGAAGCCGGCATCGAACTGCGCCTGGCCGAGCAGGTTGAAGTTGGTGACATCGTCTTCGCCGGTACCGACCGGGGGCGAGTAGGTGCCCTTGGCCAGCAGGTTGCCATCGGCATCGTAGGCTCTCCAGGCCAGCTTGTCGGCGTTGTTCAGGTTCTGCGCGCGGAACTTGTCGAGCAGCAGCGTGGCGTTGTAGACCGTCTCGCTGAACTTCAGGGTGACGACGTCGCTACCCTTGATCAGGTTGTTGTTGACGCCCAGCCCCTGGTTGGACGGATTGACGTTGTCCGGGTCGTTGTTGGCATTGCCGTCGCTGCCGGAAATCGTCAGTTTGAAACCGTCCGTCCCGGTCAGGGTGAAGGATGGGGTCGGGCCGCCGGCGCTGATCTGACGGAAGTCGTAGCCCACAGTCGTCACCGGCCGTGCGTTGACCAGCTCGAAGGTGTAGCTGCCATCGGCCTTGACTGTGAGGACGAAGAACACCTGACCGCTGGACGTGGTAGCCGTCAGCGTCGAGCTGCCATCACCTCCCGGTTGTACGGTGTAGATCAGGCCGCTGCCCTCGGGCGGCTGGCTGCCCGACAGGTCGAAGGCGCCGAAGCCATCGGAGCCGAAGTCGACCTGCAGCTGGCCGCTGACGATCAGGCCGGACACCTCGGTGGCCTGCAGGCATTCAGGCTCGCTGAGCAGTACGGGGCCATCGTCGTCGAAACTGAACATCGAGCTGTTGGCATTGGCCAGGGAGATATCGGCCGAGGCCCGCAGCTGGTCGCCATCACCATCGACACGCACCACCTCGTAGCGCAGGCCCAGGCTGTTCTGCCCGGTCAGCAGCAGATCCACCGACTCGTCGAAGGTGCTGTTGTTGCCATGGCGAATCGCCTCGTACAGCGTGGTCTGCAATTGCGCCTCGCCGCTGACCTGCACCAGCTCGATACGCAGGACCGGATCACCACCGTTGGCGTCGCGGCCCACCACGGCGCCTCCTTCCAGGTACAGGGTGATGGCGCCGCCTGCGGTGGAGAACAGGGTGGTGGCCAGGCCACCCTGGGTCGGGAAGCCGACGAAGCTCAGCTGGCTGCTCAGGCTGCCCTGCCCGTCGCTGCCGTAATTGCCGACCGCCTTGAACAGCGCCGTCAGCCCGCCCTCGATACTGGTGACCGCGCGCGCCAGATAGGCCGGCGGGACGTTGCTGTCGGTCTGGCTGTAGGCCTGACCGACTTCGCTCTCGCCAGCGGCATAACGGTCGGCTGCACCGACGGTCTCGTCGAGACTGACCTTGAGCCCAGCCAGGTCGGCGTTGAGGCACACCGCAACGCTCTGCTGCGGGCCGTCGTCGTCGAAACTGAATACCGAACTGTTGCCATCGGCCAGGGTCACGCGGGCCGAGTCGGTGACCGAGTCGCCATCGAAGTCCGTGCGGGTGACCTCATAAAGCAGTTGCAGCGGGCCACCAGCGGTGATCAGCAGATCGATCGATTCATCGAAACGAGCATCGTTGTCGCCGTGACGGATAGCCTCGAACAGGGTCGTCTGCAGCTGCAGTTCCCCGCCGCCTGCATCGACGATCTTGATGGTAAAGACGGTATGGCCCTGGGTGTCGATCCCGTGCAGCGTATCGCTGCCTGCAGCGAAAAGCTTGATGGCGCCGCCGTCAGTGGCCTGCAGATTGGTCAGCAGTCCGCTCTCGGGAACTCCGACGAAACTCATGTTGCCGAGCGTGGTACCCGCCCCGTCCGCACCATAGCTGCCGCTGAATGCGAACAGCGCCGCCAGGCCACCGACCACGTTGGTCTGAGCCTGTGCCAGGGCACCGGGCGCATCGTCATTGACATAGCCGTCATCGGCATCATTGGCGGCATAGCGATCCTGGGCCCCCACCGTCTCGTCCAGCGCCACCCTGAGCAGACGCGCAGCCTCGGGCAGCGCATCCACGCCAAGCGTCGGCACATCGTCCTCGATGTTGATCACGAACAGACCACCCAGGCCCTTTGGCAGCACGAGCGGGTCGCCATCGCCGTCGGTGATGTTCAGCAGCCGGGTGAAGTCGATGCCGAAGTAGCCATTCGACGACCACAGCTCGCTGTCATTGCCATCGGCCAGCGGGTGGTCGATCGGCCCTTTCAGCTCGAACCTGAAATCGCCATTGGCGAACACCGTCAGCTCGAACACCGGATAACCGTCCGCAGCCGTGGCGACCAGCACACTGGCCGGCTGACCATCGACCATCTGTTCACTGACGGCATAGTCCAGAGCCGCACCGCCAGACTTCAGCCCCTGCGGGCCGAGCACGGCGCTCGCTGCCTCGCTGTCTACCAGCTTGAAGCTACCGGGACCGTCGGCACCGAAGGCGACCAGAGAGGCCAGGCTGGCGGCGCCGGTGGCCGTGCTGACGACCAGGGTCTGACCGCTCTCCTGATTGCCCGGATTGGGGGTCTGCAGCTTGTCCTCATGCACCGTACCGCCGATCTTGCCGCTCCAGCTGGCCTGGATGTTGACGTCGTTGTAGTCGTTGTCGCTGTTGCCGTTGTTGACGTCCTCCCAGTTCTGGTTGCCGGGCGCAGCATTGTCCTGCACATGGGACTTGCTGTTGGGATTGAGCGCCGGATTGTCGAACAGCACATGAGCGCCACCGGCACCCTCGAGCGGCGTGGCACCGGCAAAGGCCTTCCACTGCCCATCGACCAGCTGGAAGGTTACCGCTGTGCCATTGGCGACTGCGTTGAAGCCGCCATTGGGAATGATGAAGAAGCCAACCTGGCTCGGGTCCAGGCCGTGAAGGGTGATCGAGTCGCCGTCGCCGAGACTGGTGGTGTTGCCCCAGACGATCTGACCGCTGAGCGGAATGCCATCCGGGCCCTTGATGTAGTAGCCATAGCTGTTGAAGTAGGACGCATCGCCCCCCTTGTAGGTCAGGGTCAGGCTGTAGCCGTTGGCGCCATCGACCAACTGCGGCACGTCGTCCTGCACGTTGATGACGAACAGGCCAGCGGCATCGGCAGGCATTTGCAGGGGGTCGCCATCGCCATCGGTGGCGGTGATCAGCTGGGTGAAATCGATGCCGAGCACCTCACCGTTGGACCACAACTCGTCGTCGTCACCATCGCGTAGCGGATGGTCGATGGGGCCCTGCAGCTCGAAGTGGAAGCTGCCGTCGGCATAAACCTTCAGGGTGAACACCGGGTAGCTGCCCAGGCTTGCTGCGGATACCGCGGTCAGGGTACTGACCAGCTTGCCGTCGACGAGGGTTGCCACCATCTGGTAAGCCAGCCCCTCGCCCCCGGACGTCAGCCCCTGGGCGTCCAGCAACCCCTTGGCCACACTCCTTTCGACCAGACCGAAGGCGCCGGGGCCGTCAGCACCGAAGGAAACCAGCGCAGACAGGCTGCCTGCGCCGCCTAAGGTGCTGATCACCAAGGTCTGGCCACCGCTGTCGGGATTGCCGCCATGCGGCAGGGACAGCAGGTCCTCATGGACCGTTCCGCCAATAACCGGGCGCTGCGGGTCGACGGGTTTGAGCACCGGCACATCGTCTTCCACATTGATGACGAAGGTGCCAGCCTTGAAGCCCCCGGCGATGGGGTCGCCGTCGCCATCGGTGGCGATCAGAACGCCGGAGAAGTCCAGCCTGAGACCGGTATCACCCAGGGTCTCGCTGTCATCGCCATTTTGCAGCGGATGATCCAGCGGGCCTTGCAGCAAAAATTCATAGCTGCCATCGCTGCCCACCGTCAGGGTGAAGATGGTCTTGCCGCCGGCCGTTGCCGTCAGGGTGATGCCATCGACAGATACCGAATAGCTCAGCGCCTCACCACCCGACTTCAGCCCCAGGCCTTCCAGAGCCGTCAGGGCGCCGGTCTCGGTACTCAGCTTGAAGCCGCCGCGCCCGTCGGCGCCGAAGTTCACCAGCGCATCCAGGGTGCCGGCACCACCGCTGACGCTCAGCACCTGGCCACCGCCTTCGGCATTGCCGGGGGTCAGGGCGTCTTCATGCACCAGCCCGACCACGCGCGGGCCTTCGCCGTCCTGCCCGGCCTGCACCGGCACATCGTCTTCCACGTCGATGACGAAGGTGCCAGCCTTGAAGCCGCCGGCGATGGGGTCGCCATCACCATCGGTGGCGATCAGGACACCAGAGAAGTCCAGCACCAGGCTGCTGCCGCCCAGGGTTTCGCTGTCATCGCCGTTCTGCAGCGGATGATCCAGCGGGCCTTGCAGCAAAAATTCATAGCTGCCATCGCTGCCCACCGTCAGGGTGAAGATGGTCTTGCCGCCGGCCGTTGCCGTCAGGGTGGTGCCATCGACAGATACCGAATAGCTCAGCGCCTCACCGCCTGACTTCAGCCCCAGGCTTTCCAGGGCCGTCAGGGCGCCGGTCTCGGTACTCAGCTTGAAGCCGCCGCGCCCGTCGGCGCCGAAGTTCACCAGCGCATCCAGGGTACCGGCAGCGCCGCTGACGCTCAGCACCTGGCCGCCGCCCTCGGCATTGCCGGCGGTCAGGGCGTCTTCATGCACCAGCCCGACCACGCGCGGGCCTTCGCCGTCCTGGCCGGCCTGCACCGGTACGTCGTCTTCAACGTCGATGACGAAGGTGCCAGCCTTGAAGCCGCCGGCAATGGGGTCGCCATCGCCATCGGTGGCGATCAGGACACCGGAGAAGTCCAGCACCAGGCTGCTGCTGCCAAGGGTTTCGCTGTCATCGCCATTCTGCAGCGGATGATCCAGCGGGCCTTGCAGCAAAAATTCATAGCTGCCATCGCTGCCCACCGTCAGGGTGAAGATGGTCTTGCCGCCGGCTGTTGCCGTCAGGGTGGTGCCATCGACAGATACCGAATAGCTCAGCGCCTCACCACCCGACTTCAGCCCCAGGCCTTCCAGAGCCGTCAGGGCGCCGGTCTCGGTACTCAGCTTGAAGCC
>Ga0114984_1000167_pt1 | contig 26069 bp, 22 predicted proteins | sample Shrwel1BS1Day1_FD_96987 | JGI IMG/M metagenome (GOLD analysis project Ga0114984, IMG submission 96987) | Subsurface microbial communities from deep shales in Ohio, USA - Utica-3 well 1 S-1-Day1 | ecosystem: Environmental > Aquatic > Deep subsurface > Shale gas/oil reservoir > Produced water/Flow...
CAATTCGACGATGCCGCTCTCAAGAGCCTTAACCGTGATGGCTTTACCTTCGTAAATCATCAACTGATCTCCACGGTATGGAAGCTGAACAGTACACATCGGAGCCAACCGGCAGGCCAGCCCACGGCACAGCCGTCGAGCATAGCTCCAATCGGTACGACACACCCACCGACGCGATATTCGGGCTGTAGTGGCGCGCCTGACCAGGCAAACGCTCAATTCATACGCCCGTTTGATTTGGGTATGCACACCTTCGGGGAAAAGCCTGCGCTTGTCAATTAGCCTGTTTTCGTCGATTTCTCGACGAATTCTCCAGGCCCGGTCATCCGCGGCCTCCAGCGATTTTCGATAAACCGCGTCAATATCGCGCCATTGCGCGCTTTTCCCGGCCGGTGCCGGCGTGCCCGAGTCCCTAGCCAAACGCCCGAGCTGCGGGTACAGTCGTCTCACTTTCGGCTGGCACAGGGCCATCCGCGAGCATTACAAAAACAAATCGAGCCCCACGACGGGCCACACGGAGTCGCCAATGTCGAGCCGCCGTTCGCTTGCATTTTCCCTGAGCGCCCTGCTCGTATTTCTCTTCACCCTGCTCCCCTCCTCCCTGCTCAGCGCCGCGCCGGCCGACGATCTGCTGCGCCTGCACCAGCTGCGCCTGGCAGCCCAGAAAAGCCTGGGCGACTTCTACATGTACAACGGCATGGAAGGCGACCAGCGCTATGCGCGGATGATCGGTGAGTCCCTGCAGGAGGGCCAGGCGCGTCTCGATAGCCTCGGCGAAATGCCCGGCGATGCGAGCAAGGCGCTGCGAGCGCAGCTGCAAACCAGTTGGCAGAGTTATCGCAGCGGCCTCCAGGCCCTGATGGACGCCATGCGCAAGCAGGGCTATACCGACCTGCAGCCTGTCGCCGACCTGGCCGATCACAACCAGCGTCTCATGGCCATTGGTCAGGAGCTGTATCAGAAGATTCAGCAGGAAAGCGGTTTCAGCGTGCCGCCGCTGACCCAGAAGAGCCGCGAACAAAGCCTGCTGATGCAAAACATCGCACTGGACTATGCTTCCCGCAGCGCATCGGTCGGCACCAGCTTCTTCGGCGGCGGTGAAGAACGCGCCATGGACGTGCTGGTCGGTGATTTCGCCAGCAAGCTCGGCAGCCTCAGTGCCGCACAGCAGAACACGCCGCAGATCACGGCTGCACTGAGCGCCATCGAAACCAAGTGGCGCTACATCGAGAAGTCGCTGCGCAACTACAACGAAAACACCGTACCCTTTCTCGTCAGCAAGTATTCCGACAGCATCATCGAAGGCCTGGAAGGCGTGTCTGCCCAGTACGCCGCCAACCAACAGTGATGCTTTATGTTTCCGGCCTGCCTGGCCTGTCCCCGCCCGGTGCTCGCACCGGGCTTTTCTTTGTCCGGATGATGACAACAGGCCCCTTATCGTGCACAACGGGGCCATACTTGCTGCATAGCCATTTGCCCCTTCGAGGAGGAGTCAACCATGCCCTACCAGCACATTCTGGTCGCCGTCGACCTGACCGACGAATGCGACCCCGTAGTGGTCCGTGCGCAGAAGCTGGCCAAGGCCAGTGGTGCCAGGATGTCTCTGGTGCATATCGTCGAGCCCATGGCCATGGCATTCGGCGGTGACGTGCCGATGGACCTGTCGATGCTGCAGCAACAGCAGTTCGAACAGGCGCGTGAACGCCTGGACAGCTTTACCGGCAAGTACCCGGAGCTCAGCGCGGACCAGCGCCACCTGGCCTACGGGCAGCCACGCCAGGAAATCCACCGCCTCGCCGAAGAACAGGGTTGCGACCTGATCGTGGTCGGCAGCCATGGCCGGCACGGTCTCGCGCTGCTACTGGGCTCCACCGCCAATGACGTGCTGCATGGCGCGCCCTGCGACGTGCTCGCAGTGCGCCTGAAGAAAGGCGAAAAAGGCACTTGAGCGTAGGGTGCGCCATGCGCACCGGACACAGTACCGTCGGGGCCTTCGTAGAAACGGTGCGCACAGCGCACCTACGTAGGCCGCGGATGCCTTATTCGAACGACTCGCCCGCGCTCATCACCAGTGGGCGAATCTTCTGCAGCTGGGTCTCCAGCGACACCGTCATGCTCGACGACATCGAGAAGAAGGTGAGGAACGCCTTGAGATTGGAGTCGCCTTCACAGGTATCGTGAATGCGCTGCCAGAAGGCCTGGTTGACCAGTTTGAGCTGCTGGAACAGGCGCACCAGGCCCTTGAGCTCCCAATCGGCCAAGCGTCCTTCGCGCATGTTGAAGTACTGCCGCGTCAGGTACAGCGATACCGCACGCAGAATGAACTCCTGGTTGTTGGCAAATGGCAGGTGGTGCTGCGCCATGGGTTTAAGACGCGCCAGCACCGGGCAGGCGCTGGTGGCCATGATCACGCCCAGCAGCGCCCGCAGGCCTTCCTCCAGCCCCACCTGCTTGGTGTATTCGCGCTCCGGCGTACGCACCCAGACACTGGCTTTCTTGAACGCAGGCAGGCCACGAAAATCCTCGATGACGCGATGCAGATCGACCGCAGCCGGGCAATGGCTGAACTGGTCGCGACTGAGCGGGCAGTTGCTGCATTGCTGGTGCCCCAGGCGAGTCCAGGCCGGAGCCTGGCGCGCCTGCTCCGGGTCGTATTCGCGATTCAGCTCGATCCGGTAGCTGAACTGATGATTGTCGTCGAGAGTGATTCGGTACTCGATGGCCATAGCTCGTTCGTTCCTTCGTCAGCCTTCCAGCTCTGCCCAGCGCTCGAGCAACTCGTCCATTTCCTTTTGCAAGCTCTCGAGACGCGCCAATACCTGCGTGGTGACCTGCACCGGCTGCTGATAGAAGGCAGGGTCGGATACCTGCTCCTGTACCGCTGCCATTTCCTGTTCCAGGGCGTCGATACGCCCCGGAATGGCTTCAAGCTCACGCTGCAGCTTGTAGCTTAGTTTCTTCTTCGCCGGTTCGACGCCCTCTTGCACCGGCGCTGCGGCGACCGGAGCTGGCGCTTCGACGATGGCAGTGGCCAGTTCGGCCTTGCCGGACTTGCTTTCACCCACACCCAGCAGGCGTGGCGAGCCGCCCTGACGCAGCCAGTCCTGATAACCGCCGACGTATTCGCGCACCCTGCCCTCGCCCTCGAACACCAGGGTGCTGGTCACCACGTTATCGAGGAAGGCACGGTCGTGGCTGACCATCAGCACGGTGCCGGGGAAGCCAAGCAGCACTTCTTCGAGCAGTTCCAGGGTTTCCACGTCCAGGTCGTTGGTCGGTTCGTCCAGCACCAGCAGGTTGGCCGGCTTGCTGAACAGCTTGGCGAGCAACAGCCGTGCCCGTTCGCCACCTGACAGCGCCTTGACCGGCGTACGAGCCCGTTGCGGACTGAATAGGAAGTCCCCGAGATAGCTCAGCACATGACGGCTCTGGCCATCGATGGTGATGAAGTCGCGGCCTTCGGCGACGTTGTCGATCACCGTCTTCTCCGGCTCGAGCTGGTGACGCAATTGGTCGAAATACGCCACTTCCAGCTTGGTGCCGACCTCGATACTGCCGCTGGTGGGCTGCAGATCGCCGAGCAACAACTTGAGCAGCGTGGTCTTGCCGGTACCGTTGGCGCCCAGCAGACCGATGCGGTCGCCGCGTTGCAGGACCATGGAGAAGTCCTTGACCAGGAACGGTCCGCCGGCATGGGCAAAGCTGACGTTCTCCGCCACCATCACCTGCTTGCCGGACTTGTCCGCGGTCTCCAGCTGGATATTCGCCTTGCCCTGGCGCTCGCGACGCTCGGCACGCTCGGCACGCATCGCCTTGAGCGCCCGCACGCGGCCTTCGTTACGGGTGCGACGGGCCTTGATGCCCTGGCGAATCCACACCTCCTCCTGGGCCAGGCGCTTGTCGAACAGCGCATTGGCGGTTTCCTCGGCCGCCAGTTGCTGCTCCTTGTGCACCAGAAAGCTGGCGTAGTCACCGTTCCAGTCGATCAGGCCGCCGCGGTCCAGTTCAAGGATGCGCGTGGCCAGGTTCTGCAGGAAGGAACGGTCGTGGGTGATGAACAGCACGGCGCCGCCGAACTCCTTCAGCGCCTCTTCCAGCCAGGCGATGGCGCCGATGTCCAGGTGGTTGGTGGGCTCGTCGAGCAGCAGCAGATCCGGCTCGGACACCAGCGCCTGGGCCAGCAGCACGCGACGGCGCCAACCACCGGAGAGTTCGGCAAGGGTCTTGTCGGCCGGCAACTGCAGACGGCTCAAGGTGCTGTCGACCAGTTGCTGCAGACGCCAGCCATCCTTGGCTTCCAGCTCCTGCTGCACGTGCATCAGTTGCTCGAGATCGTCGTCGCCGTGAATGTTCTGCGCCAGGTGGTGATAACGCGCCAGCAGCTCGCCGACGCCGGCCAGGCCTTCGGCAACCACGTCGAACACCGTACGCTCGTCGGCGCGCGGCAGCTCCTGCGGCAATTCGCCGATCTTCAGCCCCGGTGCACGCCAGATCTCGCCGTCGTCGGGCATCTGATCGCCCTTGACCAGGCGCAGCATGCTCGACTTGCCGGTGCCGTTGCGGCCGATGATGCATACCCGCTCGCCCCGGGCGATCTGCCAGGACACCCCGTCGAGCAGGGGCATGGCGCCATAGGCGAGGGATACGTCGGCGAACTTGAGCAGGGTCATGGGCATCTCCAGAAACAGGCCGCGCATTCTACCCGAGTTGCGCGCCGGGGGTGGCAGGCGTGGTGAAGGTGCTCTGCCAAGGCCTGCACGTGCATTTTTGCGGCATGTGTCCAACTGCCCGGGCGGCATTCACCGCGCCCCGATGAAACGCTAAGCTAGAGGTATGCAACGACACGGATCGTGTTGCCCCTTACCCCTGCTTGCCCCTGGAAATGCCATGCGCAGTCGCTTTCTCTCTGTAGTTTCCTGTCTGATTCTCACCGCCACCGGCATCGCCAGCGTCGAAGCCGCCAGCCTCACCCAGCAGCGCCAGTACTACGATGAGGCCAAGCGCGCCCTGGCCAAGGGCGATAGCGGCCCTTACCGCCAGTACGCCAGCGCGCTGCGCGATTACCCGCTGACGCCCTATCTGGCCTATGACGAACTGACCAATCGACTCAAGTCGGCGAGCAATGCCGAGATCGAGAAGTTCCTCGCCGAACATGGCGACCTGCCCCAGGCCAGCTGGATGAAACTGCGCTGGCTGCGCTGGCTGGCCGAGCGCGGCGACTGGAAGCCGTTCCTGGATCACTACGACCCGGCGCTCAACTTCACCGAACTGGACTGCCTGTACGGCCAGTACCAGCTGAGCCACGGCCTGACCGCCGAAGGCAATGCCACCGCCGAGAAGCTCTGGCTGGTGGGCAAATCCCAGCCCAATGCCTGCGACCCGCTGTTCGAGCGCTGGGCCGCCAATGGTCAGCTCACCGAGCAGCGCCGCTGGCAGCGCACCAAGCTGGCCGTGGAGGCCGGCAATTACGGCCTGGCCAACTTCCTGATCAAAAGCATGCCGACGCTCGGCGAACGCGGCAGGCTGATGGTCGAGGTCGCGCAGAAACCGCAACTGTTGAAGAACACCGCACGCTTCACTCCCGCCGACGACGCCATGAGCGATGTGGTCGGCTTCGGCCTGCGCCGCCTGGCCCGGCAGAACCCCGAAGATGCCCTGGCCCTGCTCGAGGGCTATGCCCAGCGCATGAAGTTCTCTGCCGACGAACAGGTCGCCATCGCCCGCCAGATCGGCCTACGCCTGGCACAACGCTTCGACTTGCGCGGCCTGCAGGTCATGGACAAGTACGATCCGCAGCTGCGCGACAACACCGTCAGCGAGTGGCGTGCACGCCTGCTGCTGCGCCACGGCCGCTGGGAAGAGGCTTACCAGCTCACCCAGCGCATGCCGTCCGACCTGGCCAGCAGCAACCGCTGGCGCTACTGGAACGCGCGCAGCCTGCAGCTGGCACAACCCAACAGCCAGCAGCCGGCAGTGCTGTTCCAGGCCCTGGCCAAGGAGCGTGATTTCTACGGTTTCATGGCCGCCGATCAGGTCAAGGCACCCTACCAGTTGAACAACCAGCCGCTGGCCCTGGACCCCAAGGTGGTGCAGAAGGTGCGCAATACCGCAGGCATCAAGCGCGCCCTGGAATTCCATGCCCGCGGCCAGATCGTCGACGGTCGCCGCGAGTGGTATCACGTCAGCCGTCTGTTCAGCCGTGACGAGCTGGTGGCCCAGGCGCGCCTGGCCTACGAGATGGAATGGTATTTCCCGGCCATCCGCACCATCAGCCAGGCCCAGTATTGGGACGATCTGGAAGTGCGCTTCCCCATGGCTCACCGCGACCAGCTGGTGCGCGAGGCCAAGCGTCGCGACCTGCACTCGAGCTGGGTATTTGCCATCACCCGCCAGGAAAGCGCCTTCATGGCCGACGCCCGCTCGCATGCCGGCGCCATGGGCCTGATGCAGCTGATGCCGGCAACCGCCAAGGAAACCGCGCGCAAGTTCGGCATCCCCCTGGCATCGCCTCAGCACGCGCTCAACCCGGACACCAACATTCAGCTGGGCGCCGCCTACCTCAGCCAGGTATACGGCCAGTTCAACGGCAATCGCGTGCTCGCCTCGGCCGCCTACAACGCCGGTCCGGGCCGTGTACGCCAGTGGCTGCGCGGCGCCAATCACCTGAGCTACGACGTCTGGGTGGAGAACATTCCGTTCGACGAAACCCGCCAGTACGTACAGAACGTGCTGTCCTACTCGGTGATCTACGGCCAGAAGCTCGGCGCACCGCACCCGCTGGTGGCCTGGAACGAACGATTCTTCGACGATCAATAAAGCGGCTGCAGGCGATCAGGATGCCGTTTTTTCCTGAAGCCTGCGGCCTGTAGCCTCGAGCCGCTCTATTCCAGCACGTCCACCGTCATCCCCAGCTGCAGCTCGCCAACGCCGCGCGGCAGCAGGTTCTGCCCGAAGAACACGTCACCCTCGCGTTCGCGATAGGTCTTGAGCGTGGCCAGGGGTTCACGCTGGGCGTCACGCTCGCCGGTCTGCGGGTCGATGGTGGTGAGAATGCAGCGTGAACAGCCCTTGGCCACCTCGAACTCGACCTCGCCGATACGGATGCGCTTCCAGCCATCCTCGGCATAAGGCTCGCTGCCGGTGACCACCAGATTGGGACGGAAACGCAGCATGGACAGGGGCTGCCCGACACGTTGCGAGAGATCGTCCAGCGATGCCTGGCCGATCAGCAGCAGCGGGAATCCATCGGCGAAGGCCACGCGGTCACCCGGCTGGGCATAGGCGGTGTCGACCTGGCGGGCACGTTCCTCGGGTACCTGAACCAGACGGCAGGCCTTGCCCAGCAGATCGCTGAGCCACTGCGCCGCCTCTTCGCCGGCATCCGGCACGCGCAGGCTGTCACGCCAGACGATCACCCCGCGCAGGTCCTGTTCGGGATCGGGCAAGGCAACGGCCAGATCGGCGCGGCCCGGCGCGCTCAGGGTCAAGCCGCCGCGTGCATCGTAGCGGGCGCTGAGCTGGCTCATCTGCGGCAGCAGACGCTGGGTGATGAAACGCCCGTTGTCGGCGTCGACCAGCATCCAGCGGCGGTCGCCATGCAGGCCCAGGCCATCGACCGCACTGCGCTGCAGCGCCTCGCCACGGCCGGACTTGAGCGGATAACGATAAAGCCCCGAAAGACTCGGCATGGGTCGGTTTCCTGTTGGCAAAACGCCGTTATACGAGCTGGCGGCGTCGCTCACAAGACCGGGATTCGGCAAGCGCTGCGGCCGGCGCGGGGCGTCTTGCGATCAGGCGGGTTGCACCCGCCGTACCCCGGCGGCAGGCGGGAAGCCAGGTATCAGCGCGCTTCGTCCAGCTCCAGACGCTGGCGAATCACGTCCACCAGCTTGTCCGGCTGAAACTTGGAGAGGAAATTGTCGCAACCGACCTTCTTCACCATCGCCTCGTTGAAGCTGCCGGACAGCGAGGTGTGCAGCACCACGTAAAGGTCCTTCAGCCGTGGGTCGTTGCGGATCTCGCTGGTCAGGCGATAGCCGTCCATTTCCGGCATCTCGGCATCGGTGAAGATCATCAGCAGCTTGTCGGTCATCACCTCGCCGCTGTCGGCCCACTTCTTCAACAGGTTGAGCGCCTTGAGGCCGTCGCTGGCCATGTGCAGGCGAATGCCCAGTTGCGTCAGGGTATCGCGCAACTGGCTGAGCGCCACGCTGGAGTCGTCCACCAGCAGCACCTCACGACCGCGGGCATTCTCCAGCAGCGGATCGGCGAGCTTTTCCGCGGAAACCTTGGTGCTCATCGGTACGATCTCGGCCAGAACCTTCTCCACGTCGATGATCTCGACGATCTGATCCTCGACCTTGGTGATCGCGGTCAGGTAATGCTGACGCCCAGCACCGCCGGGCGGGGGCAGGATCGACTCCCAGTTGAGGTTGAGGATACGGTCGACGCTACCGACCAGGAAGGCCTGCACGGAGCGGTTGTATTCGGTGACGATGATGGTGCTGCGCTCATCCGGCACCAGCGGACGCATGCCGATGGCCTGCGACAGGTCGATGACCGGCAGGGTCTGGCCGCGCAGGTTGACCACGCCGCAGACGAAGCGATGACGCTGCGGCATCAGCGTCAGCTTGGGCATCTGCAGCACTTCCTGGACCTTGAACACGTTGATCGCGAAGAGCTGTCGGCCAGCCAGGCGGAACATGAGAATTTCCAGACGGTTCTCGCCGACCAGTTGCGTGCGTTGATCCACTGAATCGAGAATGCCGGCCATCGCCTGCTCCTGCTGAAATATGAACGGATGCCTACCAGGCGCGAGGTCCTGGCAAAAGGTTATCGGCAGGCCCGGAAAAAGCCGCAGTTTGGCTTTCTGCCACCATACTCGCTGCCCTCTACAGATACCAGCCCGTCCAGCCCCGGGCAACGGACATCGGGGCGCCCCTGGGGGCCCCTAGGGGAGTCCCCGATATCGCAGCGGCGTACCGCTCTCTATCGTTGCCACATTCCCCTTGCGATAGAGATCCGCTGCCGTGCTCGTCTACTCCGCTCTCTGGACAGGTATCGCCATCAGTCTCGCCGGGCTGGCCGCCGGCATGCCCTGGCTGATCGGCGCAGGCTGTGCCCTAAGCGCCCTGGCCGCGATCTTCCAGCGCCCGGTACGAGCGCCCACGCCCCCTGCTGCAAGCATAGATGAAGCCGCTGCCGATGCGACGCCGCAGCCCAGCGTCGAGCCGCTGCTGCTCGAGGTGCTGCCGGCCTGGAGCCAGAACCTCGGCCAGGTGCGCCAGCTGGTGCAGGACAACATCCAGCGCCTGTTCGAGCGCTTCGCCGGGCTCAGCGGCCGGCTGGAGCAGACCCTGAGCAGCTCGGAGCAGGCCATCGGCGGTGGCGGCGTCAGCGCCAACCTGCGCGAGGCGCATCAGCGTCTGGACGAAGTCATCGCCTCCTTTCACGGCGCCAGTGCCCGCAAGACCGAGCTGCTCGCCACCATCGCCCACCTCGACAGCTATGCCAGCGAGCTGCAGAAGATGTCGAAACTGGTGCAGGACATCGCCAGCCAGACCAACCTGCTCGCACTCAATGCCGCCATTGAGGCGGCCCGCGCCGGCGAGCATGGTCGCGGCTTCTCGGTGGTCGCCGACGAGGTGCGCAAGCTCTCCAGCCTGTCGGCCGAGACCGGTCAGCGCATGAGCGAGAAGGTCGGCGAAATCAACCAGGCGATCCGTGCCACGGTGATCGCTGCCGAAGAACTGTCCGGCAGCGAGAAAAGCAACCTCGACTACCTGGACCAGGTCGCTGGCGAAGTGATGCAGCGCCTCAGCGCCAACCTCGACGAACTGTCCAGCAGCTCCCTGCAGCTGCAGCAGGATGCCCGCACCACCCAGGCGGACATCCAGGAAATCATCGTCAGCCTGCAGTTCCAGGACCGTACCGACCAGATGCTCGACCATCTGCAGATCGACCTCGATCGCCTGCAGCACGCCGTGCGCGAACAGGACAGCATCCTCGCCAACCCGAGTCGCTGGCTGAAGGAGCTGCGCGACCGTTTCACCACCGAGGAAGAACGCCACGGTGGCCGGCGCAGCACCAAGCAACACGATGACGTGACCTTTTTCTGATCCGCCAAGGAGCAACCCGGCATGGCCAAGACCATTCTGATCGTCGACGACTCCCTTTCCATGCGCCAGCTGGTGAAGATGACCCTTTCCGGCGCCGGCCACACGGTGATCGAAGCCGTGGACGGACGCGATGCCCTGAGCAAGCTCAACGGGCAGAAGATCAACCTGATCATCAGCGACGTGAACATGCCCAACCTCGATGGCATCGGCCTGGTCAAGGAGGTGAAGGCGCGCAACGAATACCGCTTCACCCCTATCGTCATGCTCACCACCGAGAGCGAACAGGGCAAGAAAGCCGAGGGCCAGGCCGCCGGGGCCAAGGCCTGGATCGTCAAGCCATTCCAGCCACAGCAGCTGCTGGCGGCCGTCGACAAGCTGGCCAGCTGAAATGTTCGAACTCATTCATGAGCCGCAGCAGCAGCCCGAGCGCCTGACCCTGGTCGGCAGCCTGACCATCTACGAGGTGCGCCAGGCTCACGAGGCCCTGCTGGCGGCGCTGAGCGGCAGCGGCGAAGGTAGCCACTGGCAGCTCGCCCTGGATCAGCTGGAAGAGCTGGACAGCGCCGGCGCCCAGCTATTGCTGGCTCTGCAGCGCCAGTTGACGCAGCGCCAGACGCGACTGGAAGTGATCAGCGCCGCCGACGGCCCGCGCGAGCTGCTCGATGTGCTGCACCTGCATTCGCTGCTTCCCGCCCACCCGACGGCGCAGGCCTGAGCCGGAGACCCAGATGCTCAATGGAGATCAATGGAGCCAGTTGCTCCGCGGTTTCATCGATGAAGCAGGCGACCTGATCAAACAGGCCGAAGAATACCTGCTGCAACTGGACCAGACACCCGACGACGAGGATGCGGTCAACGGCCTGTTTCGTGCCATGCACACCCTCAAGGGCTCGGCGGGGCTGTTCTCGCTGACGCCGCTGGTCAGCTTCACCCATCACCTGGAAAGCCTGCTGATGTCGGTGCGTGACAGCCAGCGCACGCTGGAGCCCGCACTGGTTTCGCTGATGCTGCGCTGCCTGGATGAGATCGCCAGCATGGTCGGACTGATCGATGCCGACACCGGCGAACTGCCGGTGGACGAAACGCACCAGAACGAACTGCTCGCCGCCCTCGCCGCCTTTGGTGCGCCGACGAGCATCGAGACCGTTGCCGTAATGGCTCCCGAGGCCTCTTCAGGGGCCTGCGCGCAACGTGGCAGCCTGCCTCGCTGCGCAGGCTGCGACGCCGAGGGCGCCTGGCACATCTCCCTGCGATTCGACGCCGATCTGCTGCGTAATGGCTTCGATCCGGCATCCTTCGTCCGCTATCTGACGCGTCTGGGCGACATCCTTCGTCTCGAAGTGATCGACGAAGCCCTGCCACCCTTGGCCGAGATGGACCCGGAGAGCTGCTACATCGGCCTGGAAATCGATCTGTGCAGCGAAGCCAGCAAGGCCGAGATCGAGGAGGTCTTCGCCTTCATCCACGATTTCTGCACCCTGCGCATCCTGCCGCCGCACAGCGCGCAGGAGGACTATCTGCAACTGATCCGGGAGCTTCCGGAAACCGACCAGCGCATCGGCAGCATGCTGATCGCCAGCGGCCTGCTCACCGAGCACGAGCTCAACCAGGGCCTTGCCCTGCAGGCACAGGCGGAGCCGCAGAAGGCGCCACTGGGCAGCGTGCTGGTGGAAGAAGGCATGGTGGCGCCGCAGGTGGTCAACGCCGCCCTGGCCAAGCAGCAGTCGGTGCGCGAAAAACGCAGCCAGGAAAGCACGCAGATCCGCGTTGCCGCACACAAGCTCGACGAGCTGATCAACCTGGTCGGCGAACTGGTGATCAGCGCCGCCGGCGCCCAGCTACGCGCCCAGTCCCATGGCGATGCCGGCTGCGTGGAAAGCACGCAGATCGTCAACCAGCACGTCGAGCAGATCCGCGAGGCGGCGCTGAAGCTGCGCATGATCGAAATCGGCGACACCTTCAACCGTTTCCACCGCGTGGTGCGCGACGTCAGCCAGCAACTGGGCAAGGACATCCGCCTGCAGATCCGCGGCGCCGACACCGAGTTGGACAAGTCGGTGATCGACAAGCTCGCCGACCCGCTCACCCACCTGGTGCGCAATGCCATCGACCACGGCATCGAGCCGGCCGAGCAGCGTCTGGCCGCGGGCAAGCCGGCCGAGGGCCAGCTGCAGCTCAACGCCTACCACGAGTCGGGAATGATCGTCATCGAAGTGGCCGACGACGGCCGCGGCCTGAATACCGAGCGCATCCGCCAGAAGGCGATCGACCGCGGCCTGATCGACCCCCAGGCCAACCTCAGCGAGCAGGATATCCACGCCCTGGTGTTCGCTGCCGGCTTCTCCACCGCCGACAGCGTCTCCGACCTGTCCGGCCGCGGCGTCGGCATGGACGTGGTGCGCAGCGTGATCGACGGTCTGCGCGGCAGCATCGAGATCGACTCGGTACTCGGCGCCGGCTGCACCTTCCGCATCCGCCTGCCGCTGACCCTGGCGATCATCGACGGCTTCCTGATCAGTCTCGGCGAGGAGTACTTCGTGGTCCCCCTGGACATGGTCACCGAATGCCTGGAGCTGGACGCCGAACAACTGGGCGACAGCACCTACGGCTACCTGACCCTGCGCGGCAAACCGCTGCCGTGCATTTCCCTGGCGGCGCATTTCGAACTGCCGACCAGCCACAGCAAGCGCCGCAACATCGTCGTGGTCAACCTCGGTCGGCAACAGGCCGGGCTGGTGGTCGACCATCTGCACGGCGAGCTGCAAACCGTGATCAAGCCGCTTGGCCTGCTGTTCCAGCATCTGCAGGGCATCGGCGGCTCGACCATCCTGGGCAGCGGGCAGGTCGCGCTGATCCTGGATATCCCCAGCCTGTTCCGTCACCTGCAAAACCAGGTGGAAAGCAGTGCTGGCAACCTTCGTCCATCCCGTATCGACATCAGCGGCTCCTGAGGAGTACTCCACCATGCAATTCATCCGCAATCTCAAGATCGGCGTCAGGCTGATCGCCGGCTTTACCCTGGTGGTGATCCTCACGGTCGCCATCGGCGTGCTGGGCATTCGCAACCTGGGCGAAGTCAGCCATCTGTCCGATCGCATGTACGAGAACGACATGCTCGGCCTGAACGCGCTGCAGGAAGCCAACACCCAGCTGATCGTCGCCGGTCGCTCATTCCGCAACGTGCTGCTGGCCAGCGACGAGGCGGCCCGCGATGCCGCGGCGAACCGGGCATTCAAGGCCCTGGGCGACACCAAGGCACTGGTGGAGCGATCCAAGGCCACCTTCCTCACAGCCGAAGGCAAGGCCTTCGCCGACCGCCTGGATCAACCGCTGAACGACTACGCCGTGCTGCTCGAGCAACTGCTCAGGTCCTACCTGGCTTCCGGCTCGCTGGCCTCGGAAACCAGTGTCAGCGCACAGATGCCCGAACTGGCCCGCCGTGGCGATACCATCGACAACCTGCTCAGCGAAGTGGTCTTGCACAAACGCGACCGGGCCAGCGAAGCCAACAAGCAGATCAACCAGATCTACCTCAGCTCGCGCACCCAGATGATCGTGCTGATCGCCATCGCTGCCGCGCTTGGCTTCGCCATCGGCATCTTCATCACCCGCTCCATCTCCAAGCCGCTGAACCGCGCGGTGGACGTGGCCAACAGCCTGGCCGAAGGCGACCTGACGGTCAGCGTCGACGCCGACAGCCGCGACGAGACCGGCCGCCTGCTGGCGTCCATGCAGCACATGACCGAGCGCCTGCGCAGCGTCATGGCCGACGTGCGCAGCGCCGCCGACTCCTTGTCCTCGGCGTCCGAGGAAGTCAGCGCCACCTCGCAGTCGCTGAGCCAGGCCGCCACCGAACAGGCCGCCAGCGTCGAGGAAACCACTGCCTCGGTGGAACAGATGTCCGCCTCCATCGCGCAGAACACCGAGAGTGCGCAGATCACCGACGGCATCGCCGGCAAGGCCGCCAACGACGCCGTGCAGGGCGGCCAGGCGGTACGCGACATGGTATTGGCCATGAAGCAGATCGCCGACAAGATCGGCATCATCGACGACATCGCCTACCAGACCAACCTGCTGGCGCTCAACGCGGCCATCGAAGCAGCGCGTGCCGGCGATCACGGCAAGGGCTTCGCCGTGGTCGCGGCCGAGGTGCGCAAGCTCGCCGAGCGCAGCCAGGTGGCCGCTCAGGAAATCGGCGGCGTGGCCAGCAACAGCGTGCACCTGGCCGAACAGGCCGGCGCCCTGCTCGACCAGATCGTGCCGAACATCCAGAAAACCTCCGACCTGGTGCAGGAGATTACCGCCGCCTCGCAGGAACAGAGCAGCGGCGCCGGGCAGATCAACGTCGCCATGGGTCAGATGAACCAGATCACCCAGCAGAACGCCTCGGCCTCCGAGGAGCTGGCCGCCACCGCCGAGGAAATGAACGCCCAGGCCAGCCAGCTGCAGGAGCTGATCAGCTACTTCCGTCTGGGCACCGCCAGCCCCGCCAAGGCATCGGCACCGCGGCGCGAGGAGCGCAGCCCGAGCAACGTGCGTGAACTGCGCCGCAACAGCGAACGCAAGGTGTCTGCGGCACCGGCCGATGAAGGCCAGTTCGTCAACTTCAACTGAGGGCAGCGGCATGAATGGTCTATCCGCCAGCCATCAGGTGGCCCCACCGGACAGCGTGCAGCACCTGTCGTTTCGCGTGCGTGACGCGCGCTATGCCCTGCCCATAGAGCTGGTGCGGGAAATCATCGAGTATGGCCAGGTGACTACGGTGCCGATGATGCCGGGCTTCATCCACGGCGTGATCAACCTGCGCGGCAACGTGGTACCGGTGCTGGATCTGGCGGCGCGCTTCGGCTTCGAGCTGACCCAGGCCGGCAAACGCACCTGCATCGTGATCATCGAGCTGAACCTGGACGAGCAGCAACAGCGCATCGGCCTGGTGGTCGATGCGGTGGACGCAGTGCTCGACATCGAGCCCGGCGAGGTCGAGCAGGCGCCGCCGTTCGGTGCCGGCATTCGTACCGATTTCATCGCCGGCATGGCTCGCGACAATGGAGGCTTCACCATCATCATCGACGTGCGCCGGGTGCTCTCGCTCGACGATATCCGCCAGTTGAGCCTTGCGCAGCAGGCCAGTTGATGCCCAGCGGTCACCTGCCCAGACTCAACGATCAAGACTTCCGCTTCCTCCAGCGCCTGATGCTGGAGGAATCGGGCATCCGCATGGCCGAACAGAAACGCACCCTGGTCGCAGGACGTCTGATGGGGCGCCTGCGCTCATTGCAGCTGCAGGACTACAGCCAGTATCTGCAACTGCTCAACCGGCCGGAGTCGGTGGACGAGCGGCGCACGGTGATCGACCTGCTGACCACCAACGAGACCTACTTCTTCCGCGAGCCGCAGCACTTCACCATACTCGGCGAATGGGTAGCCAGTCAGCGCCGCCCTCTGCACCTGTGGAGCGCGGCCAGCTCCTCCGGAGAAGAGGCCTTCAGCATGGCGATGACCGTGGCCGAACACGCCCGCACCCAGGACTGGTCGGTATTCGCCAGCGACATCAGCCGCCGCGTGCTGGAGCGCGCGCGCAGCGCCACCTATTCCATCGACCAGGCCGGGCAGTTCCCTGCCGGCTGGCTCAAGCGTCACTGCCTGCGCGGCGTGGAGGAAAGCGAGGGGTTGCTGCGCATCAGCCAGCCGCTGCGTCACCGGGTGACCTTCGCCGAGGTCAACCTGATGCGCCCGCTGTCCCAGGGCATCGGCCCGTTCGACGTGATCTTCCTGCGCAACGTGCTGATCTACTTCGCTGCCGAGCAGAAGCGCGAGATCGTCAACCGCCTGCTCGAGCGCCTGCGCCCGGGCGGCCTGCTGTTCATCGGCCATGCCGAAAGCCTGCACGGTTTCGGCCTGCCGCTGCGTACCCTGCGCCCGTCGGTCTTCGAGCGCCAATGACGTCACTGCCTGGAGTGCCACCATGCCCAGCGCCGCACAGATCAAGGTCTTCATCGTCGACGACTCGGCATTGGTACGCCAGGTACTGACCACCTGCCTGGACAGCCATCCGGGTATCCAGGTGATCGGCCAGGCCGCCGACCCGCTGTTCGCCCTGGAAAAGATGCACAAGCAATGGCCAGACGTGCTGGTGCTGGACGTGGAAATGCCGCGCATGGACGGCATCACCTTCCTGCGCAAGATCATGGCCGAACGACCGACGCCGGCGATCATCTGCTCCACTCTCACCGAGGCCGGCGCCGCAGTGACCCTGGATGCGCTGGCCGCAGGCGCCGTGGGCGTGTTCACCAAGGCCAGGCTGGGCCTGCGCGAAAGCCTGCAGCAGATGTCCGGCGACCTGATCCGGCAGATCGAGGTCGCCGCCCGCAGCCAACCGCGCGCGATGCCGCGCAAGACGGTCGAAGCACCGCCCGCTGCGGCAGTCAAGAGCGAACGCGCAGCGGCCGCTCACCTGACCACCGCCGACCGCGTGGTGGCGCTGGGCACGTCCACCGGCGGCACCCAGGCTCTGGAGGTGGTGCTGCGCCAGCTACCGGTGGACTGCCCCGGTATCGTCATCGTCCAGCACATGCCGGAGAAGTTCACCGCCGCCTTCGCCCAGCGCCTGGACAGCGTCTGCGAAATCGAGGTGCGCGAGGCGCGTCATATGGACCGCGTGCGCCCCGGCCTGGCACTGGTGGCGCCGGGCGGCCGGCACATGCAGCTCAAGCGCAGCGGCGCGCAGTACTTCGTCGAGGTGCTCGACGGCCCGCCGGTCAACCGCCATCGTCCGTCGGTGGACGTGCTGTTCCGCTCGGTGGCCCGGCATGCCGGACACAACGCGCTAGGGGTGATCATGACCGGCATGGGTGACGACGGCGCCCGCGGCCTGCTCAGCATGCGCGAAGCCGGCGCGCGCACCGTGGCGCAGGACGAGGCCAGCTGCGTGGTCTTCGGCATGCCCAAGGAGGCCCTGCGCCTGGGCGCGGCGCAGGGCACCGAATCGCTGCAGGGCATACCGCGGCTGATCGAGCAGTACGGGCGCGGCTGAAGCCGCCTGGTTTGACCGATCCGTCAGGCTCGACCTGACATCTCGGCAGCATCGACTATGCTCTGCCGGTGCGGCGCCGCAGTTCATCCATCTGATCCGCAACACCCTCCGCGTCATCTGCCGGCCGGCCGCTTGCCATGGATCTCCGGACTTCTGTCCGGACAAAAAGGGAGCGTCCCTCATGCACAGTTCCTCTCTTCATATCCCACTTCGACCAGCCAAGGCGGTGCGGCCATGACCTGCCGGGTATTGCTGGCCGACGACCATGCGGTGATTCGCGCCGGCGTGCGCGCGATGATCCAGGACATCGACGACTACACCATCGTCGGCGAGGCCGAGGACGGCAAGGAAACCGTGGAGCTGGCCCGCGAGCTGGAGCCTGACATCATCCTGCTGGACATCTCCATGAAGCGGGTCAGTGGTCTGGAAGCCCTGCAGGTGCTCAATCGTCATTCACCGGATTGCAAGGTGCTGATCCTGTCCATGCACACTGGCCCGGAAGTGGTACTCGAGGCCCTGCAGAAAGGTGCCCATGGTTACCTGCTCAAGGACGCCGCCGCCATCGAACTGCGCATGGCGCTGGAAGCGGTGCGCCGTGGCGACCGCTATCTGAGTTCGGCCATCGTGCAACCGGTGATCGAGCAGGCGGTTTCCAAGGTCAACGCCCATGCCGAGCACGGCCTGACTGAGCGCCAGCTGGAGATACTGCGCCTGATCACCCGCGGCGAGTCGACCCGCTCCATCGCCAACGGCCTGGGCCTGAGCGTGAAGACCGTGGAGGCGCACCGCGCGCAGATCATGAAACGCCTGCAGATCCACGACGTGCCGAGCCTGGTGCTCTATGCCGTGCGCGAGGGCATCATCAGCCCGGACGACTGACGGGCCGCGCAATTACCCCGCGCGGCCCAGCAATGCGCAGCGCGGCGGCAGGTGCAGACGCAGTGCCGCCGGGCGCGTCTCGAACCGTAATCGGCTGCTTTGCGTCGGCTCGCCATCGAGATTCAGATCGAGGCCCTCCAGCGCTTCGACCTCCAGCCAGGGCAAGCGCGCGCTGACGGCCACGCTCTGCAGGCCGTGCATGCCGCCGGTGAGCAGCGTGCCAAGGGTGCTCACCACATCCTGTGCAGCCGGCACGATGCTGACATCCAGCAGGCCATCATCGACGGTCGCATCCGGGCAGAGCAGATGCCCGCCGCCAGCCTGACGACCATTGCCGATACCCAGGGCGAGAAATTCGCCCTGCCATTCGAAATCCGGGCCATGAAAGCGGCCTGCAGCGGCACGCACTTCGGAAAAGCGGCTGAGCCCGGTAAGCAGATAGGCGGCGCCACCCAGGACCTTCTTCAGATCTTCCGACGTGTTGGCGGTAACGTTGGAGCCAAAGCCTCCGGTGGCCATGTTGAGAAAGGCGCGCTCGCCGGCCATGCCCACGTCCACCGCCACCGGCTCTACCTCGAGCAGCGCCAGCGCCGCAGCTGGCGTCAGCGGCACGCCGGCGGCGTGGGCGAAATCGTTGGCCGTACCCAGCGGCAAGAGTGCCAGACTGGCATCGCTGCGTGCCCTGACCAGCGCCTCGACCACATCACGCAGGGTGCCGTCACCGCCGCCCGCGATCAGCGTCGGATAACCGGCCGCCAGCCCCTCGTGCACCAGACGTTCGGCATCGCCGCCTTCCCAGGTCAGGCGCACGGCCAGATCCCAGCCGCGCTCGCGCAGGCCGTGCACCGCCGCCCTCACCTCTTCGTTCAACGCCTGCTTGCCATGCAGGATCAGCCAGGCCTTGCGCTCGCGCATCGCAGTCCTCCTTGAAAGGATCAACGAAAGCCTAGCGCCGGGCCTCCGCGAAAATTAATCGAATAAATGAATTATTATTCTGAAAATATTGCGCTTTTAAATCGATCTTTCCACATAGATCATTCGCCCAATCGACGCTGAATGGGACTGAGCCCATAGGCAACTGGAGGATTGACCATGATCGATGTACGTCCGTTCGAACAACTCGGTGGCGCTCACCACGGCTGGCTGAATGCCCGCCATCACTTTTCCTTCGCCGAATACTACGATGCCGAGCGGATGAACTGGGGCCGCCTGCGCGTCTGGAACGACGACGAGATCGCGCCGCACTCGGGCTTCCCGCCGCATCCGCACCGCGACATGGAAATCATTACCTACGTTCGCGAAGGGGCGATCAGCCATCAGGACAACCTGGGCAACAAGGGCCGTACCGAAGCGGGCGACGTGCAGGTAATGAGCGCCGGCACCGGCATCGCCCACAGCGAGTACAACCTGGAGGACGAAACCACCAAGATCTTCCAGATCTGGATCCAGCCGAATCAGGCCGGGTTGCCGCCGTCCTGGGGCGCCAAGCCGTTCCCCAAAGGCGAGCGCTCCGGAGCCTTCGTCACCCTGGCCAGCGGCTACGAGGAAGACGTCGATGCCCTGCGCATTCGCACCGACGCACGCCTGGTAGCGGCCACGGTCAAGGCCGGGCAAAGCGCCGAGTACGTGCTGCAGCTGGGTCGCAAGGCCTATCTGGTGGGCGCCACCGGCGCCTTCACGGTCAACGGCGTAGCGGCCAAGGCACGCGACGGCGTGGCCATCGCCGATGAAACGCTGATCCGCGTCGAGGCCCAGGAAGACAGCGAAATCGTGCTGGTGGATGTGGCCTGATGCGAACCAATCGCCCTCCGCTTAGGAGGGCGACTTGTTTCTATATGAAGTAGCCCGGATGAAATCCGGGAAAGCTGGATGCGCTGCCCCGGATTTCATCCGGGCTACGGATAACATTACGCGGGATAGCCGGTGATCTTGCGAATCCGCTGGTACAGCGGCTTGAGCTGACGATACATGCGCTGATAGACCTGCCCGTAGAGCTGCTGGTAAATGCGCTGGGCCTCCGGGTTCGGCTGGAACACCTGACCGACGCGGGTCATGGCGGCGATGGCCGTCGGATAGTCCGCATGCAGCCCCAGGCCCACCGCGCAGTTGATCGCCGCGCCCAGCCCACTGGTCTCGTACAGGTGCGGGCGTTCCGCCGGCAGGCCGAAGATGTCGGCGGTCAGCTGCATCGCCGCATCGCTCTGCGAACCGCCACCGGATACGCGCAGGCGCTCGATACGGGTGCCGGCGCGTTTCTCGATGCGCTCCTTGCCCTGACGCAGGGCATAGGCCAATCCCTCCAGAATCGCCCGATACAGATGCGCGCGGGTATGCACGTCGCCAAAGCCGATGATCGAACCCTTGGCCTCCAGGCCCGGCTCGCGGATGCCGGGCGTCCAGTAGGGCTGCAGCATCAGGCCCATGGAGCCGGGCGGCACGGCGTTGACCAGCTCGTCGAACAGCGCCTCGGGCGGCACCCCCAGCGCCTCGGCACGCTGCATCTCGCGCAGGCCAAATTCGCGCTTGAACCAGCTGACCATCCAGAAACCGCGATAGATCATCACCTCGGTGTTGAAGTGATCCGGTAGCGCTGCCGGGTACGGCGGAATCAGCGGGATGGTTTCCAGATAGCGGCTGCGTATGGTGTTGATGGTCGCGGTGGTGCCATAGGACAGGCACGCGGTGCCGGCGTCCAGCGCGCCGGAGCCCAGCACCTCGCAGGCCTTGTCGGCGCCAGCGGCAATCAGCGGCAGGCCTTCGGGAATGCCGGTATGGCGGCTGGCGGCGGCCGTGATGCTGCCCAGTCGCTCGCCCGGCTTGAACAACTCGGGCAACTGCTCGGGGCGCACCTTCAGCGCCTGCCATTTCCAGTCGCCCGGCGCCGCCCAGCGCAGGTGCTTGTAGTCGAACGGCAGGTAGGCCACGCAACTGCTGGTGGAATCGACGAAACGGCCGCACAGTCGCTGGGTGAGAAACCCGGACAGCAGCAGTACCTTGTGCGTGCGACCCGCGATGTCCGGCTGATGCTGAGCCACCCAGTTGACCTCGGCCTGGGCGCGGAAGTGATCCACCGCCTCCTCGGCCCGCGCCAGCTTGAACAGCCAGCCCCAGGGGCCCTTGATCCGTCCCTGCACCTCGGCGCGGCGCTGGTCGAGCCAGAGAATCGCCGGGCGCAGCGGCGTGCCCTGCTCGTCGACATGGATGATGCTGCCACGCTGGGTGGTCACCGCTACGCCCTTGATCAGACTGCGGTCGATATTCACCTGCTGCCACAGCAGCCGGCAGGCCTCGCCGAGGCTGGCCCAGTAGTATTCCGGGTCCTGCTCGGCCCAGCCCGGCTGGCTGGAGAAATAGGGGTCGAGCTCGACCTTGCCCTTGGCCAGCAGGTTGCCTTGGGTATCGAACAGCAGCGCTCGCACGCTCTGGGTGCCGTTGTCGATGCTCAGCAGGTAGCTTGGTTCGCTCAAGGTGTGGTCCTTCTTGTTATACGCATGGCTACGTAGCCCGGATGAAATCCGGGAGCTGCCTGTTGGTTCGGTCCCGGATTTCATCCGGGCTACAGCAAGTCTGGATCGGCGGACTGCAGGCGCGCATGGCCCAGGCCTGTAGGAGCGAGCTCTGCTCGCGAAAGCGGCTGACGTAAAAGCTTCGCGAGCAGAGCTCGCTCCCACGGCCAGCAGGCAGCGCCTTCATGCTGCCTCCGGCAGGCTGTAACAGCGCTTCCACAGCACCAAATAATCGCTCTCTTCCCGCTGCCAGCGCGCATCACTCCGACCCAGTGGCTACGTAGCCCGGATGAAATCCGGGAGCTGCATCGTCGTTCATCCCCGGATTGCATCCGGGCTACAACCGGGTAGCAGCGGATTGCCGGTGCGCACGGCGCACCCTACGTACATCATTCGTTGTCATCCGGCAGGCTGTAACAGCGCCGCCACAACGCCAGGTAATCCGTCTCTTCCTGCTGCCAGCGCGCATCGCTCCAACCCAGGCGCGGCTGGCACAGCGCGCGGATGCGCGACAGCTCGGCGGGGCCGCCTTCTGCCAGCAGCAGGCCCAGGCGGGTGCGGCGCAGCAGCAGGTCGTCCAGGTGCAGCACCAGCTCGCCCTCGGCGGCCCAGGCCAGTTCGGCCCACAGGGTGTTCGTACCCGCGACGCAGTCGCCGCCCACCTCGTCGATCAGGCGCAGCACCTCGCCCAGCTGGCGGCCATGGCGGCCGGCCAGCCGCCGCTGCTGCGCCGGGCTCAATGCCGGCATCGGCGTCGGCGTACTCGAAGCGAAGACCGCGCCGCCCTGATCGTCTACCGCTTTGCCGACGAAGCCCGCGCAGGCGCGCAGTACCTCCAGCGCCAGCAGGCGGAAGGTGGTCAGCTTGCCGCCGGCCAGTGTCACGCTGCCCGGCTCGATCCAAAGCGCGTGTTCGCGCTTCTCGTCCGAAGGCTTGAGCCCGGTGCTGCCATCGCCCACCACCGGGCGCACGCCGGCCCAGGTCGACAGCACATCGCCGCGCGTCACCTGGGCGGTCGGGAACTGCTGGGCACAGGCGGCCAACAGATAGTCGACCTCCTCGTTACTGATCGCCGCCTCGGTGTCCAGATCGTCCGCATGATCCAGATCGGTTGTGCCGATCACCGTCGCCCCCTCCCAGGGGAAGACGAATACCGGCCGGCCATCGGCCGCATGCATAAAGCTGAAGGCATGTGCCACCGGCAGGCGCCAGCCCGGTAGCAGCAGGTGGCTGCCGCGCAGCGGGCGGATGCGGCCATTGCCGGGCTGGCGCAGGCGATCGGCCCAGGCGCCGGTGGCCTGGGCCACGGCGCGGCTGCGCAGGCGGTATTGCTCGCCCGTTTCCACATCCTCGGCCAGTACGCCGACCACCTGCCCTGCCTCGCGCAGCAGCTCGACCACGCGCATGCCATTGAGCGCCTCTGCACCTTCGGCGCGCGCTTCGCCCAGCACGCGCTGCACCAGGCGCGCGTCATCGGTCACCGCGTCGAAGAAGCGCGTGCCGCCGAGCAGACCATCTTCACGAATGCCCGGCGCCAGGTAGCGCAGCTGCTGCAGCGGGTAGAACAGATGGTTGCGCTTGCCGGCCAGCGCGTCGTACAGGCTCAGCAGGCCGCCGAATACCTTGGGCCCGGGGAAGCCGCCGCGGTAATGCGGCATAACGAAACTCAGCGGCTCCACCAGCCCCGGCGCCTCGCCGAGCAGGCGCTGGCGCTCGCGCACCGAGTCGCGAGTCAGCCCCAGCTGGCCCTTGGCGACGTAGCGCAGGCCGCCATGCACCATCTTCGACGAGCGACTGGAGGTGCCCCAGGCAAAGTCGCGCTGCTCCAGCAGCAGGCAGCGCCAGCCGCGTCGCGCCGCCTCCCGCAGGATGCCGGCGCCGCAGATGCCGCCGCCGATCACCAGCAAGTCCCAGTCATGCGCGGCCAGCTCGGGCAGCGCACGCTCGCGCCAGCGGGCGTTCCACAGTTCCATGCTCAGTCCTGCAACAGCACGCCGGGAGCCAGGCGCTGCTCCGGGTCGAAATGCGTGGCCAGGCTACGCAGCGTGGCCATGCCCAGCTCGCCCTTCTCCGCCGCCAGATAAGGTGCGTGGTCACGACCGACGCCGTGCTGATGGCTGATGGTGCCGCGATTCTCGGCGATGGTGCGGCTGGCCGCCGCCTTGAGCCGCTGCCAGCGCGCCATGGCGGTGGCGTAGTCGGCGCCGGGGCGGAACACGTAGGTGGTGTAGATGCTCGAACCTTCGCCGTAGACGTGCGACAGGTGGGTGAAGACGTGTACCCGCTCGCCCTCGCCGACCAGCTCGTCACGCAGGCTGGCCTCGACCTTGTTCAACAGGTTGTCGACGTTGAACCAGTCGGTGGCGGTTTCCAGGGTATCCACCAGGTAGCCGCGCTCCCACAGACCATGACGCAGGTAAGGGAAGCGGAAGCGGTTGTGCTCCCACTTCTTGCCCAGCAGGGTACCGGTGAACACACCGCCAAAGCCCTTCAGCAGGCGCCGCGTCTGTTTCAGCGAGGCGGCGTTCTGCACCCGGCTGCCGGTGACGCCAAAGGTCAGCATGCATTTCTCGTCACGGGCGCCGCGCAGCGCCAGGTATTTTTCCAGCAGCGCGATCTGCTGGGGATGGCCGGCCAGGGCCAGCTGGGTGCGGGTTTCGATGGCGTTGGACAGGCGCAGCATGGACAGCGGCACGCGCGCCTGGGCCAGGCTGCGAATGGCGCTCAGCGCCTGCTGCCAGCTGGGCAGGAACACCGCGTAGAAGCGCTCCTGCTCGGCCAGGCGACTGATGCGCACGCGCACCTCGGAGATCACCCCGAAGCGCCCTTCCGAACCCAGCACCAGCTCGCGCAGATCGGGGCCGGCGGCCGACGCCGGGAAGGTGGGAATCTCCAGGGTGCCGGCAAAGGTCTCCAGCTTGCCGCCGGCGAACAGTTGCTCGATGCGCCCGTAGCGCAGCGACTGCTGACCGCTGGAGCGGCTGGCGACCCAGCCGCCGAGGGTCGACAGCTCCCAGGACTGCGGGAAGTGGCCCAGCGTATAGCCACGGGCGCGCAGCTGGCTTTCCACCTGCGGGCCATTGGCGCCAGGGCCGAAGGTGGCGATCAGGCTGTCCTCGTCGATATCCAGCAGGCGCGTCATGCGCTCCAGCGACAGGGTCAGCACCGGGCGCTGGCCGGCCTGCGGGTTGATATGGCCGGCCACCGAGGTGCCGCCGCCGTAGGGGATCAGGGTGACGTCATGCTTCTGTGCCCAGGCCAGCAGCTCGCGGATCTGCTCGGCGCTTTCCGGGCAGGCGACGCCATCGGGAAACAGGCCGAACTCGCCGGAGCGCATGGCCAGCCAGTCCGGCAGGCTCTGACCGCGGGCATGGCGCACGCGCACCTCGGCATCAACGCAGATCAGCGGGTTGGGGGCCAGACGCGAGGCCGGCACACGCGCCAGCACGTCCTGCAGGCTGGCGTCGGCCAGGCGCTGCCCCGGCCCGATCAGCTCGGCGAGAAAGGCCTCGCCATGGGCCGGCAGTTCCACCTCGGTCGCTTCGTCTCCCCATCCGTTCCAGCGTCGCATCTCATCCCCCATTCCGATCAGCACTTATGGCTGCCTATACTAGCCAGCCGCCGATTTCCGTCACTGTCGAATCGGGACAGGCCATATCGCCAATCAAGACAGGCCTCGCAGAACAAGAAGAATCCATGGAAAACCTCGGCTACACCTCGGTTCCCGCTCTGCTCAAGTACCTGCGCCAGGCCGAACAGCTCGGTCTGGATATCGACCGTGCGCTGGCGGCCGCCGGTGTCCAGGCGCAGGATCTGGCCGACAACGGCAAGCGGATTCCCAGCGAGGTGCACGAACGCCTGCTGGCGCATCTGCTGGAGGTGTCCGGCGACCCGCTGTTCGGCCTGCACGCCGCGCGTTTCGTGCAGCCCGGCTCGTGGAGTGTGCTCGGTTACATCGCCATGAACTGCGCCACCCTGGGTGAGGCCATGGGCCGCATCGTGCCGTACGAGAAACTGGTGGGGGACATGGGCACCAGCCGTCTCGAAGCCGCCGAGGATCACGTGCGGCTGATCTGGAGTTGCCGTCATCAGGCGCCGCAGGTGCGCCGGCACATGGTGGAGAACGTGCTCGCCTCCTGGCTGCTGTACGCGCGCTGGATCGCCGACTCCGAGCATTCGCCGCGCGAAGTCTGGTTCGAGCACGCGCAACCGGCCGGCACCGAGCTGGCCGAATACCAGGCGCTATTCGGCTGCCCGGTACTGTTCGAGCAACCCTGCAATGCCCTGCTGGTGCCGCTGGACTACCTCGGCGTGCCGCTGCGCCAGGCCGACGCCAACCTGCTGCGCACCCTGGAGGAACACGCCCTGGCGCTGATGGCGGGGCTGGACGAGGACGAACCGCTGCCGCGACGGGTGAAGAACGCCCTGCGCCTGCTGCTCAAGGACGGCCTGCCGCGCAAGGAACGGGTGGCGGAGAAGTTCGACATGACCGTGCGCACCCTGCAACGCCACCTGCAGCAGGCCGGCACCAGC
>Ga0114984_1000168_pt1 | contig 26000 bp, 16 predicted proteins | sample Shrwel1BS1Day1_FD_96987 | JGI IMG/M metagenome (GOLD analysis project Ga0114984, IMG submission 96987) | Subsurface microbial communities from deep shales in Ohio, USA - Utica-3 well 1 S-1-Day1 | ecosystem: Environmental > Aquatic > Deep subsurface > Shale gas/oil reservoir > Produced water/Flow...
GAGCAAGAACAACTCCCTGGTAGCCGTCAGCACCGGCTTGCTGCAAAGCATGAGCCGCGAAGAAGCAGAAGCCGTATTGGCCCACGAAGTGGCCCACGTGGCCAACGGCGACATGGTGACCCTCACCTTGATCCAGGGCGTGGTCAACACCTTTGTGTTCTTCCTGGCCCGCGTGGTGGGCTTCATGGTGGATCAGTTCCTGCGCAAAGACGATTCCGAATCAAGCGGCCAGGGCATGGGCTATTTCATCACCGTGATCGTGATGGAAATCACCCTAGGTATTCTGGCTTCGATTATCGTGATGTACTTCTCGCGTCAGCGCGAATTCCGCGCCGATTCGGGTGCAGCACACCTGATGGGTTCACGCCAGCCCATGATTTCCGCCCTGAAGCGCTTGGGCGGCATGCAGGCGGGTGAATTGCCCTCCAACATGGCAGCGTCAGGCATTTCTGGCAAAGGCGGTGTGATGGCCTTGTTCAGCAGTCACCCTCCTCTTGAGGAACGCATTGAAGCTTTGTCTCAACAGCGTTAATTGAAGTGATGCCAGGCAATGCAGCCTGGCACAACAAAAAACCCGCCACGATTTTGGCGGGTTTTTTTATCCACCTCAGTGTTTCACCTCAGTGCTTCACATCACACGGCGAACCGTCCAGAACGCCTTGCGCCAATAGGTCTGATTCAAGTCACCCACCACCACGCCATCCCGCGTGGAGGCGTGGAGAAACTGGCCGTTGCCCATGTAAATTCCGACGTGTCGACTGTTGTATCCCGTGCGAAAAAACACCAGGTCACCTAACTGCATTTCGCCCTGCCTGACCTGCGAACCCACATCCACCTGCTCGGCAGTGCTTCTCGGGACGCTGATATTGAAACGTGTCGCCATGGTTTGCTGAACAAACGCGGAGCAATCAATGCCCCGTTTGGAATTTCCGCCGAGCTGATAGGGCGTGCCTTTCCATTCCCGGTACTGGGCCATCAGGGCTGCATGCACTGCGGGGTTTGATGCAACGCTTCCAAAGAACAGCGAACCGTCTGCCAGGCGAATGGAGTCACTTCGACCATCACCGAAAGTGCCACAACCCTGGACCAGGATGGCGCACAGCAAGAGTGCCCACGCGTGCCGACCGTGCGCAAAGCACCTCAAACCACTGCCTTCCTTTCACTGAAACGCAACAGGCCTTTGACAAAACGGTACAACAACCAAAGACTCAAAAGACCGTAGATCACGAAGCCAATGAGGAATACATAGGTCAATAGGGATACCACAAACCAGAAGGTACCAATCCAGAATGTGGAAATCAGCCAGTCATAATGGCTGTAGTAAATCGTTCCAGTGGCCTCACCGCGCTTCACATAGCAAATGATCAAAGCAATCAGGATGGGAATGAAAGCCATGAATATACCGACAGCGCCCAACACATAGGCAATCAGTACGATTGTGCGGTTGGACTCTTCCTGGCTGGATAGAGGCTGAAGCGGGTTGTTCATCAAGGTCTGCCAAGGTTTTTAAAGACACCTTGATTTTAGACGACTTCGCACAGAAAAAACCCCGCACGCGGCGGGGTCAGTTCGATCAGTCTTACAGCTTGAGCGCTGCAATACCTGCACGGGCAATCTGGGCATCTTGATCCGACTTCACGCCCGATACGCCGACAGCACCGATGCACTGGCCATCCACGAAAATCGGAACACCGCCTTCCAGCATGCCTTCCAGCTTGGGCACAGACAAAAATGAGGTGCGACCACCATTGATCACGTCTTCCAGCATTTTGCTTTCCCGACGACCCAGTGCAGAGCAGTTGGCCTTGGCTGGCGCAATGTAGGCGCTCATGGTTGGAGAACCATCCAGACGCAAAAGGCCCAGCAAGTGACCGCCGTCGTCTGCCACTGCAATGGTAACGCCCCAATTGTTCTGGTCGGCTTCGGCACGGGCCGCTGCCAAAATGGATTGAACATCATCGGCAGACAACACAGCTTTGGTTTTCATGAACAGACTCCAATTTGATTTAAAAATGACAAACCGAAGTATGAGGGAGACTTTCCGTGAAGACTACACAGGAAGTCCCTAATGCATAACAAGACTCACGATTCAGAGCGTGGTTTACAGCACTCTGGCTGCAAGCCGGGAATTTCCAGTTCAGGGGTTGCAACTCAGCCCATCCCCCGCAGCCTCACAAGAATCGGGCTTGCCTGCACCACCCTCCCCTTCTGTCGCGGGGCGACCTGGCCCCACTTCCGCAACCACACCATGGATGACCTTGCCTGCGACGTTTTCAGTTCGCACAACAGAACGAGTCTGTTCCTGACGCGCCAATACAACTGCACCTTGCGCAGTGGTCAATGCCGCATTTTCCTGAGGAGACAACAACAAGGATCCGTTGTAGACCACGGGGATGCGGTTTAAATTGCGCGCCCCGTCGTAGAAAAACGCGTAAGAGCCTCGACGTTCGGGACCCGCCAGATACACCACTTGCCCTGGCAACAAATTGCTGCCCTCGAAAGGCAAAACCGTGACGAAACCGCCCAACCCTGCTCGGCCCAGTTCACCCACCTCAACCCGAATTGCGCCCATTGCGGCAGCCTGTTGACCGACACCCGATGACTCACCGAATGAGGCCACGTTGGTTGAGCCCTGCTGCGGTTTGCCAAGTGGAATCGACAAGGTCAAACCGGCATATGATCTCGAGGTGCCAGCGGCGGTGTCGTTGTAAGGAATGCGCGCACGGATCAGCGAATCTTCATTGACTGTTGCCAAGCCCCTGGATCGAATTGCCACGACATCACTTTCAACCCCATTGCCGGCCACACGCAACTGCACATCGTTGTTGACCGCGAACAAACTGGCGCCTTGTTCCCGCTGGTAAGCAAATGCCTGCCCATAATTCTGCCCCGCCAAAGCTTCAAACTGGCCGTTGATCTGGTTGGTGCTACCCTGATTCACGGGGGCAAGCACCACGGAGCCATTCCGCGTGGATTTGAACTGTGTCCTGGAGTCAGCCGAAGTGACGATCTGCCCGGACTCCTGATGAATCACCGCGCCGGCCAAGGTAATACGGCCCAGGCCAGTCAAGGGGTCCACGGCTTCTTTCGCAGAAAATACATCCAATTCAGGCGGCAACATCAGGGCTATTTCCGCAGACGACAAGGGACGGGGAATTCCTTGTGCGGTAAAGCTCAGCGTACCTCCGGTTTGTTCAATGCGACCTTGCAGAATCAACCGGCCTTCAGCCACAATTGCCCCACCGCGGGTCATGAGGTCTCGAATGCGCAAGTCACCCTGTGCAGACACATTGGTTTGCTCGGCATTCACACTCACTGTTTGTGCAAATACATTGCTTGCATTCTGCAAGTTGACAGACCCGCCTGCTGCGTTGAATTGGGCGTCACCCTGAACCATCAAACGGCCGGTTTGCGACACATCATTGGCCGTGACATTCAGATCCTTGTTGAACACTGAATTGGCAAACACCACATTGCCACCCGACACGGCTGCATCACCTTGCACGTTCAATGCAAGTGGCCCTGTCGAGTCAAGTGCATCCAGATTCAGGTCTGTGGCACTGCCCAATTCAAACAGCTTGTCTGACTGAACCTGCGTCAGACCATCGAATCGGTTACCCGAATGGTTCAAGGTAATTTTGTCCGCAGTCAAAGTTGCGTTATTCACCGCGATGGACTGATTTTGGGTCAACTCCTCTTTCACGTTCACAGCGGTGGAACCCTGCACAACGGTGTTACTCAACAACAAATTGTCGGCTTGCAGGTTCAGGTCGCCCCGTACCTGTGCTGCAAACTGCATATTTTGTCCTTGAACAACCAATGAGTTTGAATCGGCCAAAGCAACGCGGGCTTGCTCTTCATTGCGCGCCTGAATGTTCACCAAGCCGACAAAATCATTGGATGTGTTGCGCAGTTCAATGTTGTTTGCCGTGAAATTGCTTTGCCCCTCAACCCGAAGGGCAGCGCTTTGGCGCACATCATTGGTGACAACATTCAGATCCTGAAGCGAACCCAAGGACCCCAACTCCACGGTTTGTGCAGCAAGGGTGAGGGAATCAACCTCCCCTTGAATTTTCAGATTGCCCTGGCTTGTCAAAACCGCCTGTGCGGCCCCTTCCAGTTGCACGGAATTCCCAGTTGTGCTATTTGACGGATTGGTAGAGGCACCCCCAAGCGAGTTGGCGCTGTGGTCCAGCTTGATCTGGCTGGCTTGAAGCAACAAATCCGATTCCGTGATCAAGGCGTTGCTTTGCACCAGGGACTGGGCAGCAAACTGCGCAGCACCTTGCACCCGGCCTGAGATGTCCAGCGTATTCTGGTCATTCACGACAGCATTGCCCGACACGTTGAGCGCTACTTCTCCCTGAAAATCGTTGGTCTGGTGGCGAAGTGAAACATTGTCGGCGCTCAGGCGTGCCGCCCCGCGAACCCGCAATGCATCCCTTTGCGACAAGTTGCGGGCTTGAACATTCAGTGTTCCCACTTGGCCTTGCAATGACAAATCACCTGTAGACACAAGGTTTGCGTTGTCGGCGGTGATAGCCACATCACCCGTGGCGCGCAGTTCATTGACATTCAAATTTGTCGCTTGCGCCGTCAGGTTGTCTCCTGCGAAGGTCATCATCAAATCATTGGAATCGACAATGTGTGCGGTGGCTGAGTTCACGCGCAACTCACCGGAAAAGTCGTTGCCTGTATCAGTCAGACTCACCGTGTTTGCAACCAGATTCAACCGACCTGAAGTTTCGGCAGCCTGGGTTTGAGTAATCACCGAGGCTTGTAAGCGGGCGGAATCCTGAACATTCAACCGGTTCAGTGCAATGGTGCCTGCACTGAAATTGCCGCTTTCAACCTGAAAACCGCCAAGCGTTAAAGTGTTGCCTGCCTGAATATCGGCCGTTCCCGCCTGCCCTGTGAGCAGCAGGTCATTGGCTTCACGAACGGTTGAATGGCCACTGACATTTAAATCAAGTGCGCCTTTGAAATCGTTATCCGCATGGTTCAACTGCACTGTTCGTGCTGTCAGGCTACTTACACCACCCAGAAACACTTCTGCAGTTTGACCAATGTTGTTCGTTGCGTTCAGGCTGCTGTTGTTACTCACCGCCAACTGGTTCAACTGAATTTGATTCGCATTGGCAAAAAGGGTTTCTGCGTTCAGTTCTTGCAGCGTCAATGTGCCGCCAGATGTCGAGTTCAGGTCTTGAACGTCACCCGATACAATCAGGTTGTTCCTGTCACGAATATTGGTTTGACCCTTGACAGCCAATTCAACTGCACCCTGAAAATCATTTTCTGCGTTGCTCAGTTCAATGGAATTGGCGGTCAGATTGCTTGAACCGGTCACGGCAATTGCCGAGGATTGGGTGATGTTGTCCGCAACCGCACGCAATTGCGAGGCATTGCCCTGCACACTCAAGTCACCTTGTGTGTGCAAGATATTGTTGCCGCGAAGCAGCACCACATCACCCTGAACCTGGTTGTCGGTGTGGTTCAAGTTGCTTGTGGCTGCGTTCAAGGTCAGTTCGCTTTCAACGGTGATTGACTCTGTTTGCTCCAACCGGTTCGCATTGACACGCAGTTGTTCAGCTTGCATTCCATTCAAGGTCACCGTGTCGTCTGCAGAAACAACGGCATTGCCCACCGTACCTTGAACTGCCAGGTTGTTGATGTCGTTCAACTGCACAGGTCCCGACACTTGAAGGTTGACCTGGCCGATGAAGTCGTTGCCTGCTTGTTGCAAGCTTACGCTGTCGGCCACCAAACCGGACTGACCCAGAACACTCAATGCACCGGTTTGATTAATCGCTGTGGCCTTCGCATTCAAGGTGCCCACCGTGGATGTACCCGCGAAGGTGAGTTCCTCGCCTGCGGTGACATTCAACACATTGGCTTGACCACTCACCTGAAGCTGATTGGAGTCAGCGATGTTGGCCGTTCCAACACCCTCAAGAACCAGGCGACCTTGGAAGTCGTTGCCTGCATCAACAAGGCTCACTTCATTCGCTGCGAGAGTCAGCGTACCCGCTGTTTCAGCAACCTGGGTTTGAGTAATCACCGAGGCTTGTAAGCGGGCGAAATCCTGAACATTCAACCGGTTCAGTGCAATGGTGTCTGCACTGAAATTGCCGCTTTCAACCTGAAAACCGCCAAGCGTTAAAGTGTTGCCTGCCTGAATATCGGCTGTTCCCGCCTGCCCAGTGAGCAGCAGGTCATTGGCATCTCGAACGGTTGCGTTGTCACTGACATTCAGGGCAAGCGAACTACCGAAATCGTTTTCCGCGTTGCTCAAATTCACACTGCCACCACTCACCGTGGTACTTGAAGAGACGCGCAAGGCACCCGCCTGATTCACCCGCCTGCCAGACGCAACCAGGGTCTCTGCCTGAGTGGCCGCAAAGCGTAGCGTTTCACTTGCAGAGGCTGTCAGGCTTTTAGCCTGCCCGCCTACAGCCAGGTTGCCTTGGGCGCTCAGGTTGGCCGCGTCTGTGGCATTCACTGTCACTGCACCACCAAAAGTGTTGCCTGTTGAATCCAGAGAAATTGTTGTCGCCACAAAGTCGCTGGCACCCGCGATATTCAGCGCTTCAGACTGGTCAATCAAGCCAGTAGCTTGGGCATTGATACTGCTCGCCTGCCCCTGTAATCGCAAAGCATTTGCATCGCGAAGTAAGACCTCGCCCGCTGAATTCAGATCAACCACGCCCTTGAAATCGTTTTCGGCATTTTGCAGGTTCACAGCACTGGCGCCCAGGCGAGTAATGCCATCCACGGTCAAGGCGCCTTGCTGGTTGACGGTACCGCCATTCAAGGTCAGATCGCCTCTTGCGGCAAGGTTCTGCAAATCAATCTGATTGGCAGTCAACTGGATGTTCTGCGCATCAATACTTGAGACGCGCAGGGTATCAGCCACTTGTACCGCGAGCGATTGCGCAGAGCCACGCAATTCGAGATCACCGTCAGCATGGATTGTGGTGGAACCTGCGGAATTCACACTCACCACAGCATCGAAATTATTGCCTGAATTGTCGAGATTGACTTCACCACCGGCAAGGGTGGTGGAACCCGCCACCGACAATGCGCCAGACTGGTTGATGCTGTCACCCTGCAATGTCAGATCGCCTGTGGCGTTCAATCCTTTGATGGTTACTTCCGAAGCCTGAATTTCAGCCGAATTGACAGTGCCCGCGACCTGCAACTGATTGGAGTCCCGCAAACCGGTTTGCCCACTCACACTCAAATTCACTTGGCCTTGAAAATCATTGCCTGCATTCAGCAATTCAAGTTGTCCGGCAGCCAGGGTTGTGGAATTTTCAATCTCGACCGCACCAGACTGCCCAATACGGTTAGCACTGACATTCAAACTTTCAGCATTGAGTTGCCCTAGTGTGACCTGTCCGGCTGGCCCGGTGCTTGCTCGCAAAGTCAGATTGCCTGCTGTGCCCTGGACAGCCAAACTGTTCTGATCCGCCAACACAACATCCGCTTCATTGCTCAGGATGACGGCATTCCCGAAATCATTGCTGGCGTTGTCCAGAACAACCTGCCCTGAACTTTCAAGGCGTGTTGTGCCTGCCACTGTCAATGCGCCTGTCTGACCGACATTGTCCGCCGCAACATCCAGATTGCCGGAAACTGCCATGGGGCCGGAAAATGTCAGGTTTGAAGCCGCGAAGGTGGCATCGCCGGCATTGCCCGTCACCCGAAGCGCGTTGACATCATTGATGAGCACCTGCCCAGTGGCAAGCACATTGACCTGTCCCTGGAAATCGTTTTCAGCATTGTTCAATTCAATCGTGTTGGCTTGAATACTCGCGGTGCTGTTCACGCGCAACTGCGACGTTTGAGCAATGCGATCGGCCACCAGGTCCAGGCCATTCGTTTGCCCTTGAACACGAAGACTGTTTTGGTCAACCAATGTCACTTCACCTGTGCCTTCAAGGCTCACCGCCCCTTCGAAGTCGTTCATTGAATTGTCCAGGCGAACAACGGAAGCGTTGTCAACTTGCGTGGTGCCACCAATTGCCAGTGCGCTTGAATCACCGGCACCTTGAGTGATTGAACCGCTGGCTGACAACACGACATCGCCCGTGGCTTGCAAACCATTCAATGCAATGTTTTCTGCTTGTAGCGTGGCATTGCTGGCAGTACCAGACAACGCAAGATCTCGCCCCGACCGCAAGTTCAGTTGATTGCCAACAGTTGCATTCACTGCCCCCTGGAAATTGTTGGCGGCATTCATCAGCATGACTGTGTCCGCATTCAGTTGCGTTGTACCGACAACCTCCACCGCGCCAGTCTGGGTAACGGTTTGGGCATTGACCGCCAGGCTGTCTGCATTCAGGACGCCCATCGACAGATCAACTGCACCGAAGTTTGCAGCGCCAGAATTTCCCTGAACAAGCAGTGCATTCACGTCCTGCAGTGTCGCCTGATTGCTTACATCCAGACTGACGATGCCTGTGAAATCGTTCTCAGACTGATCAAGAGCAACTGTGTCGGCTTCCAGCTGCACAGCGCCACCAATACGCAACACGCTGGTCTGTTCGATCTCCTGTGCTGTCACTTTCAGATTGCTTGCAGCATCTGAAAGATTAATGTCCCCAGCCAGGCGAACCACATCACCCTGAATTTCAATTCGAGACGCGCGTGCAATGTTGTCCGTGTTGATGACGCTGGCTTGACCCCCTGCCAGGGAACGGGCAAGAAGTACAATTTTTCCGCCTTGTGCCAACACCTCGCCCAACTGATTGATCACCGCGTTGTCGTGGCCCGCAATCACATTCAGTACAAGATCGGTGCCCGCTGTGTTGGCTGTAACCTCGCTGGCGGCAATCAGCTGAACAGTTGCACCTGCACCACTGGCGTTCAACATGCCATTGTTTTGTATCTCCGTGGAAATGAATGCAATGTCTTTGGCGTTGATTGTGCCGTTGCTGGTGATTGTGCCACCCGTGTCAGTGAGTTCAAACTCAATGAGGCCATTACCGTTTTGAGTGCCAGGTTTGAGGGTCAAGGTGGAGGCCACAAGCCCACCAACATTCACCTCAGAGTTTGCACCAAACACAATGCCGTTTGGGTTAATCAGGAACACACGGCCATTGGCACTCAAGCGCCCAAAAATTTCAGATGGATTGTTGCCCAGTACCCGATTCAGGATGACCGAGTTTGCGTTGGGCTGCTCAAAAACGATCACCTCGTCGACAGGTACCGAAAAATCATTCCAGTTGGCCAGCGCACGGTTGGATGGTGTGGCTGACTGGGTGACTGTCGTTGTGGAGCCGTTGGTCTCCACCGCTACATTGTTTCCCGGCGAACCATTGAAACTGGGTGCTGCGTGCAGGCCTGAAGCGCAAACGACCAGAACGGCTGCGGCAAGTGGCTTCAAGGCAAAAGAACGGTGGGGCATGATAGCTTGGGTGTACATGTGCCGAACCCTCTTAGAAGTAATAGACATAAGATGCAAAAATTCGTGGGCTTTGTGGTTTGGGGTCGGATCGCCGAATACCTGCAAGCTCCCAGCCCAAACTCAGATTGAAAGTGAATGCGTTCTGCTGGTCCCAGGCCAGCGCAATGCCATAACCAGCCAGTTCGGCATGGTTCTCAAAATCAACAGGACGTGCGCTTGGGTCATTGCGAAAACTGACACGGCCCAGGTCATAGAAAAGATTGACAGACAATTCACGGGCACGTCTCCCCAGCCAGCTTGCAGAGGGCAGGTATCGCAATTCGATTGTCAACAGGTCACAGCTGTCACCCGATGTTTCACCTTGAGCAAATGCGCGCACCGCGGTGGCTCCGCCCAGCGAACATTGCTCGCTGCTGTCCAGATTGCCCAGGGCATGTTGCCCACGCGCAAAACCCCACAACATCAATTTACCCGGCACGACGGATTGAAGGCGACCCAGTGAATAATTCACCCGTGTTGCCTTGATGTCATCGTCCAGGCCAAAAGGTACGCCAGCGGGATAAGTCACCTCGCTTTCCTCGAGCGAGAGGCTGAAGAAATTCAGGCCGCCACCCAGCGCACTGTCGCGGGCGTCACCACTGACAGACACACGGTAAGAGTCGAGTTCCTTCAGCGCTTCAAGCCCGGCCACTGACTGCCGGTCGATGAACTCCTTCTTGTCGTAACCCAACAGGGCAAACAGATTCAGATTTCGGGAGCGAACCACTGGATACAATACAAACACACCCAATGACTCCGCCTCTCCATTCAACCCCAGTGGGAAGTCGTTTTCGCTCAGGGAATAGTTCACTGAAGAAACATTGGCACCCAGCTTTAATCCATTTGAACCCACTGGCAATGTGTAGCCCAACAGGGTGAAATCCAGCCCCCCTGTTTCAGACTGCAAGTGACTCATAGCAAGCGAGTCACCAATGCCCAATGGGCTTTCCCACGACATGGCTGCAACACCACGGTATGTTCCGGCAAAGCGGGACCCGTATGTATCAACCCCGACATTGCCGCTCAAGGCCTTGTCATTGGAAGGTGTGGCCACCAGGATGGCCTTGCCTGGCTGAGTGCCTGGTTTGATTGCGAACGACATGCGAATACCCCGCAAATCGTTCAACAAAAACACCACGCGCTCTACTTCACTGACACGAATTACGGTTCCCGGTATCAGGCGATTCAAGTGTGACTCCACAATATCCCGATCCACACGAAGCGGCTCAGCAGGCCAGTTCACCTCGACTGACTCCAGCACACCGGGCAATACCTGAATGGTGACCACACCGCCCTTGATCTGTTGTGCAGGCAAATAGGCATAGGCGAGGTACAAGCCCGCTTCGCTTTGCAGATAGGCGGTGACGATTTGTGCTGCACTGCTGAGGTCTTCAAAGGAACGGTCTGGCCCCATGTAGGCCTGCAAAAGGGCTTGAATGGGTTTCTCATGCCGGGGGTCCAGACCTTCGAACTGATAGGCCGTGACTGTAAGTGAAAGGTCTGCCAGGGGCTTGCCCAGCTCGGGAGCCGGCTGCCCAGAAGTTTGTTTGGCTGCCTGATTGTCAACTACGGGGGCGTCTGCCTCTCTTTCCAATTCAACAGGTGCGGCATTTAGAAAAGGGACAGGCGTTGACACCTGTGTGTGGCCTGACGTGGCAGAAATGGCCACACAAATGGCAAAGGCGAAGCGGGGGAAACACATGGCAAGAGCACTCGAGATTAGGGCGAACCGGATTGAAACATCAATTTGAAGAAACAAAAAATGGCGTCATTGGCATGGCATCAACCACTTGAATGACCCCCTCCCTCCACGAAAACAAGAATGCTGCTGAGGTTGTCAGCCCGGCCTTGAGACCGGGTCAGGGCCAATTGGTGAATGTGCGCACTGCACCCCTTGTCATCCCGCAAGTTGCTGCCCAGCAAGCCGAGCTCTTCATCGGTGAAATGCTCCCACAGCCCGTCGCTGCACAGGAGAAACCAGTCGCCGGGTGACACCTTGCAGGGTGACGACACGTCCACCTGCAATTGCTCCGCTTGCTCGCCAATTGCGGTGTAGAGCGCATTGCGGGCCTGTGCGTGTTCAGGCTGCTGCTGATCGTGCATCCACTGCAAAACACTGTGGTCTTTGGTTCGGCTCAACATGGCCGCATTGTTGAAGTGATAAACACGGGAGTCTCCGACGTGAAGCCAGGTGGCCTGGGCGGCTTTCCGATTCAACACGAGCACGCACAAGGTGGTGTGCATGTCAGCAAGCGCCGGGTGCAACTGCTGCGTATCCAGCACTGCACGGTTGGCCTGGTGCGCAAGGCCCAACAGTTGGCGGGGATCCAGTGTAGGGCACAGGGCAAACGCATTCAGGAATGCACGCACAGCTTTCGCTGCGGCCACTTCACCGCCCTGGTGTCCACCGGCCCCATCAGCCAGTGCACACACCAGGTAATCCCCCACATGCTGACAGGCTGAATGGTCCTGATTCTCGGCACGGTGCCCAATGTCGCTGCGTTCGTGCACCTGAAGCGACAAGGGACTGCCAGCATCCTCGGGGTCCAACTGGATGGTCAGTTCCATGTGTCTCCCAGTGTGTTGTAACGCGCACAATACAGATCCCAAAGCCGGGCTTTTCGGCTTGTACTCAATCCCAATTTGAAGCCACCGGACTGGTTCAATTCGTCTTGCAGATTTTGCGGACTCAGCGTGGACTTGACCTGTGCCATGAGGGCCTGGCTGTATTCAACGCTGAGCTGCATGTGCGCGAGGATGTCATGACACGCCTGGGTCAATGCCTGCTCACCCGACAAATACGCAGGGGTAGACTGATCAAGGAGACGGCCCAGTGCCTCATCCACGGTCGCAGAAAACTTCAGGGGGTTGTTGGCCTTGCTGGAAATGGTGGTCAGGGTGCTTCCAGTTTCCTCCTGGAACACCCGGCGAGCCTGCAGCATCTGCATGTAACCCTGCACGCTGATTTTCAGCAAGGCCTTGAGTTGTTCGACTTCTGCAGGATCGGGTTCCGGCTGGGCTGGCAATGCAGCTTGCCGCAGAGAACCTGCGCCCTCCTGAGTGCCCACATACATGCGTTGGGCCAGCACCTGTGCATTGATCGGCTCTTCTGGCGCATCCTGGCCAAGCGGTGGCTCCAGCCCTGAAAGCAGGTCGTCGATACTCAATGCAGGCGGGGCTTCCGGCCACAGTGAGGCCAAGGGGTCAACCTGTTCTGGCTGCATGAATTCCGGAAGGCTTGACCAATCGTCCTGCACCTTGCCCAGGCTGATCACGCAATCGCCAATCTTGAGTACATCACCGACATTCAAAGCCACGCGTTGGCCCTGTAACAACGGTTTGCCATTGAGCAAAGTGGCATTGGTGCCCAAATCGGTCCAATGGCACCGCTGCGCATCGCAGTCCACTTTTGCATGTTGGCGAGACATCACCCGGTTCGGGTCTGCAATCACCCAACTGCAATCCGGGGATCTCCCCACAGTGCCACCTTGCAGAGGCACAAGCCATTGCGTTGAAGCGGATTCTGAATGAACAACTGCACCGGCAATTGCATTCAGCGTGAAAACAAAGGAGGAATCCATGGGTTTGTTCATCGCAGGACAAATACCTCGCCACCGAGTACACCCACATGCATCGGCCACTGTTGACTGATCTTTTGTTCGCTTGAATCAAATTGGAATAACGGCTGATGCCGGGTGTTGAGAAGCGCATACACCGATGAGTGACGAACTTTGTGAAACAGCCAGGTGCTGGAATCGAGCGATTCTTCAGACAGCGTGAATGCGGAACAAAGCAAATTCAAACGCGAGGAAAAAGCAGCGTGAGCCTGTTGCATGTCAAGCCCATACGCGCTGGCCACTTCCTGGTTTCGCACTGAAAAATACGGCAGCAACATGGCCACCTGGCGTGCTTGAAACAAGCCAGCCAGGCGAAGCACGAAATCTTGAATATGGACGCAATCGGTTTCATCGGAACCGGATTGCAATACATCGAAATATCGCCAGCGGTTGAAGGAGACAGGCAAGTTCATATTCACATCCAGCATGCGACCTTTTTTTAGGCGCTGCCCCTTTTTGAAACTCTCATCCAGTGCAAACAACACGTGGGCTTGCACAAGGCTTTCAACACCCCTGTCCTTTTGAAGCTCGACCGAGACCCGCACCGAACAATCAACGGGAGTCAATGTGCTGTCAGGCTGTATACCCTGCTCACCCAATGCAAGCACCTGAACCCTGTTGTCGCCTGATTGAATGAACTCGTGCACGGGAAGGCGGACTTCCTGGCCTGCATTCAGCTTGCAAAGCACCATGCCATTGAGGCTTAACAATGCATCCTGCCCTTGTGCACAGGCGCGAATCAAAAGGGTTTTATCCATGATGCAAATCCCAGGTGTGGATTGGCGAATCAGGCAACAGGCACCACGCCCCGGAAGTACACCCAAGCAATGCATCCACCGCCTGCCATTCACACACCAGTTGGGAATGACTCAAATGGAGCGTCAGGCTCAACTGCCGGGTTTCCGGATCAATGCATGCGACAAGGCGAATGCTCAAATGCCCGACAATCGGATTGACGCGGTTCATCACGGGCTTGCCCACGCAAATGGCGGAACTCAGCTGCACATGGAGGGGAATGTCTTGCTGACGAATCAGCAAAGGTGAGCCCAAAGGCAGTTGACCCATTGGGAAGTCACTCTCCAGTGACAGGTTCATGCGAAAGTCATGGGGCAGCGAAATACCCAGATGCACAAGGCACCCTTCATGAACCAGGCTGCCCTGCCATTGAATACTGTCCGCAGACAAACTGACACCCAGTTCACCCCTGGTGGCAAATACAAACCCGCTGCCATGACTTGCCCACCCGGCACTGAACGCCAAGTCAGCCTGCACTGCGCGCAGGTTCATTTGGAAAGCGGTCTCGCGCAACAGCTCACATTGTTCCCAGCGTGATTCAAGGCTCTGCCTAGCGGAATCAAGCAAGGTCAGCCCATGCTTTTGATAAGCCGCCACAGCTTGCCTGGCATCCACAAGCCGCATTTTCTGCACCGGTGCAAAGCAGTGCGCAGCCCCCATGCCAATCTCGCAGTATTCAAACACCGGGTGCGGGCTGACACACCATGGATCAGACGACAGGGCACCTTGACACACCTGCAAGAGCAAACGTGAAAATGGAAACAAGACGGACACTTTGTGCTGGAATCCGGATGTGGTGCGCAGAAAAGTCGCTTGATTGTGAATCATGTCAAGGGATGCGGAATTGGCAGGCCCTTCGTGCAAGCACAGCAAATCAATCAAAGTGATGGTGCCCGATGAAGAAGACAGACTATCCAGGCAGTCGGGCTCGGCTTGCGGATGAATCCATGCTTCATTGAACATTCCAACACCGGACACAAGCCGATGAATGTGGTGAAATGCGCCGCCAGGTACACCCGCCAGCAATGCACTCGACACACAGTGTGCGAGCAGTACCTGCGCGTCCATGTCTTCAGGGACTGCAATATTGAAATTGCCTGCCATGGCACTGAAAATGACACAGGCCTGCTGGTACGCACTGCGAATACCGCGCAGGCCAAGTTCATCAACACACTGGCGGACAAAATCGGGAAAGTCTGCACGGCTGGAGTACTGTTGATGTGCATCGAGTTCGGTCAACAACGCCCGCATGCGCAATAGATGATCATGCCTTGCAAGCTCTTCGAACTGTGCTTTTAATTCCAGCGTCAACATCATGAGGCTGCCTTGACCTGCAAGCAGCCATTGTGCTGACTGAACAGTTCAACGCCGTTTTCCGATGCAAAGGCGAACAGTTGAACTGGGCCAAACATGCGGACCAAGTCATCCCCTTCAATAGCACGCAGTGCAAGCTTCAAGTAGCGGGGGTCGAACCATGGCCAGAGGCGATTTTGACCCGCTTCGTCTTGCAGCGTGCGCATGCCACGCAAATGATTTTTCAGGACGGCGAGGGGTTGGTTTTCAAGTGCCAGTGCAAAACCCTGCGCAGCCGGTTTCCAGATCCAGGATTGCAAATCGCCCAGCGCATGACTGCCCAATTTGACGAGGGACACCTTGCAGTCCACGACGACAGCACCGCCCAAAGGCCGCCCATGAAATGCCGGGAACTCAGCATCGGGAATGCCTTGAAACAACAACTCGCTGGGGGCTACACCGTAGACAGACAGCATTCTGGATCAGGGAATTGGGTCGACTGGCGGCTCCACCACTGCCGGGGCCTGCGCCGTTTCGGGCGGCGCGGGAGCGGCACTGGCTGCGCCTGCACCACCGCCCCCGCCATTGACAGAGATGGAAGGACCATTGAATACAATGCCCGAAGACGAAATAACAATGGACGAGCCACCCACGTTCAGCGACAGGCTGGAACCTGCGGTCAACTTCAGAGTGGAACCTGCTTTGACGTTGCCCTGTGCAGAGGTGCTGAGGCTGAGGTTGCCATCCGCCTGCAAATCTGTACTGCCATTTGACTTGATGGAACATTGCCCGGTGGTACTGACTGCAATTTGCCCCTGGTTGATGACACCCAAGAGCCCCTGTACCTTGGCCAATAAATCATCGTTGACAGTGAGATGCAAGGCCTGCTCAATTTGCTGACTGAGCTTTCCCAATACCGTGCGCGACACATCCTGCTTGATTTCTTCGATCAGGTTGCCATGGATAAGGCGATGTGAATTGTTGCCAATTTCCTCGTGACTGTCGTTCTTGATCAGGCTCAAGTAGTCTTTTTCAGCCTGAAACCAGACATATTCGCTGCCCAGCTTGTCTTCAAAGCGCAACTCATTGAAATTCGAGGCTGAACCATTTTCGCTGGAATGCGTTCGCCAGCCCGACACGGTTTTGTGGTCTGGCAGTGGGTAAGGCACCTGTTGTTCAGCGTTGTACGCCACACCAGTGACCAATGGCCTGTCGGGATCACCATCCTCGAAAGACACCACGACTTCCTGTCCGATCCGCGGAATTGCAATGAAGCCCCAACCTTTGCCAGCCACCGGGGTGGCCACGCGGACCCAACAGGAGCTGTCTTCATTGCGTTGGCCATACCGGTCCCAGTAGAACTGTATCTTGATGCGCCCAAATTCGTCGGTGTGAATTTCCCGCCCTTCGGGTCCAACCACCAAGGCTGGCAGGGGCCCTTTGACATGGGGCTTTCTGGATTTGCGTTCAGGGCGAAAAGGCTGACTGGCCTCAATGCCCTGAAACTGGCAATCAAAGCTGGATTGGGTGCCGCTGCTGGCCTCGGGCTCTGCCTCGTGAATGTTCACCAGAGTACTGATGACCAACAGGCTTTTGGAAAACGCGGCGTTATCTTTGCATACAGTGGAAATCAGGTGGCCGTTACAGACACCACGTGCCGCGGTGCTTGCATGAAACACCTGCTGGCGACTTTGCGCCTCCTCAACCCGAAGCCGACTGTAGTGCGCGCCTTCCCCTTCATTGTCGTATTCGCCTGGATATTCAAAAACCTCGTAGGCTGCGTTATACCCTTCGGTGTTGCCTTGCGATTTCACCAACAGCGATGTCGAAGGTGTTTTGAAGTTGTAGTCGGAATGCGCATGCCGGGGTGGCTCTATCGATTTGCGCATGGACATGCCAGCGATCATTTCTTCCGGCGTAAGGCGTCCACCGACCACTGAAGGATCATAAGTCAGTGAGGCGTAAGCAGGATAAGTGGGATGAGCAGAGGCGGAATCCACCAACACGAGGGTGTGCTGGTTTTTTGTGTGTTCAAAAAAGAAGTAGATGCCTTCCTGTTCAAGAATGCGTCGAACAAAATTGAGATCACTTTCACCAAACTGCACCACGTAATCCCACACGCGTTTCACGCCCTGTGTGCGATCAGAAAAACGCACGGCAGAATGACTGTGCCGCGCAATCACATCCGCAACAATGGCAGTCACGCTTTTGTTCTGGTAAACACGAAATTCCTGATTTTTGCCAAGCAGCCATGTCCAGGATTTCAATTCCAGACGATAGCCACAACGTCCGCCGGCAGCCATGGAAGTCTGTTCCATTTCCACGATGACACCATCGAAGTAACGCAGGCTCTGGCCCCTGGTCTCAAATGCCAGACAAACCGTTTTCCCGAGAAAATCATCTGCATTCAAGGAGGCAGAATCAGACTCCAGGGAAACTGTGCCCGTGCTGTTTTCAGACAGGGACTCGTGCAACCTTGCGGAGCGAAAATGCATTTCGTCCAGCGGGGCTGATCCGCTTAATGTGATCAATCTGTTCATTGCTGCGGCGAATCGTCCCGATCAAGGCAAGCGGCTGATTTCAACACGCCGATTGGCTGCGGAGAAGGGGCGCTCGGCGTCGGCGAGACGGTCAGCGCCTTTGCCCTCAATTCGCAACAGGGCGGGTGAAACACCCTTGTTGGTGAGGTAGCTTTTTACTGCTTTCGCACGCTCTGCTGACAAGGCCTGATTCAGCAACACATTGCCGCTGGCATCGGCATGACCCGTGACGAGAATTGGTGGTGTGCCTGCAGGGCGATTGCTCAGTACCTCGGCAAACACATCAAGCTGTTTTTTCAGATCTGCCGGCAGTTCGGCAGATCCCAATTGAAAGTGGGCATTGGGAATTGAAAAGCGCACAGCCGGCTTGAAACCCATGCACTTGAAACCATTTTTGCGCAGCTCTTCGCAGGCCTCTTCAGGGAAAAGACCTTCCTTGACCTGCTCGGCGGCGGGAACTGTATTCCCCAAATCAACCACCAATGATTCTGCGTGAGACGGGACACTGAATGCGAGTGCCAGCGGCGCAATAAACGCGAACTTCGCGATGTGTTTTTCAAACATAGCTACTCCGAAATAGGTAGGTCATCGGCAAAAAAATCACCTTAAAAAATCTCGTGTTAGGATTTTTCGTAACGTGGGCGATGAGTCTATTCCATTTGAAAAAATCCGTTCAAAGAGTGATACATCCCCACAAACCTAGAGTGAACCCCCACCCCCCGATATGACTAAAAACAGCCGAGTGATCTGGAGCGAAGGCCTCTTCCTTCAGCCTCAACATTTCCAGCAACAGGAGCGGTATTTCGAGCATGAGATTCATGTTCGATCCTCGCATTTCAATGGGCATTTTCATGGCTTCCACACCTTGCAGCTCGACCCAGACTTGCTGTTGGCCGGCACAATTGGCGTGCTCAAGGCCACCGGATATTTTCCGGATGGAACCTACTTTTCGATTCCAGACAAGGATCCTGCTCCGCCCTGCCTGACACTGGCCAGCTATCCCGGCGCCCGAAAGGTCATGTTGTCGTTGCCCAGCCCACACTGGCATGCCCGCCAACTCGAATGGCAGGAAAACGGTGACCTCGCAGACAGGCAGGGCCGATTGAAATTTGTGGCGGAATCCGTGGAAATGCCCAATCACTTCGACCCGGAACTTGAACCGCAAAGCGTCGATATCGCAAGGCTGGCCAGCTTCCTGAGTGTGGACACGCAACACCAGGAAGGCCATGTTCAATTACAGGTGTGTGAATTGCTTGCATCAAAGAATGGGGAAGTTCGCATCAACGACGCGTTCATTGAGCCCTGTCTGTGCAGCTTGCAGAATGCGAATATTCGCCGGGCGCTGGAAGCGGTGCTGGCCTTGCTCGAAAGCAAGATCAGGCAACTGCGCCAGCGACGGGTGCGAAAGGGAAGCCACAACAGTTCGGAAATCGGTGACTTTCTGCTGCTGCAAGCCTGCGTGCAACACCGACTGATTTTCGCGCACTTGCTGGGCAGCAAACAGGTTCACCCCGAGGCTGCTTACCTGCGCCTGCTGGCATGCCTCGGTGCAGTGACCCTCTACGGCGACGACAGCGCGGCCGATTTTTTACCCAGCTACGACCACGACAACCTTCGCCTGTGTTTTGATGCTGTGCTGAATGCAATTCGAAACGCCCTGGCAGGCTTGCATGACCAGCATGCAATCCAGATTCCACTGACCACCAAACCAGGCGGTATTCACATCGGCCAGATTGCAGACCGCACGCTGGTAGGCAATGCCCATTTTTATCTGTCGGTTCATGCCCTGGCACCCGAAGATCTGATTCAACGCCAGCTGCCCAGTACGGTCAAAATTGGCCCGGTGGAAAAGCTTCGCGACCTGGTCAACCTCAACTTGCCCGGCGTGCGGTTGAAACCGATCCAGCAAAGCCCCGCAGCAATGCCCTACTACGCAGACCACTTGTGCTTCCAACTGGAAACCCGAGCTGAACCCTTGTGGAAAATGCTGGAACAAACAGGACACCTGGCCATTCATTACGCTGGTGATTTGCCTGAACTTCGCATGGAGCTGTGGGCAGTTCGGCGAGAAGAGGAGCAATTGCTGTGAGCAAGCACGACCCCTTCTCTTCGCTGGGCGGCGAACGCACCATCATCAAACCCAGGTTGGGCAAACCCGCCACTGCCGCGATTGATTCGCTGGACAACCTGCTGGGCCCCAGCCCGCAATATGGGCAACACGGGCAATTCAGCGCGGCGGAGTCCGCACAGGCTCAAGCCAAGTTTGACACCATGCTTGCGCAGCTTAAAGACAATCCTTCCGCCAGCAACAACATGTTGCTGGCACAGGCCAGCCCGCTGCTCCGCATGGTGTGCGCCATGGGCAGTGTGGCACAGGTGCCTTCGGCCAAAGCCTTGTCTGCCAGCTGGGCAAAAGGTTTGCTTGAACTGGACCGCACCCTTGAACAGTTGGGGCGTGTACAGGCAGAGCGTATTTCCATGCGTTATGTGCTGTGCACGTTCATGGATGAACGCGCGGCAAACACGCCATGGGGCGGCTCAGGAAACTGGGCTGCGCACAGCCTTCTGCTTCAGTTCTTCAGCGAGACATGGGGTGGCGAGAAAGTATTCGCGCTGATTCAAAAAATGATGCAAACCCCTTTTGAAAACAGGGACCTTCTTGAAGTGATGGCGGTGATTATCAGCCTTGGGTTCAAAGGGAAATACCATGTGGAGGCCGGTGGCGGAGTGGCGCTTCAGCAACTTCGAAACCGGTTGTTTCAGCTGGTTCAGACCAGTCCGCTTGACCCATTGACCCCTTTGCACCCGACTTTCTGGAAATCCAGGGCACCTGCATCTGGAAAACGCCTGAACCACATTCCACTGTGGCTGCCAATGTGTGTACTTTCGGCACTGGGCAGCCTGATTTTCCTGGGACTGTACTTTGACATGAATACCCAATCTGACCAGGCATTTGCCGACATTGCAGAAATATCTTTTCCTCCACCACAGTTTCCGCAAGCGCAGGCAGCGCCAGTTGCGCCTGCAATTGGTCTGGGTTTGCCCCGGCAATTGCGCGAGGAAATTGCGGCAGGCTTGCTGACATTGAAGCAGGCCGGGAACAAATCCACTGTCATCCTGTTGGGCGATGGCCTGTTTGAATCAGGAAGTGCTGACATCGATCCGAAGGCGCTTGCCTTGGTGGACAAGGTGGCGCGGGAACTGGCGCTTCACCCGGGGCAGATCACGGTCACAGGCTACACGGATAACCAACCGATTCGATCAATCCGATTTCCATCCAATTGGCAGCTGTCATCCGAACGCGCAGAAAATGTGGGCCAGCGCATTGCCGCTTCTTTACCAAACACAGCAATTGCAACCGAAGGGGCTGGTGCTGCAAATCCCATTGCACCAAACAACACGGCTGCGGGCCGAGCCCTGAACAGGCGAGTTGAAATTGCACTGATCCACGCCCAGTAACCCACTAGAGTTCTCTATGTTTTTAAGATTTGTATTCTGCCTTCTGGCATTTTTCGGGTTTCTTGCGCTTGTCTGGTTTGTCGGACCCATTGTTTCGATTGGCGAATACAAGCCGCTTGAGGGGCTTTGGCCTCGGTTTTTCGCCTCCGGCCTGATAGCCCTGCTGATTTTCGGCCCACTGGGCTGGCGTTGGTGGAAAGTGAGAAAAGCCGAGCAAGCATTGAAGGTGGGGCTGACACGCCAGGATGAACAATCCCGCGTGCAGTCTGCGAAGCTCCGGGATATTTTTACGGAAGCGGTCAACACGCTGAAAAAGCACCAGTCCCGCAAGGCTTGGTATCAAGGCAAACCTGGCCTGTACGAGTTGCCATGGTACGTGATGATCGGTCCACCTGGCAGTGGAAAAACAACTGCTTTGAAGAATGCGGGCCTGCGCTTTCCCTTGCAAGACCATTTGGGAAAAGATTCTGTTCAGGGTGTGGGAGGAACGCGCAACTGCGACTGGTGGTTCACTGACCAGGCGGTACTGATTGACACGGCCGGGCGTTTCACCACACAAGACTCTGACCAGATCACCGATGCGACCGCCTGGAATTCATTTCTTGGCTTGCTCAAACTGCACCGGCCGAAACAACCCGTCAACGGTGTCTTGCTGACATTGAGCATTCAAGAGTTGATGGATTCCCCCGCGCAGCGCAAGGAAACTGCCAGAAAAATTGCTCAACGCCTTCAGGAAATGATCCGGGCCCTGGGCATGTGCCCGCCGGTGTATGTGCTGGTGACCAAACTGGATCTGTTGTCGGGTTTCAAGGAAACATTCGGCCGCTTGAGCGAGCAGGAAAGAGCGCAAGCATGGGGCGTGAATTTTGAGCACCCAAACTCGCTTGACACCGCTCTGAAAGAAACCCTGCCGCAGGCCCTTGGCGACATGATTGCCCGCTTGAGCGAACAGTTGAATGCACGCCTGGACCGCGAGGAACTTGAACACCGCCGGGTCAAACTGTTTGAGTTTCCACTGGCATTTGCGCAGTTAAAGCCCGCGATTGAAGACCTGTTGCAACAGGCGTTTCAGTGCGGGAGTCCGTTTGAGAAACCCCTCATGCTGCGCGGAGTTTACTTCAGCAGTGGCACACAGGATGGCACTGTGTTTGAGCGCATCCTGTCTGGAATGGGTGCAGGTAGCGCACAGACTGATGCAGTGCCACAAGGACAGGGTAAAAGTTTTTTTATCCAGACCATGTTGTCGCAGGTGGTGTTTGCTGAACAGCACCTGGCTGCGTATGTGAAACGCAAAGCCCTGCTGGCCCAAGTAATGTATTTCGGCAGCCTGGGCTGCGCCTTTCTACTGGCGGGGCTATTGTTGACAGGTTGGTGGATCAGCCATGGCAACAACAGCAATGCGGTGGCCCAGACACTTGAACGAAGCAGTGCCCTGAAAGTTCAGGCTGCTGCATTGCCCACCGAGGCGCAAGTGTCACTTCAACCTTTGTTTGAGGCATTGAATTCACTTCAGGATGTGGCCCGGAATAGTCCGGATGAAGTTACCTATCACCTCGGCCTGAACCAGGATGTGAAACTGCAACAGGCGGAACAATTGGCTTACCGGCGAGCATTGTCTGAAGCCTTGATGCCCCATGTGGCCAAGCGTCTTGAGGACAGGCTGAGGGCTGCATTGAATCAGGACATGGAACTGGCTTATGAATCTTTGAAAGCCTATGTCATGATTCATTCCCCAAAACATTTCGATGCGCAGTCCCTGGCCAGTTGGGTAGTTTTTGATTGGGAACAGAATGTGTTTTCTGCCTACGACCCTGACTTGAGAACCCGTGCGGTGTCGCACCTGGAGGCAGCCATTGTGCTGGGTGCACCTGCCCAATTGCCGGAGATTGATTCAGAACTGGTCAACACCGCGCGACTTGCAATTGGGGCACAGTCTTTGGAGCAACGCTTGTACAAGCGCATGCTGCGATTTTTCAAACCGGGTTCAATTCCTGATTTCAATCTGATACAAACCGTGGGGGTCAGTGCTGCGGCCGTATTCACCCGGCCCAGTGGAAAATCCATGAACCAGGGTGTCGATGCTTTCTTCACGCGTGAAGGGTATATCAGCCATGTTCTGCCCAACCTGCCTGCGGAGGCTGCACGACTGAACACAGAGGCCAACTGGGTCATGGGCGACACCCGTGCAAACTCCACAAGTGAAACCCAAAACCTGCTTCGGAGAACTCGCCAGCTTTACATCGAAGACTACATCACCACCTGGGACAGCTATTTGAAGGACGTGGAAATTCAGCGCCCCACCCAATTTGATCAGGCGGTGAACCTGGCGCGCGTGCTGGCTTCACCGCAATCGCCCTTGAAGAAATTTCTGGAAGGCGTGTCCACAAACACCAGGCTGGCCGGGCAATTGACCCAGGCTGCATCCAACGCAGAGGCAGTAGCCAATCAGAAAGCGTCGCAAAGCCTTTCACCCAATGCAGCCTTGCTGGCTGGCTCAGACTTCAAGCCAGTGGACCTTGATGTGCCAATTGAGCAGCAGGTGGATGATCATTTCAGCGACATCAATGGTCTGTTTGCAGGCAACACACCCGGTTATGCGCAAGTGTCCACATTAATGAATGACCTGTATGCGCAGCTTGCAGCAGTAGCCAGTGCCAAAAAAGGCAAAACGGCCCCACCACCGCCTGCTGCCATGGATGCCCTCCAGGTCGGTGCAGGCCTGCTACCAGAACCGGTACGCGCAATTGTGGGGCAATTGGCTGGCCAAGGCAGCGTGCAAGGGAGGGCCGCTGAACGGGCCAACCTGACGGCTGATCTGCGACCCCTGCAGGAAGTGTGTCAGCGCACCGTGGCGAATCGTTACCCCATCCACGCGGGGTCTGGTCTGGACGTGCTCACGGATGATTTCGCCCGCTTTTTCGGCCCTGCAGGTTTGATGGATCAGTTTTTTTCCAGTCGGCTTGCCAGCCTGGTGGACACTGGCACGGGCAACTGGACCTTGAAACCACTGAGCGATGGTTCTCAAGCCACAAGCAATCCATCACTGATCCAGTTTCAAAGGGCGACCCGAATTCGGGATGTGTTCTTTTCAGGGAACAGACCCGCGCCAGGTTTTGAAGTGGAAATGCGCCTGGTGAATTCGAGCAACCCGGACGATGTGTTCTACCTTGAAAACAATGGTGATTTGAAAATGTTTTCCAGACAGTTCCAGCCAACTCACCGCATTCAATGGGGCGGGCAATCGCCCTCTGCCACACTTCGTGTGCGCGCTTCGGAAGGCCCTTACAAAACCTATTCAGGTCCTTGGGCACTTTTCAGGCTGTTTGATGCCAGCCAGATTCAAAACACGGAACGCCCTGAGAAGTTCAAGTCCAGGTTCACACTCGATGGCAAACAGTTTGATTTTGAAGTGATGGCCAATTCAGCGTTCAACCCATTGCGGCTCAATGAATTGCGACAGTTTCGCTGCCCGGGCAATTTATGAACCCGCAGCACCAAGCACGTCACATCGCCTGGTTTGGAAAACTGCCCTGCGTAGGCGATTTCTGCAGCCACAACATGAGCACTTACTTGCTCGGTGAGCTGGACGACTGGCTGAGCACGGCCATGCAAACTGGTTTTGACACACACGGTACGGCCTGGACGCGGGCTTACTTTGATACACCCATGCACGGCTTTGTGTGGGGTCGCAATACATTGCCAGCTTTGAGAGAGGCCCTTTTCGTCGGTGTGATCATGCCTTCTGTGGACAAGGCGGGCCGCGCATTTCCCTTTGTACTGATTGAACAGCTTGAGAGCGAGGCAGACCCCACACTTTCCTGCGCAGCTCTGGAAAACTGGTTTTCTCATGCCCACGCGGTGTGCGCGGATGCGCTGAACGAGGAATGGCCGCTGGAGAAGTTGAATGAACAGCTCAAGGGACTGCCGAATATTGGTAGAGCAGCGGGTGCGGAAGAGGGGCACGACAAAACACTGGCGGTGCAAAGGGAATTCACCCAGTGGTTCCGGATTGATTTTACGGGTCAGATCAAATGGGTCATGCAACACCATGGCTTGCCGCGTGAACAAGTTTTCGGCGTTTTGCTGGGTTTGACTTCACAGATTGCATCAACGACATGAACGACCTCACCGTGATTCAAGCTGCCCCAATGACAACCGGGGACACCGGCCAGCAACCGCTGCAGGTGGGCACCCTGATCGAGGGTTTCGAAATACGCGGTGTGATTGGCCTGGGTGGCTTTGGCATTGTGTACGAGGCATGGGACGCAATGCTGGAAAGGCAAGTCGCCTTGAAAGAATACCTGCCTGCTTCGCTGGCCGTGAGACTTCCCAATGGCCATGTGCAAGTGCGCGAGGCGCGACACCGAGGCACCTTTGATGCGGGCATGCGCAGCTTCATCAACGAGGCTCGCTTGCTGGCCCAGTTCGATCACGCGGCACTGGTCAAGGTTTACCGATTTTGGGAAATGAGCGGAACGGCTTACATGGTCATGCCGCTGTATCACGGTATTACCCTCAAAGAATATATTGAACAACGAGAGGTGCCGCTGGAGGAAAGCAGACTTGCACTTTGGCTGGTGGCGCTGACCGAGGCACTTGAGGTCATGCACAACCAGCAGTGTTATCACCGGGACATCTCGCCGGAAAACATCATTATTCAAACGCACACGGGGCTGCCGATTCTGCTGGACTTTGGGGCAGCCCGACGGGCGATCGGCCATGTGTCACAACCCTTCACGGTCATATTGAAGGCAAGCTATGCGCCAATAGAACAATACGCCGAAGTACCTTCAATGACACAGGGGCCATGGACAGATGTGTATGCGCTGGCTGCAGTCGCCCATTTCC